>Ga0207684_10002519_pt1 | contig 18424 bp, 16 predicted proteins | sample KBSK5501metaG_FD_184342 | JGI IMG/M metagenome (GOLD analysis project Ga0207684, IMG submission 184342) | Corn, switchgrass and miscanthus rhizosphere microbial communities from Kellogg Biological Station, Michigan, USA - KBS K5-50-1 metaG... | ecosystem: Host-associated > Plants > Roots >...
CCGCCGCTTTCGCGATTTCAATTTCGTCCTGACCGACGCCTACAGTTTCTACGATGATTTTTTCAAAGCCGGCCGCGTCCAGGATGGCTACAGCTTCGACCGAGGCACGCGCTAGTCCACCGAGATTGCCGCGCGTGGCCATCGAGCGAATGAAAACGCCTTTATCGAGGGACAGCGTTTGCATTCTTATCCGATCGCCCAGGATCGCGCCGCCGGTAAAGGGGCTCGTAGGATCGACCGCAATAATGCCGACTCGATCACCCTGCCTCCGGTAAAACGCCGCCAGCTTATCAACCAGAGTAGACTTCCCTGCTCCCGGCGCGCCGGTGATGCCGATAATCAACGCGCGGCCGGTGCGCGGGAATAGCTGCTTCATCAACTCAGCCACATCCGCCGCCCCGTCTTCGACCTTGGAAATCGCGCGCGCCACGGCGTTTGTTTCGCCGGCGGCAACACGATCTACCAGAGACGGATTACTCATCGCTGCCTCACGCCTGCTTCAAAATCTCTCTGGCGACAATGATTCGCTGAATCTCGGAAGTTCCTTCGCCAATCGTACAAAGCTTTGAATCGCGCCAAAACTTTTCGGCCGGGTAGTCTTTGGTATAGCCATATCCGCCGTGAATCTGAATTGCTTCTTCACACACGCGGACGCTAATTTCCGAAGCGAACAGTTTGGCCATCGAAGATTCTTTGGTGGTCCGCTTGCCCTCGTCCTTCATCCAGGCCGCCCGGTACATCAACAGCCGCGCGGCGTCGATTTGGGTGGCCATGTCAGCCAACTTGAATTGAATGGCCTGGAACTCGCGAATCGGTTTCCCAAATTGTTCGCGTTCCCCGGAATAGCGAACCGCCGATTCGTACGCGCCCTGCGCAATGCCCACCGCGAGCGCAGCAATCGAAATGCGGCCACCGTCCAGAATCTGCATCGCGTTAACAAAGCCCATGCCTTCTTCACCGAGGCGATTTTCATCCGGCACAAAACAGTCTTCGAATATCACGCTCGCGGTTTCTGACGCGCGCAGGCCCAGCTTGTTTTCCTTCTTCGCCGGGGCAAAGCCGGCCATGCCTTTTTCAAAGATGAAGCCAGTAATGCCCTTGCTGTGTTTCGCCCGATCGCTCGAAGCAAAGGCCACGCACGTGTCGGCGTGAATCGCGTGCGTAATAAAATTCTTGGTGCCGTTAATAACCCAGCCGCCATCTTTTCGGACGGCAGTGGTGCGCGTACCAGACGCGTCTGAACCGGCGCCCGGCTCAGTCAATCCCCACGCGCCGAGGTGCTCGCCGGAAGCCAGCGGCGTCAGATACTTTTTCTTTTGAGCTTCGGTCCCGTATTGATAAATATGATTCGAGCAGAGCGAGTTGTGCGCGGCCACCGAAATTCCAACCGATCCATCCACGCGCGACAGCTCTTCAATCGCGGTCGCGTACTCCACATAGCCGAGCCCGGCGCCGCCATATTCCTCGGGGAAAAGTACGCCCAACAATCCGAGTTCGGCCAGCTTGGGTTTCAGCTCGATCGGAAAATGCTGCGCCTCGTCCCATTCCATTACGTGCGGCGCGATCTCGGCTTCCGCGAACTCGCGCACGCTCATCTTCATCTGCTGCTGTTCTTCAGTAAGTTCGAAATCCATCCCAAGTGGCCCGAGACTGTCAGTCTATGATCGCCTTACACTCAAACGACAGGCAAGGACGCCTGTCGCGACGTTATGAGAACATAACATTGTAACCCAATGATGTCTGAAAGCGTGATCGCCGACGGCACGTGGCACGCGCATCATGCGCGTGCTCACGGGCGAGAGGCCCGTGCCACTGACCGCTTACGTCCGGCGCTCGGCTTCCTGAATCTTCTAATCTCACTCTCCATCAACCGGCGCCATTTGCCGGGCTTCAAACTCCTGTCGTCTACCGGCCCGATCCGCGTCCTTCTCAGTTTGGTCACCGAATGCCCAATGGCGTCGAACATGCGACGAATTTGCTGATTGCGACCTTCGTAAAGCGTCACCTCAAACCAGGCGTTGGTATCAGTGGCCCGGAGCTGGCGCACCTCCGCGGGCGCGGTGCGTTCACCATCTGCGATATCGATGCCTCGACGCAACCTGGTAATCGCGCTATCCGGCGGCACACCTTTTACTTTCACCTGATAAACCTTCGGGATGTGATTCTTTGCCGACGTCACCAGGTTTGTCAGCTCGCCGTCATTGGTAAGCAGGATGAGGCCCTCGGTGTTGAAATCCAGACGCCCCACGGGGTGCAGGCGGCCGAGCGACGAAGGGATCAATTCGGTAACCAACGGGCGGCCCTTCGGATCAGCCATGCTGCTCAAATAGCCTTTGGGCTTATTCAAGAGTACGTAAACTTTCTCGTGTTGCTGCAGTAGCGGATTGATCAAACGCCCTTTGACTTTGATGTGATCGGTTTCAGGATCAGCTTTGACTCCCAGTTCAGTGACGACTTGTCCATTGACCTGCACCTGGCCGGCGGTGATCAGTCCCTCGGCGTGACGGCGCGAAGAGATGCCCGCGGCGGCGATTAATTTTTGTAAGCGTTGCTGCATTTACCAGACACTAATCTGAACGGCGCTTTCTATAAGTGCAGTGCTCGACGGAGCACATCGCGCACGTTCTTGCACTTTTCAAATGCCTCTCGGGCTTCGTTTAGATCTGCTGAGTCACCCGGATATCTATACTCTACCGCGAAAGCGCTCAGGGCATTCAGGTCGGCCGTCATCGATGTCCATGTGGGTTCAATTGAAAGTGCTGAGGCGAGCAGATCGGCAAGGTCGTGAGTTTTTGGAAATGAAATGTTGGCCTCCTGCAGGAATGCTTTGAGGTATTTCTCGGCGCACTGTTGGGCGTGGAAGCATACCGCATCGTAATTAGGATGATCTGTCGCGCTTAATTCGCGCTGCGCCGTAGCAAAGTCACCTTCAGCTTTGGCAATCCACTCACTGGTGATTGGCTTCATACAACGTGCGGCCCCTCTCGACAATTTCGCGCATGAACCAATCGTTCTGAGCGAGGCGCTGAGCTAGTTGCTCCGGCGTTCGAACGATGAGATCAAGAGGCACTCTGGCATTGATTTTATTGCGGATTTCAATTGCTTTGCGGACAGGCTTTCCTTCGAACGGGAGGACGACGAGAAGATCTACATCGGAATCGTCGCTTGCTCGGCCGTACGCATAGGATCCGAACAAAATGATTCGTTCGGGATTGAACTCGCGCACTATTTGCGAGGTAAGATCCTCTATCTTTTTCATTTCGACCATGCGGACACGCCTCTATTAAGCCTCGCCACCGGCGAGGTCCTGAAAATCTTCAATACTCGGCAACTCCGAGAGATCCTTCAATCCGAATTGAATCAGAAAATCTTTTGACGTTCCGTACATCATCGGCCGCCCCACGGTTTCTTTTCGGCCCTTCGCCACGATCAGGCGCTTGTCGAGCAGTGTTTTAATCGCCGATGGGGATTGCACTCCGCGAATCTCCAGAATCTCAGGCACGGTCACCGGCTGTTTGTAAGCAATCACGGCCAGCGTTTCCAGCGAGGCCAGCGACAATTTCGCGCTGGGTCTGGATTTCAGGTAAGCGCGAATTTGTTCATGATGCTCGGGGCGCGTGGCAATCTGCCAGCCTCCGGCAATCTCGCGCAGTTGCAGGCCGCCGTTGCGCGCCTCGTACTCCCTGGCGAGATCGCTAATCGCCGTTTCGACTGCCTCGCGTTCGAGTTTCAGCACATCGGCGATCAATTTGGAGCTGATCGGTTCGTCAGCCACAAAGATCAAAGCTTCCGCGATTGCCTTTAGTTCGGTGTCGCCAATTTCGCGGTGGCCCTCGATGGCGCCGTCATCCGGCTGAAGCGGTTCCTCAACGTCCATTGCTTTTGCTGCTTTGCTCATTGATAAACCTCTTCCTTGTGACACGCGCATCTTGCGCGTGATTCACGGGCAGGACGCCCGTGCCACTTCAAACCGCTTCATTAACGTCGCCGCTACGCAGGATTAGTCGCCCGGGCGATGATTTCGCCAAACGTCTCGCGTTGAACCAGGGAAATCTCACTCATCCGCACCAATTCCAGCACTGAAAGAAATGCTACCACCAATCCCCTCCGCGAACCTGCGCGTTCGAAAAAAGCTACCAGATTAAGCTCGCCCGCCGACCGCACCATGTTTCGCAAGCGCTCGATCATCTCGGCCATTGTTACTTCTTCGCGCTCGATCTCCATCATCACTTCTTCTTTATGACGCGCGAGAATTTCCTGAAAAACGCGCAGCAAATCGAACAAGCCCACGGCAACTTCCGGATTGTTGGAGTCAGTTTCGATTTCCGCGCGAGTAAAGACGGCCTGTTCGACCGTGGCCCGCGACCAGAGCATCTGTGATGCGGCCTTGAATTTCTCGTGCTCCAACAGCCGATTAACCAAATCGGCGCGCGGGTCGAGCACCTCTTCGGCTTCGGCCAAAGGATCCCGCGGCAAAAGCATGCGCGACTTGAGCTCGATCAACTGCGCCGCCATCACGAGGAAATCGCCGGCCACGGTTAGATCGAGTTCCTGCATCAGATTCAGATAATGCAGGTACTCATCGGTAATGCGAGCAATCGGAATGTCATAGATGTTTACCTGTTCCTGGCGAATCAGGTAAAGGAGCAAATCGAGCGGGCCTTCGAATTCACCGAGGGTAATCTTGAGCCGGTCACTGTCGCCATCCGGAGTGATCTCCGGATGGGCGCCGATAACGCTGATGGTGGGCGCGGCTTCGGCCGAAGCTTCCGCGGTCGCCGGAGTCGGATTGTCGGTTTGTGCAGTATCTTCCATCATCCAAAAACAGGTTCAGAGTTCGAGCTTCAGCTTGTCTGCCTCGAACCTGACACTTAAAAGTTGCCCTTTCAACTCCTCTTCGCGCCCACCAACCCCATATTCGCTTTCGCCCGGTTGAGCGTCGTCTTCGCGATTGTCTGCGCGCGCGACGCTCCCTTTGCCAGAATCGCGTCCAGTTTACCATCATCGATGGCGCGCACGCGCTCCTGAAAAGGCTTCAGGAACTCGATCGTCACTTCAGCCAGTTCTTCTTTCAGCTTTGCATAGCCCGAGCCGCTGAAGTGCGCTTCAATCTCCTCGGGACTCTTGTCGGTAAGCAAATGATAAATCGTCAGCAGGTTATTAATCGCCGGCCGCGACGGATCGAAATGAATCTCAGTCCCCGAATCAGTGACCGCGCGTTTGAACTTGCGCCGCACCGCATCGGCGTCGTCCAGGAGCATGACGCATCCGGCGTCGCTTTCCTCATCAGACTTTGACATCTTCTTTGTCGGATCGGCCAAAGACATAATGCGCGCGCCGACTTTCGGGATGAAAGGCTCAGGCACGCGAAAAGTCTCGCCATAATCCCGGTTGAAGCGAATCGCGATGTCGCGGGTCAGTTCCAGGTGCTGCTTCTGATCCTCTCCTACCGGCACCAACTCGGTTTGATACAGCAGAATGTCCGCGGCCATCAGCACCGGATAATCAAACAAGCCGACGCCGACATTTTCTTCCTGCTTCCGCGCCTTGTCTTTGAACTGCGTCATACGTTCAAGTTCCGACATGCGCGCAATGCAGTTCAGCAGCCAGGTCAGCTGAGCGTGTTCGGGAACGTCGGACTGGACAAACACCATCGAGACTTCCGGATCGATACCGACGGCAAGATAGATGCGCGCCAGTTCTCTGGTTTTTTCGGCGAGCACTCTCGGATCCTGCGGGACGGTGACGGCGTGCAGGTTAACGATGCAGAAAAAACTCTCGTACTCGTGTTGGAGCGCCACCCAGTTCCGCAGCGCCCCGAGATAATTTCCCAGATGCACGTTACCGGTCGGCTGGGCCCCGCTGAATATTCTTTTCATTCGATTCAGGCGCCAATTAAAAGAATTCTAATCGCGATCGGCATCACCACGCTGAATATGACTCTGAAAACACCAGTAAACATCGCGAAAATTAACAGGATAAAACCAAAGCGTTCCAGCGCATCGAACGCGGGTTCGAAACTTGGCGGCAGGATGCTGGACAATACCTTGCTGCCATCGAGGGGCGGTATGGGAATCAAATTAAAAACGCCCAGGGCAACATTCAAGATGAAGAAGGTGGTTAGTAACTTCACCGCCCCCTCTAAAATGAGCGACTCTGAAGTAGGGACGAAAAGTCCCTGGCCGGTGCCCATGCCCAGGTCAATCAAATGGGTAAAGAGCAGAATCCGAATAACGATTCCGGCAACAATAGCGATAATGAAGTTGCAAATAACACCCGCTGCCGATACCCAGAAGTTCGCTATACGTTTGTCTCTCCAGCGTAAAGGATTCACGGGGGTTGGCTTTGCCCAGCCAATTAGCGGAGCGCCCGTGAAGAAAGAGATCGCTGGAAACAGTAATGTGCCGACTGGATCCACGTGTACCATCGGGTTCAGACTGATACGACCCTGCAATCTGGCCAAATCGTCGCCAAAATAGTTCGAGGTCCAGGCGTGCGCAGACTCGTGCACCGATAAAGAAAAGATCAGCGCCACCATGTAAAGAATAAACTGACCGATCACGCTGCTATCAATATTGCCCATAGGCGGAATTTATAATTGGCCGATCAGAGATTGAGAATTGAAGTGCGTTGCGAAAGTGAAAGTAACATCAGGTATTACGAGAGTCAAAGAATCGCATCTTCGCGGTTGCGGATTAGCAACTCGCGCTGCTTCTTCCGGACACGCAGAATGATGCTTCAGGGCAGCAGGCCCTCAATTCCCAGCGGCAAACTGTAAACCGCATCGTTGGTCGCCACCACCATCTCGCCCGTCGCGCTGAACGCCAGACCCACCAGATTCATTCCCGCCACAACAATCTCGGCGCTCAAACCATCCGGTGAAATCCGCACGATTCCACGCCGTCCCCGCAACGAAGCTGCGACATAAAGATTCCCTTCGCGATCAAAAGCCAGACCCTGGGGACGACCGAGACCGCGATAGAACTCGCTTACCTGACCCACCTCATCGAAACGCATGATCGCGTCAAAACTCGAGACCGTGGGGCCCGTTACAAAAAGAGCATCGTTTGGTCCGAAAGCCAGGTGATACGCCGAGACGGATGGTTCCATCTCAGCCCAGGGTTGCGCTTCGCCAATCTCGTTCACGCGAAAGATCGTTCCGCTGCGATCACCGACGAACATGTCGCCCTCCCGGTTGAATGCCAAACCAGTGGCAATCCCCAAATCGCCGGCAAACACGACGACGTCCTTTTCGTGCGTGACGCGATAGACGGCGCCATCAAACCGGCTGGTGACAAACATGCGTCCGCTGCAATCAAAGGCAATGCTGGTTGGATTCGTGATGTCCCCGGAAAACTCAGTCACCGTTCCATCCAGCGCGATTCTGAAGAGCGTTACGGGCACGTGCTCTCCGCGCGAACCCGACCGGGTGACGAAAAGCGCGCCATCGGCGGGATCAAAAGTTGGATTGGTTACCGGATGAAGATCGCCGGCCAACTTTTTTCCAGCCAGAAAACTCACCGATTTGCCAAGTGATATCGGCTCGCCATCGACTGAAATCGAGACCTCAGCCTGGCCGCCGCCGGCGAATTCGGGAACCAGCGTTAAAGCGCGCCCTTGAGTCGCAGCCACGATGTGGGCCGGCTCTTCGCCAAAACGGACGCCAAATCTCCTTGCCAGATCGCGGGAGAGTTCTCCGTATTCGATTGCCACCTCTCCGCCGGAAATCCCGGCTGCGGGATCGACCCGCGTGACATGTCCTGATCTGTTCATAAGCTCATTAGACCGAACTTCACATGGTAACGGCGAAGACACCGGATGTCTAACAAGGCTTTGGAGGGTGCTAGTGCATTTTCAATATTGTTGCGATGCTCACTATCTATGGGTTGCCGCTGGCGTGTCGGATCGGGTTGGGACATCGAAGACATTGTTAAGCTTCCGGATTAGTGATATAAGCCTGCAGTTCCTAGCTAACTTCACACGCATCCTCGGTACGTCTATTCATTTGGACTGTGAAACGGAGAGCGTCTATGTCGCCCCTACGCATGAATAAACGGGTTTATATTGGTATCGGACTCTTCCTGCTGCTCGCGTCCGTTCCGATAGTATTACTCGCCCGCCCGAGCCTCGTTATTATTGCCCTTCAACCGTGGAAAGACTGGTCGGAAATCGGGTACTATCACGAAGACAATGCCAAGCTGATTCCCTCAACCGACCCGGAGCGCGTCGTCTTTTTTGGCGATTCGCACATTGGCGGTTGGCATCTGTATGAGTACTTTCCCGGAAAGCCCTATGTCAATCGCGGTATCGGCGGACAGACGACAGCCCAGATGTTGGTGCGTTTCCGAGAAGACGTAATCGACCTCAAGCCAAGAGTCGTTCTTATCCTCGGGGGCTCGAACGATGTGCTGATTCACCTGCGAAAACTACCTTTCGAGCAAACGGTAGCAAATTATGCTTCCATGGCCGATTTGGCTCGGGAACACAATATTAAGGTCATATTTGCCCCCGTACCTCCAGTGAACGATTACCGGAGCGAAAAGTGGACCGCGCGGCTGGAGCAGCCAGATCGGATTCGGAAACTTAATGAGTGGCTGAGGAACTATTGCGCAGCAAACGGATGCATCTTTCTTGATTACTACGACCAACTCGTGGACGAGAAGGGTATGATGAAGGCTGAGCTATCCCATGATGGAGAGCATTTCAATGACGAGGGTTACAAGTTGGTTTCTCGCTTCGCAGAAGCAGCTATCCAATCAACTAGAACTCAGCCGGCTAAGAATTAGAGACGACAAACCTAATAAGAGCATCGTCGCCCTTGCCTGGCTCACTCTAAGGTCCACACAATTACCCCACTATGCGTTTGTTTACATTCTTTCGCATCGTCGGTGCTGGTTTGGGCTTTGCCATGCTTGGGTTGATCTGCATCGGAAACCGCCCATGTCTGAGATTCAACTGCATTCATACGCTTTAGAGCGGCAAGCACCGCCGAGCAAAACCGCCGGCAATCAGATTAGCCAGACGATGCCGACATTGCGTCGATGTCGAGACGCTCACAGGCTCATGTTATACTTTCCCGCAGTCCACTGAATGAGAAGTCTTGACGGCAATACTCAGGGTCTAAAGCCAAGTCAACTGCGGCGGATTGAAAAACTCTATCAGCGTCGCATTCCTCCGCACCAGATTGTCACTCCGGAATTTGCGCGACAGCTCAGCGAGCTTTCGCATGAAACACGGCGGCAAATTGGTGCGCTGATTGACCGCCAGGGCCACGTGCAATTCGTGATCGTGGGCGACGCGCGCCGGATCGAACTTCCCGACTTCAAGCGAGTCCGCGTGGCAGGCGATCGCTTTCGCGGCTTGCGCTGTGTACACACGCATTTGCGCGGAGAGGATCTGACGCGCGACGACCTGACCGACCTCGCGTTGCTGCGACTCGATCTAATGGCCGCCATCGATGTCGACCAGGACACGGGCCTGCCAGGCGCCGTGCGTGCCGCGCATTTGCTGCCATCGACACCGGCAGAGATGGGCACAAACGGCCAGACGAAGCATTTCGCCTATCTTGATCCGGCCGCGCCGTCGCAACTCGATGTAGATTTCCTCGACTTGATTAATGCTCTGGAAGAAGAAATGGCGCGCAACCGCCGCACTTCGCGGCGCGCGTCAAACGCAGATCGAGCCATTTTGGTGAATGTCTCAAGCGGCCAAATCGCCGACGCGCAAGACTCAATGGCTGAACTGCGCGAGCTGGCAAACTCGGCCGGCGTGATTGTTCAGGACGAGATGATTCAGCGGCGGCCGTCCATTGATCCGCGCACGGTTTTGGGTAAAGGCAAGCTCGATGAACTGTTGATTAGAGCGATGCAGCTCGGCGCCGACGCCATCATTTTCGATCGCGAACTTTCGGCGGCGCAGGTACGCTCCGTTTCCGAAGCGACCGATCTGAAAGTAATCGATCGGTCTCAGCTGATCCTGGACATCTTTGCTCAGCGCGCTCAATCGCACGAAGGCAAGATTCAAGTCGAGCTGGCTCAGCTTAAGTACATCATGCCGCGCCTGGTATTGGGACAGAATTCAGCGTTTTCGCGGCTGGCCGGCGGCATCGGCGGTCGCGGCCCCGGTGAAACAAAGCTGGAGACGGATCGACGCCGGGTGCGCGATAGAATCCATCGCCTGGAGAATGAACTGGCGTCGCAGCGCAAGCGGCGCGAACAACGCCGCAAAGAGCGCCAGCGTCATCAGGCGCCCATCATCTCGATCGTGGGCTACACCAACTCCGGCAAATCAACCTTGCTCAACGCGCTGACCTCCAGCCACGTGCTGGCTGAAGAGCGCATGTTTGCCACGCTCGATCCGACGACGCGCCGTTTGCGTCTGCCGCGTGAACAGGAAGTGATCATCAACGATACGGTCGGCTTCATTCGCAATCTGCCCCCGGATTTGCTTGCCGCCTTCCGTTCGACGCTGGAAGAAATCGCCGGCAGTCGTCTGCTGATTCACCTGGTGGATGCCGCGAATCCGCGCTGGCAGCAACAGGTTGCTTCGGTCGATCGGATTCTGACTGAGTTGAAATTCGATCGCATTCCGCGGCTGCTGGTCTTTAATAAAGCCGACAAACTCGACGAAGCCTCCCTAAGCGCCCTGAAACGCACAGCCGGCTGTCGGGACGCCGGCGACTGTGTGGATATTTCAGCTTTGCGTCCGCATACCTTGCTGCCGCTGCTGACACAGATTGGTCAGATTCTGTCACGAAACCTGACCGGCGAAAGCTCAACCCGCGAAGTGCCCAGGCCATTATCGATCGTCCGCTCCGAGGACGATTACCTTCAATGAGACCCCGTCCACGAATTACTTCCAGACTTGCACAGACACGCAACGCCGTGCTGGGCATGTTGTTGCGTCCCTTTCGTTGGTTTTCTCCAACGGTCCAGCTAATTATCGGTTTTACTTCGCTGGTCGTATTCACAACCCTGCTGCTCGCCCGCTGGCCCTTGAAGCTGAGCCTCAGCACAATCGGTCTGCTGGTACTCGTACTGGCTGGTTATCTAATCGTCTGGCGATTTGTTGACTATCGCGCCGGAGCTTTTGATCTGTCGATTTCGAAACGGCGCGCCTTTGCCCTGGTGGGCTCAGCCGTAATGGTTGAAACCACTTTGATGCGCCTGGGGTTCATGGTGTCCATCGGACTGTCGGGCCAAAGCGCACATCCCGCTCTGAACAACCCGGCCGTCTGGAGCTATGCGATTCCGTTTGCCGCCGCTTCGCTTCTGGTCACAATGCTTGTAGATAAGCAGCTCGGTCTGATCACCGGCGCGATCGCGTCGGTATTCGCGGGCCTGTTGGCTCCCGCCGGAATGCACATGACCGTATACGCCTTCATTTCCTGCTCCGCGGCGGTCTATGGAATCAAACGCTATCGCGAGCGTCAATCCGTCACCCTCGCTGGTTTGGTCGTCGCCGGCGTCAACTGCGTTACCGCGCTGGCGCTGTTCGTTTTCACTCAACACCCTGCGACGTTATCGACCGCTTTGGTCGCCGCGGGTTGTGGCATCGGTGGAGGGCTGCTGACGATCATCTTCGCCGCTGGTGGGGTCCCCATCAACGAATCGCTGTTCGGCATTCTCACCGACATTCGACTGCTCGAGCTTTCCAACGCCGATCTGCCAGTGCTGAGCCAACTGGCCATACGGGCGCCGGGCACCAATCAACACTCCCACGCGGTCGGCCAGCTTGCGGAAGACGCTTGTCGGGCTATCGGCGCCAATGCCCTGCTGGCGCGCATCGGATCGCTGTATCACGACATCGGCAAGGTGGCGGCGCCGGATTACTTTGTTGAGAACCAGACTGGAAGCAATCCCCACGATCGCCTGCGCCCGGCACAGAGCGCCAAAATAATTACCAGCCACGTTACCTATGGATTGAGACTCGCGAAAGAGATTGGTTTGCCACACCGCGTCGCCGATTTTATTCCACAGCATCATGGCACGCGCACGCTGCATTTCTTTCTCCGCAAGGCCGAAGAGCAAGCGGCAAATGGTGAGAAGGTGAACGAAGCCGACTTTCGTTACCCGGGACCCAAGCCGCAATTCAAGGAAGCTGCAATCCTGATGTTGGCCGACTCAGGCGAAGCCGCGGCACGCTCGCTGGCGCATCCCGATCCCGAAAGCATCCGGTCAATTGTGGTCAGGATTTTTGACGCAGTCGTCAGCGATGGCCAACTTGATGAGTGTAATCTGACGCTGCGAGAGTTAACTGAAATTCGTGAGGCCATCATCGCCTCGCTGATCGCCATCTACCACGGCCGCATCGACTATCCCGGCTTCAATGTCCCAACCGCGACTGACACCGGCACCGGCCCGACCGCTAGCGTGGGCTCAATTGAACCGCACGGCGTCACTTACGAAAAAGCTGCCGACGTTCCCATCAACCCCGCCGGAGAAGTCGAAGACGAGGCGTTTACTCGCAGAAGTTAAGCGGCAAAAGCAGACCACGGCCTGGCCCGCAAGGGCTGCAGATCGCCTGACCGCATGATGAGCAAGGGATTGCCTAGATAAACTTTGGGCGAAGCTTCTGATACGTGGTGGTTAGATCTTCCGGCAGGACTCGGGTTTCGCCGACTGTGCTCATGAAGTTTGTATCGCCGGCCCAGCGCGGCATGATATGCATGTGTATGTGGTCCGCGATTCCGGCGCCGGCCGCGCGGCCGAGATTCATTCCAACGTTGAAACCCTGCGGATGATAGACCTCACGCAGCGCAACCTGACAGCGTTTGACCAGGTCCATCATCTCGTCACTGTCATCTTTGTCGGCCGCGTCGAGCTCGCCAATGTGCGCGTAGGGCGCGATCATCATATGTCCGCTGATGTAGGGATAAAGGTTGAGGATGACGAAATTGCGCGAACCGCGGTAGAGCACGAAGTTCTTTTCGTCATTCGCTGGGTCCTTTTGTGCTTCACAAAAGATGCAGCGGTCGCCGTCGGACATATCGCCTCCGGTCGCGGAGATGTATTCGTTCCTCCATGGACTCCAGAGTCTTTCCACCAGGTCCGATCCTGTCAGTTGAAGCGAAGAGGGTTTGGCGACACGAAAGCTTTGGTTCCCTGCCCGGAGTTTATTCTGGCGCATTCTCATTGATGAGCTCTTTGAGTTCTTTGCCGGCTTTGAAATAAGGAACACGCTTGGCGGGAATGCTAACGGGCTCGCCGGTCTTCGGGTTCCGTCCACGACGTGCGCCACGCTCGCGGACCCGAAAGCTGCCAAAGCCGCGCAACTCGATCTTCTCGCCCTGATTCAAGCTCTCGATGATGCTTTCGAAAACAAGTTCAACCAATCGCTCGGCATCTTTCTTGGTCAGCTCAGCGGCGTTAGCCACATCATTGACCAGATCAGCTTTAGTCATGCAGTCACCTCGCTCAGAGAAAGGCCTTTCGTTCGATTCCGGACAGCTAATTTTGCAAGAACAGTCAGCAGCAAAGATAAGGGCGCGTGCGGGGTAGATTAGCAGAATGGCAGAAAGACGGCAATACTAAAAAGGCAGTGCGGCCAATATCTTACAGCCGATAAGCGATGAGCGCTCAGGCGAGGAAAAGAGAAGGGTAAACGGATCAGATTTCGTAGTGTCCCGGCCCGGGCTTGCGGCGCAGCCAGCAGTTTGCTAACCAAAGCCTGAGACGGATCTCTTCTCAGCTTTCGGTTTCGTCGTCACCGCTCTTGCTGCTAACATCAGCGCTCTTGGTAGTAATCCCAAAGTCCGCCAGTTCGGCGAGCGAGGCCATGCCGCCCCCCGCATCTGACGTATAGATCTTCTGTTCAGTGATCGGCTCGTCATGCGATGCGGCCCGCGCCGACAAACCAATCTTTTTATTCTCAGCATCGATCCGGAGAATGCGAAATTCGATCTCCTGTCCCAACTCGGCCGCGTCTTCGGGCTTGGCAACGCGCTCGTCCGAGAGTTCGGAAATGTGACACAAGCCTTCGAGGTTATCCCCTAATTCAACGAAGGCGCCAAAACTGGCGAAGCGGGCAATCTTGCCCTTGATCAGGTCGCCCGGTTTATGAGTGGCCACAAAATCGTTCCACGAATTGGGCTCGAGATCCTTGATGGACAGCGACATCCGCCGATTCTCGGGATCGATGCCGGTAATTACCGCGTCGACCTGCTGTCCCTTCTTCAGAATCTCTCCGGGATGCTTGATTCTACGCGACCAGGAAATATCCGAGACGTGGACCAGACCGTCGACGCCGTCTTCGATCTCGATGAACGCGCCAAAATCCGTCAGATTGCGGACCCGGCCATGAACGCGCGCGCCAACCTGATAGCGCTCGCCGAGCGTGCGCCAGGGATTTTCCTGCACCTGCTTCATGCCCAGACTGATGCGCCTGGCCTTGGGATCAATTCCGAGCACGACGACTTCAACTGTATCGCCGGGGCCGACGAGCTTACTCGGATGCTTCACGCGCTTGGACCAGCTCATCTCAGAGACGTGGACCAGCCCTTCGACTCCGGGTTCCAACTCGACAAACGCGCCATAGTCCGTAACGCTGGCGACCTTACCATTCATGCGCGTGCCCGGTGGAAAGCGTTCGTCGATAGTTTCCCAGGGATCCGGCAAGAGCTGCTTGTATCCGAGAGAAACCCGTTCGCGCGCGCGATCGAACCTCAGCACCTTAACCTGAACGGTATCGCCTACATTGAAAAGCTCAGCCGGATTCTGCAGTCGTCCCCACGACATGTCGGTCACGTGCAGCAGCCCATCGACTCCGCCTAAATCCACGAACGCGCCATAGTCGGTAAGATTCTTGATTTGCCCTTCGACGATAATGTCTTCTTCGATCTGGCCGAGTGTGCTGCCCTTGCGATCGGCGTTGCGCTCTTCGAGCACCGCCTTACGTGACAGAACGACATTCGAGCGCTTGCGGTTGAGCTTGATGACCTTCGCCTCGATCTCACGGCCCCGCAGCGAATCGAGGTTACGGACCGGCCGCACATCAACCTGCGAGCCCGGCAGGAAAGCCGCAATGCCATCAATGTCGACCCGGAGCCCGCCCTTGATGCGTTCGGCGACGCGGCCCTTGACGGGCGTACCTTCTTCAAAGGCCTTCTCGAGATCGTCCCAGGCCCTGAGGCGAACAGCGTCGGCTCGCGAGAGCAGTGGATAACCTTCCCCGGTCTCCATGTTCTTGACCAGCACGTCAACCTCGTCGCCCCGCTTGACGGTAATCTGCCCGTCTTCCATGAACTCGTTTTGATTGACGATGCCTTCGGATTTGTAACCGAAGTCAATCACCACACCGCGCTCAGTTATGCCGACTACCGTACCGCGGACAACCTCGCCTTCCTGCAGACTCGACTGTTCCTGCTCAAACTGATCCAGCAGTTGGCCAAAGTCCTGATCCGCAGCGCGGGTTTCGGGCTCTTCCTCACTTTGAGAAGCAACAGATTCCCGTTGCGCGGCCACAGCCGTGGCGGAATCTTCGCTGGTGGCGACGGATTGGCTCGGTGCGACACCGGTCGCGGCCGCTGAATCGGTCGATGGTTGTTCTGTGTCGGCCTGGCCGACGTTGGTTACGGTTTCTTCGGTGGACATGCAAACTCCTACTTAGTATTAACTCAGACGCGTCGCACAGTTAACGCGCCCGTCCGTCGCCGACGCTGAGAACTGGCGTCGTTCGCGACCGTTTCGCTTGATGGTGATGAGTCGGATTTGAAAGATGAGAGGATGCGAGCCTTAGAGAGTTGGAAAAGAAGGTTGTGGTTTCGATTTCCGTCGTGCCCGTAGTCTCCCGCTTGGTCCGACTATCACCGGCCGCTCGACCGGATCGGTTCGGAATTTACACGTCGGCATGACTTAGTGTCAAGGCGACTGACCAGCTTACCCGTCAAAGTTGCGCGCCGAAAAGTTCTATCGAACTCCGTTCATCGATGCTTCCGCGCCACGCGGAACAACATAGACACCGGCAGAGTGCGAACCCACGAACAGTGTGTTCTGGTCGTGCGGGTCCAAAGCCAAAGCCCAGACCCTGATACTCGGTAGCCGATGTTCGCGCGCATCGATTCTGACCCAGGTTGAGCCGGCATCGCTCGAACGATAGACGCCGCCGCCTACCTCGCCGTTTTGATAAGCATTGCCCGCAAAAATTTCGTTCGTGTTCCGCGGGTTGATCAGGATGCTGGTAAAATCGCCAAAAGGAAGATCTCCACCTCGTCTTGACCAGCGATCACCGCCGTCATGCGAGAGATAAAACGCCTGTTTTGTGCCGACGTAAATGAACGAAGAGCGCTGCGGGTCCTGAACGATAACGTTGATCGGTGAAGTGGTCGGAACGCCGCTTACCTGTTGCCAGCTTTGTCCGGCGTCACGTGAAATGAGCACGCCCATACTCGCTGTACCGATCAGAATCACGGAAGGGTTCTGACTGCTGATCGAAATGCAGGTGGTGCGCACGTCAAACCCGCGGCCATAAGGCACGCGGTCCCATCCCTGCATTGGATCGGAAGTTCGATAGAGGCCGCTGTTGGTGGCCGCCAGAATCGTCGCTTGCCCTGTCCGATCAGAAATTGAAGTCAGAGCATTCACCGGATCTGAAAGGGTGGGCAGATGAGCGATATCAACTCCCGAACCGGCCTTGTTAATGACGCCCAGCGCGGCAATCGTCGCTTCGTCCAGTTGGCCCGACACAGGAAGATACCTGTCAGTCTGGAACCTCTTAATCGCAGCCAGGGTCCGCGGACCGAGCTGGCCATCAGCGACTCCGATCTCGTAGCCGGCGCGTTCCAGCGCTTCCTGTGCAACCCGCACCACATCGGCAGGAGGTTTGTTTGCCGGAGCCGGCGGCTGCTGCAGTGTTGTGACAGCACCGCCGCGGACAGGAGAGGTTGATCGCCTTCGGGCAACCGTCCCGCGGACTTTGCCCCGCCGCGCGGGACGCTTCCTTGCGGGAGCCTTGTCAGGCTTGCGTGCTATTGGGCCCCACGATCCTCCGCGGTCCGCTGAACGATAGACGCCCAGATTCGTCCCCAGATAAATCACACTGGGGTCGTGTTCGTCCTGAAGAATCGTATAACCGATCAGCCGCGGCGGCATATTGCGCATCGAAGGAATCCAGGAAGCGCCGCCATCGTTGCTGACAAAGAAGAAGCCGCCTCCAGTGGTCGTGTTAATGGTCGTGGCATAAATCCGATTCGGACTCTCGCGGTCGGGCAAAATCGAATTTACAAAACGGCCGCTAAAGCCGCCGTTACTCGGCACAAAGTTCTTGCCGCCGTCCATCGATACCATAACCCCATAATTGTTCGTCCCAATATAGATATTGTTCGGCCGGCTGGGATGAACCGTAATGGAATTGATCTCGAGCTGCCGGGACGTAGTCACCATCCAGGAGTTGTTGTCGCCACCCCTTGCTGAACGCCAGAAGCCCTCAGTGGTGCCGGCGAATACCAGACCTCCAATCGAAGGATGCTGCAGGATCGCGCGTGTGCGACGGGACTGCGAAGGGATACCCTGCACTTTGTGCCAGTTCTCTCCCGCATCCCGGCTCTCGTATATGCCGCTGCAGGCCGACGCGATGATATGGTTCGCATTGCGAGGATCGATATTGATCGCGAAAATGTCCGAGTCATCGATAATGCCGTTCTTGATAATTCGCCACGAGTGACCGCCATCGGTCGACTTGTAAGGCAGATACCAGGTACCGGCATAGATTACGTTCGTATCGCGGGGATCAATGGCCAGAGATTCCACGTGGACCAGCCCGGGAGTATTCGCCGTCTGTAAAGGCGTCCAGGTGTCGCCTGAATCCGCGGAGCGAAAGATGCCGTTGAAGGTTCCAACTATCAGAATGTTTGGATCGCGTTCGGATTGCGCCACGGAATGAACGGCTTCATTCCTCAGTTCAGGCGATTCTCGCCAGGTCAGTCCCCCATCGACGGACTTAAAAAACCCTCCGGGCTCTTTGTGCCGGTGCGTAGCCACATAGAGCACCTTTGAGTTTCGTGGATCAACGATGATGTGGTCAACGAACAGACGTGGGCGATTAAAATTAACCAGCATACGCCAGGTACGGCCGGCGTCGGCAGAAACGTACATCTGACCATCGAGCGTGCCAAAATAAAATCGATCGGGATCGTTCGGATCAACGACCAGGGCCCGCACATCGCCGCCAGAAGGACCGGTAATCCGCCACTCCGTTGAATAAGGCGATCCAGCGGAACCAATCTTTGGCGAGGCATCGCCACCATGACCACTCACCGGAACCTGAAACTGCCACATTAAGCAGATGAGTAAGCCAGGAATACATAGGCGCAACGCTACTTTTTTCATCAGTTCTATCTCTTTCATGTCAACTTAGATGCCCGATGCGATGCCGAACCGGTGCCGGGAAGCATTATAACCGTTTACCAGATTCTTTTCGACAGCGTTAT
>Ga0207684_10002521_pt1 | contig 18419 bp, 15 predicted proteins | sample KBSK5501metaG_FD_184342 | JGI IMG/M metagenome (GOLD analysis project Ga0207684, IMG submission 184342) | Corn, switchgrass and miscanthus rhizosphere microbial communities from Kellogg Biological Station, Michigan, USA - KBS K5-50-1 metaG... | ecosystem: Host-associated > Plants > Roots >...
CCCGCGCCTGCCCTTCGGCGGCGTGAAGCGCAGCGGCTATGGGCGCGAGCTGTCGCTGGTGGGCATCCGCGAGTTCGTCAACGTGCAGACGGTCTGGATCGGCCCGGCGCGGAGTAGGGGACGCTGGAGGCAAGCCGGACCCACCCGGCGATCTATCGCGTTCGCACTCATCCCAATCGCGCCGCCGTCGCATAGCTACGCGATGGCGGCGACACGGGCGGCGCGGCGTTCCTGCCAGCGCGCGACCAGTGAGAGGCTGTAGCAGATCGTGAAGTAGATCGCCAGTTCGACGACGTAGAAGCCCCAGCGAATGGTCGGGTTGGTGGTTCCGGCGATAAATCCTTGCGTCACCAGCGAGAGTTCGGCGACGGCGAGGATCTGCAGGAAGGCCGTGTCCTGCACGAGGGTGATGAAGTTGTTGGTCAGTGGTGGAATCATCAGGCGCAGCGCCTGTGGCAGCACGATCATGCGAGCAATCTGAAGCCGACCCAACCCAAGCGACTGCGCCGCCTCGGTCTGTCCGTGGTCCACCGCCAGAATGCCCGCGCGCACGACCTCCGCCAGATACGCGCCGTAGTTGACCCCAAGGCCGACCACGCCGAAGAACAGGCCTGTCACGCCAGCTTTTGGAAACAGGGAGTTCGAGTTCAGCGAGGTCAGCAGGTCAAAGATGAAAGTGTCGATGTTGAGTTGAAACAGCGTCAGCAGCAGGATGCGCACGCCGTAGAACCAGACGAGCAATTGTAGCAGCAACGGCGTGCCACGTACGACCTCGACATAGGTCGTACTCAGGCTACGAATGATCGTCACCCGCGAAAGCCGACCGAATCCGACCGGGATGGCGATCACCATCGCAATCACACCGGCGACCAGTGCGAGAACGAGCGTCGTGATCGCGGCGGAGACCAGCAGCGGCAGGTCGAGGAGAAAGGTATTCCAGAAGGCGCTCATCGCATCTCTCCCTGCGCTACTCCGCCACGACGATGGAGGGTTGCGATCCGCCAGATGCGCCACGTGGCAGGCTGCGTCGTCTCCACAACCTCATCAACGTCGCCGGGATGTACAGTATTGCGCCCAGGACGATCATGGTGAAGAGCATGATCGTCAGCGCGAGCAGAATCGCGGTGAGATATTGGCTGACTTGCGAGAGCATCGTCCCGCCGGAAAAGCCTTTGACGACCACGCCACAGAGCAGGCCAATCGCCGCGCCACCCGCCAACACCTCCAGAGCTATCACCGACAGATCACCCTTCGGAGCAAACGTGACCGATTTCAGGCGCATCTCTACCGTGCGGGCAAGGCGTGAGAGCGGCAGACTGAGCAGCAGGTAGAGCGCCGCGCCGACCAGATAGAACTCCCAGGTCAGGCTGGGCGCCCGCCGCACCAGGCTCTGCGTGGACGCGGTCAGTTCAATGATCGTGATAAGACTCAGGATCGAGGAATCCTTGAACATGTAGATCAGGTCGTTGAGTACGGGTGGTAACGCAATCGAGATCGTCTGCGGAATGAGCACATGACGCAAGGACTGGAAATAATCGAGACCTAATGACGCCGCCGCCTCGCCTTGCCCCTTGTCCAGCGCAGCCAGCCCAGCGCGGATGTTCTCGCACTCATAGGCGGTGTAGTTCAGCACGAGCGTCGCGACGCCCGCAGTGAAGGCGTTGAGAAACCACGAGGGCAGAAAAAGCAGCCCAGTGTAAATGGCGAGCATCTGCACGAGCAGCGGTGTGTTGCGGAAAAACTCCACATAGGCGCGCGCAGGGGCGCGTAGGATCAGGAGCCGTGAGCGCGACATCAGCGCCAGGATCAGACCAAAGAGCAGCGCCAGGGGCAGCGCGAGGAAGCAGAACTAGATCGTCGTCAAAAGACCGGTGAGATAGATGTTGCGATAGGGGACGCCAGTGGGTGTCGCGCCGCTCGTGATGACGTAGATCGTCTGCTGGAGGAAATGGGCGACGTTGCCGAAGAGCACAGCGGGGTCAAAGAGGCTGCCCGGCGAATGGGTCTGTGACTTGTCGAAGACGCCGAAAAAGAACGAGCCGCAGGCCCCGAAGATCACTACCAGCGCCGCCATCACACCAAGAAAGCGCAGCCTCGCCTGGAGGTTTGCGGAGGACCTTGGAGCCTGAGCCATGCTACGCGCCTCACTGACTACCTTGCGCCACACTGGCGATTGGTCCGCCGATACGCAATGGGCGCGGCAGGCCGCGCCCCTACACATGACCAACCGTGACAGCAAGCTGAGGGACCACGTTCACGTGCGCGCGATCCCTCGTGTAGCTGACTCCTACGACGCCTTCGGCAGCGGTGGGCATCCCGACACGTTGGTAGGATTGTCCGGGAAGAAGTTGGCGATGCACTTCTGCGAGTCATTCCACATGTTGTACTTCACGAAGTTGCCCGGCCCGTTGTTCGCGCCGCCATCCTGATAGATCTTCTGCAACTCGCCGTTCTTGTAGAGGATCTCGATGGCCTGGTTCAGCTCCTTGAGCAGCACCGTCGCGTTGGGATTCGTTGGGCTGACCGCGATGCCGTAGTAGCCGGGATTCAGGTTGCCGCCGACGACCTTGAAGCGCTTGTCGAAGTCGTTCGCGCCGTACCACTGCGCGATCGGCGTATCGAGGAACATCGCGTCGACGCGTCCCGCAGCCAGGTCGTCGAACGGCGTCGGCGTGTCGGAGGTCCGGATGTCAATCTTCTTGTCGGGATGGGCGGCGTTGTAGTCCTCCATGATGAACTGCGCCTTGTACGCCGTGCCCGTCCCCACCTTCTTGCCGGCGAGGTCGTCGAAGCTGTTGATGTTGGTGTTGTCCTTGCTCACGACGATGGACTGCGTGTAGACGGTGTAGGGGATGGTGAACTTGGCGGACTGTGCGTTCTCGTCCGTCATCTCCAGCCCGTTCATGAAGACGTCGAACTGCTGCGCGGCGAGGCCCTGTGGCCAGTCTGACCAGGTGACCTGCGTCGGGGCCGACTGCACGTTCATCAACTTGGCGATCTGGTTGGCGATGTCCACCTCGAAGCCGTAGAACTCGCCATTCTTGTTGTTGTCATCCTTGGGCACAATGTACGGCATGCCGCCAGTCGAGTCGTTGCCCCACTTGAAGACGCCCGGCTGGAGCAGCCCCGCGTTGCCCACCGTGGCCGGGGTCTGTGTCCCCTGCGCGGTACTCGCGTTGCCGCCGCAGCCGGCAAGCATGAGCGCGAGCACGCCCACGAGCGCGACCAGCGCCCGATTTCTGCGAACAAATGAGCCAATCATTGCGAGCCTCTTTCCATGCCACCTCTGCTCACCAGCGCGCCGCTGCGCTGGTGAATGGACGCCACACCGGGCGGCCCTGCGCTCGGTGAACCTTCCTGAACCTATCCTGCGCCAATTACCTTCACGAGAGCCACAGCAGCGTGGGCGCTACACCGTCTGGAGCACGCGCTCGAAGAACTGCCGGGTCCGCTCCTGTTGCGGATGCGCGAACACCTCCTCTGGATCGCCCTGCTCGATGATGCGCCCATGATCGATGAAGACGACACGGTCGGCGACGGAGCGGGCGAATCCCATCTCATGCGTCACGACGACCATCGTGCGTCCCTCATAGGCCAGCTCGCGCATGACCTTGAGCACCTCGCCCACCAGCTCAGGGTCGAGCGCCGAGGTCGGCTCGTCGAAGAGCAGCGCCTTCGGATTCATCGCCAGCGCGCGCGCGATCGCGACACGCTGCTTCTGCCCGCCGGACAACTGGGCGGGATAGGCGTCCGCTTTCTCGGCCAGACCCACCTTCGCCAGCAGCCCACGCGCCGTCTCGGCGGCCTGGGTCTTGCTGACCTTGCGTACCTGGATCGGGGCGAGCGTGATATTGTCGAGCACACTCTTGTGCGGGAAGAGGTTGAAATTGTAGAAGACCATGCCCAGCTCGCGCCTGACCTCGCTGAGTTCGCCAGCGGAGAGTCGCCCGTGAAGTTCCTTGCCGTCAATGGTGATCGAGCCAGAGGTCGGCGTTTCCAGGTAGTTGATGCAGCGGATGAGCGTGCTCTTACCCGATCCGCTCGGACCGATGACCGCGACGCACTCGCCGCGCTTGACAGGGAAATCAATGTCGCAGAGCACCTGGCGCTCGCCAAAATACTTGTTGAGACTGCGCACATCAATCATCAGGTCGGCGGCGACTGGCGCGGAGGCGCCCTGCGCGGTCGCCAGGGGAGCGTGCTGGTCCCCATTGGCCATGGCGCCCTCCTGTGTGGTAAGGAACAAAGCGTTGAGGCTCGCGAAGCTATGCGGCGCGCGTCCACGCGCGTCAGGCCGCGTTGTTCAAGGATATACGTCGCGCCAGCCCATGGACTCACGTCTCGTTAGTGGGCATAGTATACACATCTCATCGTGTTATGCACACTCTCGCGAGTTATCCAGGCTGTACAGCATGTCTCCACCCTAGCGGCCATATGGATACCACCAGGGCTTGCCGCCACCCTCGAAATCCCAGTGCAGGTGCTTCGTCTCACGGAACTCGTCCAGCCCCTCCTCGCCTAACTCGCGCCCCATCCCGCTCATCTTCATGCCGCCGAACGGCCCGGCGTCGTTGTCGGTCAGTGGATCGTTGACCCAGAGCGTGCCTGCCTGCACTTCCTCATAGAATTGCTTCACATGGCGCGCGTCCTGGGTATAGAGATTGGCGCCGAGGCCGAACGGGCTGTCGTTGGCGAGCCGGATTGCCTCGTCGAAGGTCTGGTATGTCATGATCGGGATCGTCGGTCCGAAGGTCTCTTCACGCATGATGCGCATCGAGTGATCCACATTCACCAGCACCGTCGGCTCGTAGAAGTAGCCGCGCGAGCGCGACGGTGGACGGCGCCCACCCGTCAGGACGCGCGCGCCACGCGCCTGCGCGTCGGCCACATGCGCCTCCACCCTGGCGCGATATGTCTCGCCGATCAGTGGGCCGACGTCCGTCTGTGGCTCCAGCCCGCCGCCCAGGCGCAGCCCGCGCGCGTATTCAGTCATGCGCTCGACGAACTCCGGCGCGAGACGCTCGTGGACGTAGACGCGCTCGGTCGAGGTGCAGACCTGGCCGGTGTTGAGCAGCGCCGCCCAGGCCACGCCCGGAACAGCGATCTCGAGGTTGGCGTCCTCCGCGACGATGAAGGCGTCTTTGCCGCCCAGTTCGAGGTGCAGCTTCTTCATCTGGTCGGCGACGAGGCGCGCGATATGGCGCCCGGTCTCCAGGCTGCCGGTGAAGGCGATGACGCGCACGCGCGGATCGAGGACGAGCGGCTCACCCGCCTCGCGCCCGAAGCCGCTCACGATGTTGACGACGCCGGGGGGCAGGTGATCGAAGATGTCGGCGAAGGCCAGCGTCGAGAGCGGGGTCATCTCGGAGGGCTTGATGACGACGGTGTTGCCGGCGGCGAGCGCGGGGGCGACCTTCCAGGCCATCAGCAGGATGGGATAGTTCCATGGCGTGATCGCGCCGACGACGCCATACGGCTCCTTGAGCACGAGGTTGAGCTGGCTCGACTCGCCGGACGGGATGACGCGTCCGCGCGTGCTGCGCCCGATCTCGGCGTAGTAGCGGAAGCAGGCGGCGGACCAGCCCATCTCGTCGCGGTTCTCCACCAGCGGCTTGCCGCCCTCGCGCGTCAGCAGTTCGGCCAGCGCCTCGGTCTGCACTGTCAGCTTGCGCGCCACCTCGTGCAGCAGTTCCGCGCGCGTTCCCGCTCCCAGCGAGCGCCACGCCGGAAAAGCGGCGCTGGCCGCGCTCACCGCCGCGTCCACATCGGCGGCGTCCCCCGCGGGCGCGCGCTCGATGACTTCCTCGGTCGCGGGATCGAGCACATCGAAGGTGCGACCAGAGGCTCCGGCGGCGCCCTGGCTGTTGATCCACAGTTGCGTGCGCATCGTCTGCCCTCCTCTTTGGCTAGCTCAGCCTAGCTCAGCCTAGCTCAGCTCAACATGCGCGTAATTGTCTCGCTCGCGCGCATGCCGTAGCGCGTCAGCTCGCGCAGGAACTCGTACGGATCGAAGATGCGCTCGGCTCCAAGAGCTCCGGTCGGATGTCCGCCGTGCGCCAGCAGGACGCCTGCGACGGCGAGCGGCGCGCCGGTGTCGATCTCGCCCGCGCCGACCCGCCAGGGCGCGTATGGTCGCACGACCATCTCCTCGACCAGCTCGATAGCTTTTCCGTCGTGTGTGCCCTGCGCCACCACGCGCAGGACGTCGCAGTCGTTCGGCTCACGGTCCTCCGTCGGCGTCCGCCGCTCGGCCAGCAGGGCGATCAACGTCTCGCGCGGGATGACCGGTACAGATCGTCCCTTGCCAGCGCGCACTTTGATCGTGTCGGTGCGCGCCAGGCCGAGCGCGACGATCAGGCGCAACTGCGCCAGGAATTCCGGCGGGAAGGCGATCTTGAACGAGGCGTGGCGCAGCCCACGGTCGCCGAACGAAACAGGGAAGAGCGCGACCTCCGAGTGCAGCGTGTACATCGCGGTCATCGCGCCGACTGGCGGCGGGAACTGGATCGCCTCCTCGCCGCTCATCGTCGGCGCGGCGCGCCAGGCGCCATCCGCGTAGACCATTGGCTCCAGCGTACACTCGTCCAGGATCGTGCGCAGCGAGTAGGGTGGCGCGAAGGTCGCCCCTGCAGGCGGCTCGTCGCTGGAGCCGATGCGCAGGTCCAGCCGCTCGACGGTATCCATCTGGTCCACTGCGATGCGCGCCAGCAGGTTGGTAATCCCCGGCGTGCTGCCGATGCCCAACACCGCCGTCAGCCCGGCGTCACGGAACGCGCGGTCCAGTTCGTACTGCTTGCGCGTCATGTGGAAGAGGCCGCCCAGGTCGGCGTAGGAGACCCGCGCCGCGAGCGCCGCGCGCATCACGTCGAGGTTGAAAGGATAGTCGGTCGCGTTGAGCGCGACATCGGCCTCCATGAGCAGGGCCGAGAGCGCCTGCGCATCGCGCACGTCGGCGGCGACGGCGCGCGCCTTCTCACGTCCCGCCTCCAGCCAGGCGACGGTTCGCTCCGCCGCAGCCAGATTCACATCGGCGACCGTCACGCGCGCGACGCGCTCGTCTTCGGTCAGCGCGCGCACGGTGATGCGCCCCATCGCGCCACCGCCCCCCAGGACCACCAAATGCACGCTCAGGCTCCTTTGCCATTTCGCACATAGACCTGAAGGCCGCAGGGCACGACGCCCACGGCCTCCGTTTGTCGTTCAGTCGAGGTCAGGCTGGCGCTGACTCCTTCATGGTCTCCTTGTAATGGACGCTCGCACGCGGACGCGGCGCCGCCCGGCGGGTCGCGCGCTTGACGGCGGGACGCTTGCCCATGGCCAGCGCGACTGTCGTCTGCAGGATCTCGCCGGTGACGGGCGCGCCGGAGACGGCTTGCAACGTACCTTCGAGCCGGTTGAGCACCTCATCGATTTCATCATACTCGATGACCAGCGGCGGCTCGATGCGGATTGTCTTGGCGTTCGTGAGCGTGCCGCCGAGCAGCACGCCGCGATGAAAGAGGCCCGCCGACACCTTATAGCCAACGTCGGAATCGTGGAAGTGCTGGCAGAGTAGCAGGCCCTTGCCGGTGAACTTCTCGTAGATCGTCGGGTAGCGGTCGACCAGCGGCTGGAGACGCTCCATGAAATAGGCGCCCTTCTCGGCGGCCTGGCGCGGGAGGTCTTCCTCCAGGATGACATTGATCGTGGCGATGGCGGCGGCGCAGGCGAGCGGGTTGCCGCCGGTGGTGGTGGTGTGGAAGAACGGCTCCGCGATGAACTTCTGCCAGACACTTGGCTTGGCAATGAACGCGCCGATCGGCATCACGCCGCCACCCAGCGCCTTCGCTGAGGTGATGATATCCGGGACGACATTCCAGTGGTCCACGCCCCACAGCGCGCCGGTGCGTCCCAGGCCCGTCTGCACCTCGTCCGCGATCAGCAGGACTTCGTACTCATCGCAGAGCGCGCGCAGGCTCGGCCAGAAGTCGTCTGGCGGGACGATGGCGCCCGCCTCGCCCTGCACCGGCTCCATGATGACGGCGGCGATGTCGTTGCCCACCTCGCGCGCGATGCGCAGTTGCTGTTCGACGGCGCCAGCGTCGCCATAGGGGACGTGGTAGACGTTCGGGAGCAGGGGCAGCGCGGGCTTGCGGAAGGCGGCCTTGCCCATCAGGCTGAGGCTGCCGGCGGTCTTGCCGTGGAAGCCGCGCACCGCCGCGATGAAGCCCGACTTGCCGGTCGCAGCCTTGGCGAACTTGATCGCGCCTTCCACCGCCTCCGTGCCGCTGGAGACCATGAAGGCGTATTGCAAGTCGCCCGGCGTGATCTGCGCGAGCAGGTTGGCGAGCATGCCACGCGGCGGATCGAGCAGGTCCTGCGTAGGCATCGGCGCGCGGTCGAGCTGGGCTTTCACCGCCTCGATCACCTTCTCATGCGACCAGCCAAGGCTGAGCAGCCCGTAGCCGCCAAGGCAGTCGAGGAAGGTGCGGCCCAAAGCGTCGGTGAAGGTCGCGCCGCGCCCGCTCCACTCGACGGCGGCGAAGTCGCCACCCTCGGTGACGGACTTGCGGTAGTCGAGGAAGCCTGGATTGTAGTGGTTGGCGAAGTTGCGTAGCGTCTCGGCGATCAGCGCCTCGGCAGCGGCGCGTGAGATTGTTTTCGACTTGATCGTGCTCAGGTAGCGACGTGAGGTCTCGATGGCCTGCTGGCGTCTTGCGTCAGAGGTGGTGTGCTGGGTACTCATGTGTCGAAGTCCTTGTCGTTCTTATTCTCGTGTTGGTGTCCGCTCTCCACGTCGTCGTGGGCGGGGCCTGCATCCCAGGTCTAGCCTGGAGAAACGATGGCATCCTGGATATACCTGAATGTCGGCGCTCCGTCGTCAGGATGCGCCAAACCTCCCAACGAGCCTGTTCGCCGGGATGATTCTGGAATGGGTAGGCTGATCGCTGGCCGCGCATCTCATAACGCGCGAGACGAACAACGGGAAATCAGTAGGGCCGGGCGAAAGGTCACATGCGAGGAGATAGATGACTGCCCGGCAATGAGATCAGTGGGGATAGATGATGAGGCCGCTAGGGGTTGCAGGTAGCGCGGTAGAAGCCCTTGAAGGGGTTATAGGGGAGCAGAATGACGTGGGGCGGTCGTGCGGGCAGTGAGGAATTACATGCTAACATAACGTCCTCTCAGGATGGGTGACGCTCCTGATGGCCAGTATACCTGGCGTTTTCGCGCTTTACAAGCCCCGCGCGCTTGCCGTGGCTGCCAATACTGTCTCGACAGTCTGGCAGATGCGACTAGTCATCGAGCTGGTCTACAATTTGCGGCGATTCAGCGCCTTCAGGTCTACGTACAGCGCTGCCTCTATGTTTGTCGCAGGGAAACTCTATGCCAAAGACTGGTGTATCCGTCATCACTGCGAGCGATGCTTCGGCGGCGCTGCCCACGCTAGCGCCCAATGTTCCCTGGGCCGAGGATCTAGCTGCCGAGGCGCGCGCCGAACTGGCGTTGCCCGGAATCGAGGCGCTTCCTACGTCTGAGGTGGATGTAGCGGTGATTGGCGCTGGCGTGGCCGGGCTGAGCGCGGCTCTGGTTGCGGCCCAATCGCGCGCGCGCGTCGTCGTCCTGGAAGCTGGACGGAGTATCGGCCAGGGCGCGACTGGACGCAACGCGGGTATCCTCAGCGCTGGAATCAACATGGGGCTGGCCGACGCGCCGCCGGGCGACGATGGTGTCGGGATGTGGCCTGCGACCACTCGCGAGCTGCTGGCGCTGGTGAACGAGGCAAGTTTGCCCGGCGCGATTCTATCAGCGTCTCTCACCGGGGCGCTAAGTCTCGCCGAATCGCCGACCGCCGCGCGCGGGCTGGCGCGGGAGGCGCGGGCGCGCGGCGCGTTGGGATTGCATGTGGAGCTATGGACTCCAGCGCAGGTGGCCGAGGCAACGAATGGCCGGTTGAACACCAACGGCGTCGAGGCGGCGCTCTGGCTACCAGACGAGGGGCGCATCCAGCCGCTGACCCTGCTGGCGCATCTTGCCCGGCAAGCGCGTCGGGCAGGCGTGATACTTGCAGGCGGCGCGCTCGTTCACTCGTATGAGACAAAGCGCCGGAATGGTGTCGGTATCTGGGAGTTAGCTTTAGGCGAAAGCGCAACGATCACCGCGCGTGCGCTCGTCGTGGCCGTCGGCCCGACGGCGCATCCGACCGCGCGCATCTATGCGCTGGCGCTCCCCGCGGAATTGCCAGCGAGCTTCCCGCTCTTCTGGGACGCCGCGCCCTACACCTACATGGATTTCCGACCCGGCGCCGAACGCCTGATGGCGAGCGGTGGACGCTACGCGGCTCCCGGCGGCTCCGCGCGCGATCAGATCTACCATCAGCGGCTGGCCGATGCGGCGCGGCGCTGGCTGCCGGAACTGTCCGGACGCGATCCGTCGCACGCCTGGGCGGTAAACCTCGCCGTCGCGCACGACATGATTCCACGCATCCGCTCGCTTGGGGGAGACGCGCCCGGTGTCGCCATCGAAGGTCTGGGCGCGCTGGGTGTCCTGCCAGGGATCGTTCTCGGCAAGCGCGCTGGGAGTGATCTTGCGCATTCGCTCCGCTGATGTGGCGCAAGGTTCCATTTCGTTACGAGGGTTTATCTGCAGCTTAGGACTTGACTCCTTGGCCCACAGAAAGGAGGTGTGGAGTGAAGTGACGTGGATGGTAGGATGCGAGTATGGAAACGCGCAGAGGCTAACCCAGTGATGTTAGCGACGAGGAATGCGCCTTCGTCGCCCCCTATGTGACGTTGTTGCCCCAAGACACGGGGCACCGCCGCTACGAGCTGCGCGAGCATCCGGAGCGGCGCTATGCGCTGTTCTCGCATGGGCCCGCCGGAGTCGTGCTCGTGATGTACACACGCCCAGAGCGAGCCGTGAGCAGGCCTCGCCGGTGCGAGACCACTGTAGGCGTTGGGCATGGCGGGGCCACCTCTGCGCCCTCACATGCGCGCGTGAGTCGAGGTGTCGAGCTGGGGCACGGGTGAACTGGCTTGGATTCCCGATTCTCAGCGGGCTAGCGCGTTGGGCGTATGCTGCATATCTGATCTATATCGCTACACATTGGATGGCGCTTATGCTCAATAGTCGGCTCCTTTGCCGCGCTTTATGCGTGCTTTGCGGCCTATTGGGATCAGGATTTCTTGTATATTCTAACGCGATGGCGCAGTCTGCAGCCGAACGGATTCGGCGCTTGTCAGCCCTTGCAGGTACTCCCCTGTAGCACGCGCAGCGTAGGACCGCTGCTGGCATGCTGGCAGCGCGCGATGTAGGGCGGGGCACAGCATCAGGAAGCCTCAGGAGTCAGGGAGAGGCGCGTTGGCGCTCCCGCCCCTGAAGCATTGGAACACGACGCAGTGTTAGCTGATGCCCCGCCACCGTCAACAACGCAGCCAACGTCTCTGTCTCTGTACCAGCGCATCGTTCTCTGGCGCCAGCAGACCTGGCGCCCAGGTCTCACAAGGCTGCGGGACATGTTCTGGCTGCCCGGCTATTCCACCGGAATGAGGCGGAATGCGGGCACGCTCGCGAGGAAAGGAGCTGTTTGTGGGCTGCATCACTGCTACGAACGCGACTGCTGGGAACGCCGAGATCTTCTACAAGGACTGGGGCACGGGACAGCCCGTCGTCTTCAGCCATGGCTGGCCGCTGAATGCCGACGCCTGGGACGACCAACTATTGCTCGTAGCTGCCAACGGCTATCGCGCGATTGCGCATGACCGGCGTGGCCATGGCCGGTCGAGCCAGACGTGGGGCGGCAACGACCTGGATACCTACGCCGACGATCTCGCGGCGGTCATCGAGGCGCTCGACCTGCGCGACATCGTCCTCGTCGGGCACTCGACCGGCGGCGGTGAGGTGGTGCGCTACGTCGGCCGCCATGGCACGTCCCGCGTGGCCAAGGTGCTGACGGTGGGCGCGATTCCACCGCTGATGCTCAAGACCGCGGCTAACCCCGGCGGCACGCCCATCGAGGCGTTCGACGCCATCCGCGCTGGCGTCTCTGGCGACCGCTCGCAGTTCTACAAGGACCTGAGCGCGCCCTTCTATGGGGCCAACCGGCCCGACTCGACGGTCTCGCAAGGCGTGCGCGACGCGTTCTGGCTGTGGAGCATGCAGGTAGGCCTCAAGGGCGCCTACGATTGCGTCAAGGCCTTCTCTGAGACCGACCTTACCGAGGACCTCAAGAAGATCGATGTGCCGATGCTGCTCATCCATGGCGATGACGACCAGATCGTGCCCATCGCCGACTCTGCCGAACTCTCAGTGAAACTCGTGCCCAACGCGACCCTCAAGGTCTATCCAGGCGCGCCGCACGGCCTCTTCACCACCCACAAGGCGCAGTTCAACGCCGATCTGCTCGCCTTCCTGAAGTCCTAACGCCCAGAGGCGCTGCTGGCATCCTGGCCACGCCGCGCCCCTGGGCGATGAAACAGGTCAACCGTTCCCAGCCCTCTGCGACCCGCTGGCGCGAGTGGGCCAGGACCCGCCAGAGCCCATTTCAGAGTTGGCCCTGCGTCGCCTCTATCCGTTCGACAGCGTTCCTCGGCTGTCCGGCAGCGAGCCGCTGACCGCAGCGAGGAGCGCCAGCAGCACGCTCGGCGCGAAGAAGATCCCGATGCTCAGGATGGCCAGGACCATCGCCACACACAACACGGCAACGCTGATCCAGAGGGGAACGAGGCTTCCTCGCCCGACGCTGTGCCGGACGGCGAAGACGGCGATGCCGATGAGGGGCGCCGCAAAGAGGATGATCGCTGGCAGGAGATTCACGAGTCCCTGGATCTGCGCGATGCTCACGTGGGTAGTCGAGCAAACCGTCCGCGTGACGCCGTCGGGCGCAAGGCTCGTCGTACAGCCGCTCATGGTTCCCAGGGGAGCGACGAGGGCCACCCCCAGGACGAGGAGGCCGAGCGCGCCAGCGGCTCCGCCACTGATCACCACGACGCGGCGGGACCATGCCATCTCGATCGTGTCCTTCCTCGCTGGACGCCAGTCTCTCTAACCATAACCTGCTCTTCACCTGCGCGCCCAATCGCCTAAGGGTACCAACCATAACACCACCTGGTTGACCATCCGTTCCATTTGTGCTAAGATAGATAGTACAGCCAGCACACTTATGAGCGTGTGCGAGGCGCGCAGGCAGCCGAAGGAATCGGCGCGCCTCGTGAAACCGCCGCGCCGGGAGCGCCCGGAGATGCATGTGCTCGACGCCGCGCAGGCCAGGACGTTCCTCGTCGCCGTCGCCGGCTACCGGCTCGAGGCGCTGTTCACGCTGGCGATCACGTCTGGCCTGCGGTCGGCTGAGATGCTCGGTCTGCGCTGGGGGAATGTAGATCTCGACGAGCGCTCGCTCCAGGTGAAATTCTCGCTGAAGCGCCTGGACGGCAAGTTGGCGCTGAAAGAAGGCAAGACGGAGCACAGCCGCAGGCATATCGGGCTGACAGAAGCAGCGGTCGCAGCTCTACGCGCCCACCACAGGCGCCAGCATGAAGGGCGCCTGTTCGTTGGACCGGCGTGGCAGGATCGCGATCTGGTCTTCTGCATGCAGGACGGCAGCCCGATGAGCGGCATTCACCTCCTGCGTAACCAGTTCAAGCCGCTGATGCGCGGCGGGTCTGCCTGCGGAGGTGGTCTTCCACGACCTGCGCCCCACTGCTGCGACGCTCATGCTCCTCCAGGGTATTCACCTCAAGGTGGTGAGCGAGATGCTGGGACACGCCTCCATCGCCATCACGCTGGATCTGTATTCACAGATCCTACCGAACATGCAGCGCGAGGCCACGGCGGCGATGGATCGCCTGTTGGAGACAGCATAAGCAGGCGGCGTAAGCGGGGCGAAAACGCGCACTTTGGCGCCAGTTGTAGTCAAAACTGTTGTCCAATCGGCCGGGAGATCGTCTCCAGGCCCATCAATTACTTCATCGTTCGCAAGGCGATAGCGTGTATATCTTCTCGCGTGATCGTTGGTAGGCCGGGGGACTCGACCCCCCACTCCCCCTTTCGAAGAAGCGGATTTTAAGGTTGCTGCAGGCTGTCCAGTACAGTACACAGTAGTCCACAACGGGCGAAACCAAAGGCATTTCCGCTGATCCAATGTCCAGCGCAGTACAGAGGAGTCTATCAGCGCGGGGGTCAAGAATGGGGTCAAACGGGAACAACCGGGCACTCTAATGTCCCTTGTGACTCATGTAGGGTAAAGGCCAATCGCGCATCCAACTCCTCAATTGGGAGCGAACTCCCTTTCAGACTTCCATCGAAGCTCGCCGATTGTTGTTAGTATCGAGCGCGTGCGCCCGCACTGCGCAGCGGCGAGCGCTGGGGGTAAGCGCCGAGGTAACCTCCGCCTACGGCGTGTCAGGGGTGTTGGATGTATTGGTGAAATCACCGCTCGTGGCGGTGTTGCAGTGTGTCATGACATCATCCTTGGCCTGCTGGTAGAAGTCCTGGCCGAGGGCGAACGCCTCGTTGTAGCGTGCGCGCAGCTGCTCGATCAGTGGACCAAAGCGCTCCTGAATGCGCTGGCGCAGGTCAAAGCCAGCCGTCTCGCTCTGATCGCCCGCCGCATTGCCGCCAGGGCGCGGCAGAAACAGGATCGCCAGCGCGATGCCAAGCGCCACACCAACCGTGAGACCAAACCAGAATCCCACTCCCGATTTCCGTCGCTGCTTCATCTCGTCCCTCCTGTGCCACACCTAACATCGTGCCTCAGCTCTTTCTAACGATTCAGCATGTCTGCTCGCTGCCCTGTAAACACCGCCTCCATGAGGTTGAGAACGGTGTCCTGTCGTCGCTCATCGCACCACCCCCATCTTGTGCAGTTGACATTGAGACGCGCATATGACCATATGACATGTCACTTCTACAGGCAGCCGCTAGCATCCTGTGCGATGGCGCAGGCTAGCATAGCGCTCTTGTCGGAGTAACTCCGGTTGTAGACGCCTTGAAATGAGGCGCTCGGTGAGTCAGACCAGTTCTGCAGGCGGGCGCCCGGCGTTGGTGACCTTCGCAGCGATTCTGTTGATCATGCTCGGCGGCTTTGAGTTAGTCTTGGCCATCACCGAGTTCTTCCGCTACGCCCTCGGCACGCTGCCGCCCTGGCGGATGCTACCTACAGTATCTTCTAGGGCGTCCTCGACGCACTCTACGGGCTAGTGCTACTATATGGCGGCTATGCCTTGCTGCAGGGGCAGGTGGTTGAACGCACGGTCGCGCTGATCGTGGCCATCCTCGCTGCAATCAGGTGGTTCTTCTACTTGTGGTATGTGCCCTGGGCGGCGGCGCTCATCATCGGGCTGTGTGCTGGTCATCTACGCCATGTCCGCACACGAGGCCTACATCGTCAACGGCTGAGCGCTGCGGTCACGAGGTCCACTCACTACGAGCACGGTCAGACGCCAACCGGATCACGTCCGTCGCAGAACACACAGTGTGACACCAAAATCGCCTCGGTAGTTGTCGTATATGGTGCGTAACCCCTCATTTTACGCGGCTTGTTTCGGCGCCAATCCACAACATCCCAGACGAAATTGGTTTGAGACAGCCCTGCGCGGGCACAAGGGCCAACAGAGTAACGTCTGGCGGCATAAAGCCCTGGGAGGAGATACCATGAGTCGACGATTTCTCGCTCTTCTCGCGTTAGTGGGCGCAATCGCCGTCCTCACTAGCGGCTGTACCGCCGTCATCATCCAGGGGCCGACCGTCTCGACGCGGACACCGACCCCTGCGGGATCGCTGACCCCCACCGGGAGCGTCACACCGAGTCCGCGCCGATCCTCTGCGGCAACGTCGTCATCGCTCCACAGCAGTAGTTGGACTCCTACAAAGTGAACATGTAAAAAGACCGTTGACTCGCTGATGTGTGACGCGCGATCGCCACTCTATGTAGGCAGCGCCTGGAACGGTTGTGAGCGGTACCAGCATGGGAAGCGTCCTCCTCCAGTTTGTCCCAGTGATGCTCGCCGCGATGGCGATGCCAATGTGGGTCCTCCTCGTCCTCTTCTTGCTCAGAGCCAACCGCGGGCCGACGAATGCTCTCGCCTTCGTTGGCGGCGTGACCGCAGTGCGACTCGTGCAAGGCGTCGTCTTTGGCGTCGCCCTCAGCGCGACCATCGGGCCGCGGAGGCAGAGCCAGTGGGAGGCGCTCGTCTCAGCCCTGCTGCTCGTCACCGGCATTCTGATGTGGGCCGCTGCGCTGAGGCAGTGGGGCAAGGAAGTCGATCCAGTTGGCGCGCCAACCATCACGTCACGATGGGAAGTCATACTCCACTCGCTCACCCCCGCGCAGGCGTTCGGCGTGGGAGCGCTGCTCGTTGCCACCTCTGCGCGCGCCTGGCTTTTCACCCTGGCGGCGATCAGTATCATCGGCCAGGCTGCGCTCACGTCGGCGGAGAGTCTGGTTGCGTTTCTGCTCTACGTGTTGGGGGCAGAGCTGCTCCTGCTTGCGCCTATCGTCCTCTCCGTGCGGTCGCCGACGCGATTCGACGCCGCCGCTGGCTGGCTGGAGGCGCACGAGCGCCCCATCGTGATCGGTGTCTCGTTCATCCTGGGCGGCTACTTTGTCTGGTCCGGTATCCGAGGGCTGGCTGGATGACCACGAAAGGACGGCCCAGCGCCGGGGGAGCTGATAATGCCACTGGCTTGCTACTTCCCTGTGTTCCCCGCAGCAGCGCCGAAAATCAGCCACTTTACATTTCCCCAAACGGCTATGCGAGCAGTCACGGGCGATGCGCGCAAGCGAGTAGCGTACTGCAAGGCAACTGGCTATCCCTCACCTACTGCAGCGCTGCGGTGAGACGAGAGAGATTCTCGGCTAGTCGGGTCATGAGCGCGCGTGTCATCCACTCATGCAGATGGACTCTCTTTGCCCGCGCCCGATAGCCCTGGAAGATCGGCTGCATAGCGGCGACAACGCTCTTGTCGTAGCAGATCAGTGTGACCTCCAAATTGAGGGTGAAGGAGCGCAGATCCAGGTTGCTCGACCCGATCACCGCGATGTCGTCGTCCACGGTCAAGTGCTTGGCATGCAGCAGGCTCGGGGATTTGTAGAGATAGACTTTGACGCCCGCGCGCAGGAGTTGCTCGTAGTATGAGCGCTGCGCGTTGTACACGAGGAACTGGTCGCCAATCTCCGAGGAGATCAGCGTCACGTCTACTCCGCGCTCCGCCACCGTCGTCATGGCCGTCATCAGCGAGTCATCCGGCACAAAGTAGGGGTTGGCGATGGTGAGTGTATGCTTGGCGGCATGGATGAGCTCAGTATAGAGCTTGAGATTGTTTTCATCCGGGAAGCCTGGGCCGCTGGGCAGCGTCTGGCAGAGCACGTCCCCTGTCGACCTGGAGGGGACGCGCGACTCCGCATACAGTTCGTCCACCAGCAGTTCATCGGTCTCTGTATACCAGTCAGTCATAAAGAGGTCGTTGAACTGGCGCACCACCGGACCCGTCAGCCGCGCCACCAACTCCGTGTAGTACAGCCCCTTCTTCAGGTTCTTCTTCTTGTGATACGTCCGGTCAATCAGATTCTGTGAGCCGACGAAGCCGACTGCGTTATCGATGACGACGATCTTGCGATGGTTGCGCAGATCGGGCCGCGTAAAGCGCGGGCTGAACAGTTTGAGGGGGAGCATCAAATGCCACTCGATGCCCGCCTTGGTCATGCGGGCAAGCATATCTTTGTAGTGCGGATAGGAACGGGACCCCAGATCATCTAGCAGCACCCGCACCTTGACGCCACGCTGCGCCGCCTGCTCCATCGCGACAAAACACCTCTCCGTCGCGTCGTCCATGGCGATGATGAAGTATTCGATGTGAGCGAAATGCTGGGCTTTCTCGATCTCCTCGGCGATACGCGCGAGCGATCCAGCATAGTCGGGCAGGAGTTCAACGCTGTTGCCCGCAACGGCTGGCAAGCCAGTCAGATTGACGTTGAGCGCAATGAAGGGATTGTAGCGCTCCGCACTGGAAGGATCGACCACCGCAAGCGCAGATTGATCAGTGGCGCCTGCCTGCTCCACCGCAGCGGTGATCATCTCAGTGGCGGTGCGCTGCTGCGCCCGTCGGCGGGCTGGAAGCTTGGGGTTGCCGATTAAGAAATAGATGAGGAGTCCCAAATAGGGCAACAGCAGCATCATGAGCAGCCAGGCTGTCGCCGAGGAGGGCTTGCGATTGCTTGGGATGATGAACAACATGACCACCGGCACGGCATAGCCAATCAAGGTCAGGATCTCAGTGATCTCGGCGATAGTTCCCCAGTTCAACGTCATAGCACTCCCTCCTTGTATCTTACTCATGGACGTTGTTCGATGTGCGTGACGCGATAGGCCGTTCCCTCCTGGGTGGATGAGACCGTAGTGGAGCCTAGGTCGTCGCGCCACGCTCCCCAGCAGAACCCGAAC
>Ga0207684_10002522_pt1 | contig 18405 bp, 16 predicted proteins | sample KBSK5501metaG_FD_184342 | JGI IMG/M metagenome (GOLD analysis project Ga0207684, IMG submission 184342) | Corn, switchgrass and miscanthus rhizosphere microbial communities from Kellogg Biological Station, Michigan, USA - KBS K5-50-1 metaG... | ecosystem: Host-associated > Plants > Roots >...
TCGCTTCTCGAGTTCACTCCCTACCACACCGGCCGCGTCCGAGTGCACCCGGATGGCTATGGCACCGTCGCCGGCGGCGCCGATCAATTCGACGTCTACATCGATCGGCGTTCCATGAAAGGCGCGATGGACGGCGACCTGGTGGTCGTGCGCGTCGACAAAAAACGGCCGGCCTATCGCAAGCTGCGCAATCGCGACGTCATCGTCGGCGAGGTTGCGCAGGTTCTTCGGCGCGCGCATCGCAGCGTCGTCGGTCGTTTCCACGCCGATGCCGAGGAGCCGTATGTCGTGCCGTTCGACGCGCGGCTCGATCACGACATTTTGATCGACGCGAACGCCACGCTCGGCGCGAAGGACGGCGAGATGGTGAATGTGGAGATCGATCGCTATCCCGATCGCTCCAGCAATTTCGCGCGCGGGCGGTTGGTGGAGCGCCTCGGATTCATCGGCGATCCGGGCGTCGACATCGAGGTCGTGATCCGTAAGTTTCACATTCCACATGACTTCCCAGACGAAGTGGTCTCCGCGGCCGAGGCCGTGCCGGTGGAAGTGGCGGGGGAGGAGATCGCGAAACGCGTTGATCTTCGCGATCGCAACATCGTCACGATCGACGGAGAGACCGCCAAGGATTTCGACGATGCCGTGGAAGTGCGGCTGCTGCCGAACGGCAATTTTCTTCTCGGCGTCCACATCGCGGACGTCGCGCATTACGTCAAAGAGCAAAACGTCCTCGATGAAGAGGCCTTCGAGCGCGGCACGTCGGTCTACTTTCCGGGGCGGGCCGTGCCGATGCTGCCCGAGCGGCTGTCGAACGGCATCTGCTCTCTCAACCCGCGCGTCGATCGCCTCACATTCTCGGTCGACATGGAAATCGATCGGCGCGGACGCTTCGTCGATCGCAAGGTTTACAAGTCAGTCATTCGCACCAAAGAGCGGATGACGTACACCGACGTCCACGCCATCCTCAACGCCCGAACTCCGGAGCTCGAGAAGCGCTACGGATATCTCATTCCCGATTTCGAGCGGATGCACGCGCTCTACGAAATCCTGCGCGCGCGCCGCGATGCGCGCGGATCGATCGATTTCGATCTGCCGGAGGCGGACGTGCTCCTGAGCGAATCCGGTGAGATCGAGGCCATCCAGGCCCTGGAGCGCAACGTCGCGCACCGCATCATCGAGGAGTTCATGCTGGCCGCGAACGAAGTGGTGGCGCAGGAGCTGGTCTTTGCGCATCAGCCCGGACTTTTTCGCGTGCACCAGCAGCCCGACCCGCGCAGGCTCGAGGATCTGCGCGAAATCCTGAAGGAATTCAAGCTCACTCTGCGCGGCGATCTCGAAGAGATCCGGCCCGGCGAGCTGCAGCGAATTCTCAAGGCGGTCGCAGGAACGCCCGAGGAGCGGTTTCTCACGAACATCATTCTTCGCTCGATGAAGCGCGCTTTCTACTCCGAAGAAGACCTCGGACACTTCGCTCTCGGCCTAGAGCACTACTGCCATTTCACTTCGCCGATCCGTCGCTATCCCGATCTGATCGTGCATCGCAGGCTCGCGGAGCTGCTCGCGCACGGACCGATGCATGGCGATCGGCTGAAGAAGATCGAACGCCTCCATCCGCTTTACGCCGCGCAATCGAGCGATCGTGAGCGCCGCGCCGAAGAAGCGGAGCGGGAGGTGCTCGAATGGAAAAAGGTCATCTTCATGCGCGACAAGGTCGGACAGTCCTTCAGCGGCATCATCACCGGAGTCGCGCCGTTCGGATTGTTCGTCGAGCTCGATGCCATCTTCGTGCAGGGGCTGGTGCCCATCGCCACGGTCGGCGGTGACTACTGGCAGTACCGCGAGAAGGAGCACCGTCTGCGCGGCGAGGGCACCCACCGCGAGATGCGCCTGGGCGACCACGTGATGGTGGAGGTCAAGTCGATCGACGAGGACCGCCACCAGATCGAATTCCGTCTGCTCGAGGTCGCTGGCGCTCCGATTGCAACGCGCCAGCAGCGGTAAAAAACGAGTTAGGATGTCGGGATGTTAGGACGTTGGACGGGCGGCACGAACTGACATCCCAATGTCCTAACGTCCCAACTTAGCGGATGATGCGAGAAACATCGGTCAAGGCGTTGGTCGATCAGCGCGTGGCGCTCGAAACGCGGTTGCAGAACGAAACCAGCGAGCTTTCGGACTCGCGCGCCCGTCTCTACGATCACGAATACAGCGATCTGCAGAAGCGGCTGGCCGCGCTCTTCAAGGAGACCAAGGACGATCCGCAGCGCATCACCATCATGCTGGAGATGATGCGCATCCTCGAGAATCGCCTGGTATACCTGCACAACTTCATCGTCGACGCCACGTCGGACAATCGCATCCTGGCGCAGCTCGTCACGCGATTCATCGATCAGCTTGCGAACGAAAACAGCACCGTGCTGACGAAACTGGAGGCCACCTACTACCGCGCAGTTTCGGCGCTCTATGCCGGAGACGTCCCGACCGCGCGGCGAGGATTTTCGGATGCCTGTGCGTCGGATGAATCGGACGAAGCCAACGACATCAAATACAAGTCGTATGTGATGCTCGGCCATCTCTCGCATGAGGAGCACGACTACGCGAAAGCGAAAGAGCTTCACGATCAATCGTTGCGCTACTCGCAGAACTCGAATGTCACCGCGCAGGCGCTAGCCCTCAAGGCTCTGAATTCCTACGCTCTCGGCGACGCCGACGAAGCGCTCCATCTTTTTCAGGAATCGCTGCAGCTCTTCGACCCGAGTCAGCCTTTCTTCAATTCCTACTTTTATCGAAACGCCTTGCTCTTCTGCGGCGCGATCTGCTTCGATCGGCGGGAGCTCGAAAACGCCGAACGCTATTACCGCAAGGTTCTCGACAGCGTGGAGCAGCACTCCTACGACTTCTTCGACGCCCTCACGCACCTCGGCCGCATCTATTACGGGCAAGAGCGTTATGACGATGCCGTGCAAGCGTTCGAAAAAGCGATCCAGACGCATCTGTTCAGCGAGAACGAATATCTCGTGGACACCTGGTTCTGGCTCGCCCGCACGCATCTCAAGCGAAACGATCCGGCGCAGGCGCGTCCGTATCTCGAAAAGATTGCCGCCAGCGAAGTGAAGTACGAGAAGAAGCCGCAGGCGGTCGAGATGCTGCAGAAGATCGCTTAATTCTTCCTGGCGACCACCACGTCGCTGTACTGATCGAAGAGCGACGTCACCCAGATCTCCGGATGTTCGCGCTTGCGATTGAGCTCGATGGTGATCGGCATGTTGGTGTCGCCGATCGGATCATCGCCCATCATCACGCGCGCTTCCACCGGCTTTCCCGTGGTCGCATCCCGGGCCTCGATCGTGAAGGTGTTCCTTCCGCGGCGCAGCTTGTCGGGCGGCGGCTTCATTTCCACGATCATCTTCGGAATCTCCGCCGCCAGCGGAAACTTGACCGGCGGATACCCTTCCGCCGTGGCGGTCATTGTGGGAGCGACGACGTCGCGATGACCCTCGGCATTCGGAACGCGTTTGTATCGCACGGTGTAGTCGAACGGATAGACGGTCGCCGGTAAGCCGGCCGGATTCGCAGGCGCGTAGACGATCTGCCCTTCGAATGCGAAGCTGACGAGCACCGGAATATGCGTATCGGGATCGAGCGCGTAGAAGATCACCTTGCCTTTGTAATTCGGCGGCAGCACCGGCGGCGACATCCAGATCTCCAGCGGTTTGGTGTGCGGCTGCGGTGGCAAGTCCTTGGCGCACTTCTGCGCGACGAACCACTTCGCCTCCGCCTTGATGTCGATGCCCAGGAGCCAGGTTTCGATGAAATTCTTGAATTGAGCGTCGCCTGGGAACATGTTTTTCGCGATGGCGTGGACCTCCGTGGTGAGAATGTCATCGCAGAACCAGTAGGTGGTGCCGGGCGTGGCCAGGCAGGTCGCGTGGCGCTTGCAGGCATTCTCCATGGCCTTCAGGACCTCGTCGCGATGCAGCTCGACCCAATGCATGTCGAGTTGCAGGCCGTAGAACTTGAAGGCCGCGTTTGGAAGCTCGGAGTCGGTGAACGTCTCGCAACTGTTCGGGGCCGCACATGGCGACGGCGTGAACGTCGGCGGGAAGAGATTGTGTTGCTGCGCGAGGAGCGGAGCTGCGCTCAGCACGAGCGCCAGTGAGACGAAACGCATGGTAACGGAGTATACGGATCTCAGTGAAAACGCGTCACGATGAACGCGATGTCATCCTTGAATTCGTCGGTCGCTGAAAACCGGCTGACATCGCTGAAGATCGCGTCGTAGATCGTACTGAGCTCTGCGTCGCTGTGATCCTCCATCAGATTGGCCACCCGGTCGATCGAATAGAACTCTCCCGACGCCGTCCGGCGGTCGGTCAGACCGTCGGTGTAGATGAACAGCGTGTCGCCGGCGCCGACTTTCAGCGCGCGCTCGTCGTAATCCATCTTCGGCATTGCGCCGAGGAGCGGGCTCGGATCTTCGAGGAAGATTGTCTTGCCGCACTCGCGCTGGAAGAGCAGAAAACCCGGATGGGCGGCGTTGGCGTAACAGAGATTGCCCTTGGTGTCGATGCGAAAAAGTTGCGCGGTCGCAAATTGCGTGGGCAGGCTTACGCTGAAAAGAAAATCGTTGAGACGGGACATGAAATCCGATAGCCGGGTATTCGGATCGGCCTCGGTATGGATGTAACTCTTGAGCAGCGATACCAGGATGGCGGCCGGCAGGCCGTGGCCCGAGACGTCCGCCACAAAAAGGTACATCATATTTTCATGTACAAAATAGTCATAAAAATCGCCTGACAGCGTTTCGGTCGGAATGAATGCCGATCGGATCTCGATGCACGGCACGCGAAACGTTCCCTGAGGCACCAGAGCTTCCTGTACGCGGCGGGCCATCTGCAGGTCGCGCGTGATCTGATGATTGAGCTTGCGCAACTGATCCTGATACCGCTTCACGCGCAGCAGCGCATTCAGGCGCGCGAGAAGCACTTCGCTCTCCGAAGCTTTGCTCACGTAGTCGTCGGCGCCGGCCTCGAGCCCCTCGGCCACGGTGCGCGCGGCGTCGGCGCCGGTCAGCAGCAGCACCGGAATGGTGTGCAATTGCGGATCGGCCTTGATCCGCCGCGCGACTTCAAAGCCATCGATGCCGGGCATGCGGTAATCGACCACGAACGCGTCCGGCGTGATGCGCGACGCCAGCGCCAGACCTTCCTCCCCGGAAGTGGCCGTGTTGACCAGGTAGCCCTTTCTCTCCAGAGTACGGCGGATAACCTGGAGATCGTTGGCGTTGTCATCGATGACGACGATGCGTTCGGCCATGTTTTAGGTTCTTATAATGCATTTTTTTGACCAGCCCGCTACGCTTCCAGCGTGAAGCTCATCGTCGGCCTTGGAAACCCCGGACCCAAATATGCGCGCAGCCGCCACAACGTCGGCTGGATGATCGTGGACGCCTTTGCGGAAAAATTTCGGATCGACATCAGCAAGCATGAAAAGGAAGCGCTGACCGGATCGGGCAGAGTGGCGGGAGGTTCGGTCATCCTGGCCAAGCCTCTGACCTACATGAATCGCTCGGGCGACGCCGTGAAGCTGCTCACAAATGCGTACCTCGAATCGCTGCACGATCTGATGGTGGTGTACGACGACTTCGATCTGCCGCTGGGAAAGCTGCGCATTCGCGAACGTGGCTCGCCGGGAACGCACAACGGCATGCGCTCGATCGTGGAGTCGCTTGCCACCGAGAGCTTCCCGCGCTTACGATGCGGCGTGCGCGGTGCGAACTATGTGGAGGACAGGCTGCGCGATTACGTCCTCGACGACTTCGAGGAGAGCGAGCTTCCGATCGTCCACCGCAGCATCGAGCGCGCCGTGGACGCGCTTTTTCTCTTCGCTCGCGGCGATTTGAAACGCGCCATGAACGAATTCAACCGCGAACCGTCATGACCACCATCCATACCCTGGGCGAGCTGCGTAACTCCGGTTACCGAGTCCGATCCGTCAAAGACGAAATGCGCGAAAACCTGCTGGCCAAGATCGCCCGCAAGGAAAAATTGTTCCCCGGCATTCACGGCTACGATCGGACGGTCATTCCGGCGCTGCAGAACGCCATCCTCTCCAAGCACGACGTCATCCTCCTCGGCCTCCGCGGTCAGGCCAAGACCCGCATTCTTCGGTCGCTCACGGCCCTGCTCGACGAGCGCATCGCGATCATCGAAGGCTGCGAGATCAATGACTCGCCGTTTCAGCCCGCTTGCAAGCGATGCCGGCGTCTGGCCGCCGAGAAGGGCGACGATCTGCCCATCGCGTGGATGCATCGCGACGAGCGCTATCGCGAGAAGCTCGCGACGCCCGATGTGACAGTGGCCGATCTGATCGGCGACATCGATCCCATCAAGGCCGCCAATCGCCGGCTGACGTACGCCGACGAGGAAGTCATCCACTTCGGGATCATTCCGCGCACGAACCGCGGAATCTTCGCAATCAACGAGCTTCCCGATCTCGCGCCGCGCATTCAGGTGGCGCTGCTCAACATCCTCGAAGAGCGCGATCTGCAGATTCGAGGATTTCCGGTCCGCATCCCGATGGACGTGGTGCTGGTGTTCAGCGCCAATCCCGAGGACTACACCAGCCGCGGAAACATCATCACGCCGCTGAAGGATCGGATTGATTCGCAGATCCTCACGCATTATCCGCAGAGCGTGCAGACCGCCATGCAGATCACCGAGCAGGAGGCCTGGCTCGATCGGCGCGTGAAGGCCACCGTCGAGATCCCGCAGTACGTTCGCGAGATGGTGGAGCAGATCGCGTTCGTGGCGCGCGAGTCGGAGCTGGTCGATCAATCCTCCGGTGTTTCCGCGCGCCTGACGATTTCTGCGATGGAGCTGCTGCAGTCGAATCTCGAGCGCCGCGCCGCGATGACCGGCGACGCACACGTCTTTCCGCGCCTCTCCGATCTCGCGATGGTACTGCCCGCCATCACCGGAAAAGTCGAGATGGTGTACGAAGGCGAGCAGCAGGGCGCCGAGGTCGTCGCGCGCAAGCTGATCGGCACCGCGGTCGGAAAACTATTCGAATCGAAGTTTCCGCCGATCGAGCGTGCGGGCGTCAGCGGCCGGCGCGGTATGGAGATGGATCAGGACGAGTTGGATGATGCCTTCGCCGGCCGGCGCATCAAGAAGCCGCAGCCTCCTCCCCGCGAGGAACCGCGGCCGAACGCGAAGAGCGAGCCGAACTACGACAGCATCCTGGCGTGGTTCGTCGACGGCAACAAAATCACGCTGTCGGACGAGCAGCCGTTCGCCGAGTACTTCCGCGAGTTGAATCGCGTGCCGAAGCTGCAGGACACCGCGCGCAAGTACATTCAGGCCAAGAACGACTACGAGCTGGCCTTCTGGATGGAGATGGTCCTGGAGGGAATGCATCAGGCGCTGCGCCTGGCGCGGGAGGATCTCGACTCCACCATCACGTTCCACGAGTTGATGAAGTTCAACGTGCTGCGTACAGTGAAGTGAGATGGCCAAGGTGACTACCGACATTCCTGCGGATCTCTCGAAACAGATCGATCGCATCATCCGCGACGGATGGTTTCCCGACGAGGAGACCGTCGTTCGCGAGGCGCTCCTGCAATTCGTGGACGCCAAATCCTTCCTCGGCGATTCGCCGCGCATGCTGCATCGCTTCGCGGCCGACGCGCTGAACGATTCGAAGCCCGAGACCGCGCTCAAATTCGTCGACCGCGCGCTGTCGTTGATGTCGAATCAGAAGGTCACCGACTTCACGCTGTACCAGAGCCTGATCGAGCTTCGGGTGCAGATCCTGCTGGTCCTGGACCGCGGCGAGGAGGCGCTCAACTCGCTGGAGGAAGCGAAGGAACTGATGCCCAACAATCCGTCCATCGCAAAATGGATTGATCGCCTCAAGAAACCGCGTTCTCAATAGCGCCGCGATGCGCCACCGCTACTCGTACCTCGATCCCGAACTCATCAAACAGCTCCTCGCAGAGATGGGCCTGCGGCGGCTGTTCAATCATCTCTTGCTGCAGAGCGGCGGCGACGTCGAGGAAGCGATGCGATGGATGCGCGCGCTGCAGGAGCGCGGCTACATCGATCCGAACATCGATCTGGAGGCTTTCTTCGCGCGGCTGGTGGAGGAGAACATCATCGGACAGGACGCAAACGGAAATGTCGTGCTGGCCGCCGGCGGCGAGAGGCAGATCCGCCGCGATGCTCTGGATGAGATCTTCGGCGGCCTGCAGAAATCGATGACCGGCTCGCATTCGGTCAACAATGCCGGGCAGGGGAGCGAGCGGCTGACCGAGAATCGTCCTTACCAGTTCGGCGACGATCCGATGTCGATCGATACGATCCGCTCGATCCAGAACACCATGAAGCACACCGATCCGGATGACGCCATCGTGTTTACGGAGGAGGATCTGGAGGTCTTCGAGACGGAGCACAATTCGAGCTGCGCCACGGTGGTCATGGTCGACATCTCGCACTCGATGGTCCTGTACGGTGAAGATCGGATCACGCCCGCGAAAAAAGTGGCGCTGGCGCTGACCGAGCTGATCATCACGAAGTATCCGAAAGACTCGATCGACGTTCTGCTCTTCGGCGACGAGGCCGTCGAGGTCCCGATCTCGGAGATTCCGTACGTCAAGGTCGGCCCCTATCACACCAACACCAAGGCGGGACTGGAGCTCGCGCAGCGCATCCTTCGCCGGCGCAAGCACAACAACAAACAGATCTTCATGATCACGGACGGCAAGCCGTCGGCGCTGTTCGAAAACGGGCGGCTGTACACCAACTCGTTCGGGCTCGACATGAAGATCGTCAATCGCACGCTGGAGGAGGCCGATCGCTGCCGCCGCGGGGGGATTCCGATCACGACCTTCATGCTGGCGACCGATCCGATGCTGGTGAACTTCGTCGAGCAACTCTCGAAAATCAATCGCGGCCGCGCGTTTTACACCTCTCCCGACCGCCTCGGCGAATACATCCTGGCGGACTACATCCGCAACCGCCGCAAGTTCGTGCACTAAAGCGGAGCGCGGGCGTCCCGCCCGCAGTTGCCGGCCGTCCCGGCCGGCAACTCTCTCCGAGGTAAACTCGAACGCAGTGTTGCAAGTTCGAAAACGATCAAGACTTCCCCACTGGGATAGCGAAGCGACCTATTTCGTGACATTCAATCTCGCCGACGCGATGCCGGCAGAATTTCAGGAACGGCTGCGCACGGAAAGGCGAATTCGAATCGCAGAATTGGAGCGCCTTAAACAGACCGCCTCGCGTGCGGAGCGGAGCGAGATCGATCGAATCATTCGCGAACGCGCGGAGGAATATCTCGATCGCGGCTGCGGCGCGTGCTGGCTGCGGGACGCTCGGGTCGCAGAGATCGTCGCGAACACGATCATGCACTTCGACCAATCGCGCTATTTGCTGTTCGCCTGGACTGTGATGCCGAACCACGTCCACGTGGTCTTCGATGCTTATGAGCGCGTTGACCGGATTCTCCAGTCATGGAAGTCGTTTAGCGCTAAGGAAGCGAATCACTTGCTATCTCGCGAAGGAGAGTTTTGGCAGGCCGACTACTTCGATCGGACGATTCGGAGCGCTGCCGAATTTGAAAGGAGGATCCTCTACGTGCTGGAGAATCCTGCGAAAGCTGGGCTGACGGATTGGCCATGGGTCCGCGTCTATACCGATCGTCTCGAGTCGCCGGCCGAGACGGCCGGCGACGGCGGGCGGGACGCCCGCTCTCCGGTGCGGAATCGCTAGTGATTGATCGCGGTTCATCTTTCCGTGCGCAAGTTATTTGTCCTAATCGCGCTCGTGGCCGGCGTGGCCGGAGCCAACGAGCTCTCATACAAGTCCCTGCAATCGTATGGATCGACCACTCCGCTGTACGACCACGGCATTCACGGCGAGGGGCAGATCGTGGCCTTCCTCGATACCGGCGTTGACTATCAGAGCTGTTTCTTCGTGGAGCCGGATGGATCGCGCCCGCCGATCAACACCCGCCTCGATGGAAATAATGTAGATTTAACACGACGTAAAATCGTCGCATATGACTTCTTATATTCATGTGATCAATTTCCGAATGCCGCCGGCTGCGACGATCCGAACAGTCCCGATGCCTGGGACAACCACGGGCACGGCACGCATCAGGCCGCGTCCTCGGTCGGCGATCGTGCAACGCCGATCGTGCATGATTACGGCGACGCAATTGCGCCGGGAGCGAAGCTGATCGTGCAGGACGCCGGCTACATCGGGCCGGCCGGAGACAATTGTTCGCAGCGGCCGGGCATCGGATGTCCGGTCAACATCACGCCGATTCTCGAGCAGGCCTACCGGCAGGGAGCGCGCATCCATGCGAACTCGTGGGGCGATCACTCGGTTCCGCTGGCGAGCTACTCCGCCGCCGCCCGCGACATCGACGCCTTCGTCTTCTCGCATCCCGACATGCTCGTGATCTTCAACACCGGAAATCTCGGCAGCCCCGGAACGGCGCCGCCGAGCACGCTTTCGGCGCCCGGCTGTGCGAAAAACACGCTGCAGGTGGGCGGAACGCGCGACGCGAATCACTACGCCGATGACACGATTTCCAGCTTCACGCTCATGGGCCCCACGCGCGACGGACGCATCAAACCCGACCTCGTCGGACCGGCGTACGTCTTGGCCGGCGACGCCCGACTGGCGGCGAATGGTCAGACGTGCAGCCTGACGTTTCAGCCGGGAACGTCGTGGGCGTCACCCACGATCGCCGGCGCCGCCGCGCTTGTCCGACAATATTTCACCGACGGTTACTATCCGAGTGGCACGCCGAACGCCGCCGACCGCTTCACGCCGAGTGCCGCGCTGTTGAAGGCCACGCTGATCGCGGCCGCGCGGCGCGTTCCGTATCTCATGACTTCCAACGGGCTGGTGGACAGCAAGCCCGTTCCATCAAACGAGCAAGGATTCGGTTTCCCTGTCCTCGGCGATGTTCTTTATTTTCCGGGCAACGCCGCGAAGCTGCGCGTGAGCGACTCGGACATTGCGGACGGTCAGACCTCGACGGCGCAAGTGGTGGTGCATCCCGGGACGCCTTTCAAAGCCGTGCTGGTGTGGACCGATCCGCCCGGCGTTCCGCTCGTCAACGATCTCGATCTCCGCGTGACCGATCCGAGCGGCAGCGTTTTTTACGGCAACGGCCAGCCGGATCACGTCAACAATGTCGAAGCCGTGTCGATCACGCAGCCGCTCGCCGGCACCTACACGATTTCGGTCAACGCCCATCACCTCGGCATCGGTTCGCGTCAGAGTTTTGCTCTCGTCGTGACTGCAGACATCGGCGAAGGCGTCACCCGCGAGCGAGCCGCCCGGCACTGACCGCTATAATCCGCGCTCCATGCTCTCCCGCGAATACCTCCGCGAAAATGCGGACGCCTATCGCGTCGCGCTCAGGAATCGAGGATCGAAAGTCGATCTCGATCGCGTTCTTGAATTAGATACCGAGCGTCGTCGCACGATCGCGCATGTCGAGACGTTGAAGAATCAGCGCAACGTTGCATCGCAGGAAATCGCCGCGCTCAAGAAAAACAAACAGGATGCCGCCCCGCAGATCGAGGCCATGAAGCGCGTCGGCGATGAGATCAAGCAGCTCGATGAGCGCCTCACTGGTATCGAAGAGGAGCTTCGCAGCCTCGAGCTCGGCCTTCCGAATGTGCCTCACGAAACCGTTCCGGTCGGCGCCGACGAATCGGCCAATCGCGTCGATCGCACATGGGGCCAGAAGCCGAAATTCGACTTCGATCCCAAGCCGCACTGGGACATCGGCGAAGCGCTCGGCATTCTCGATTTCGATCGCGCCGCCAAGATCAGCGGCGCGCGTTTCGCGTTGATCTTCGGCGCCGGAGCCCGGCTCAATCGCGCACTGATCGATTTTTTTCTCGATCAGAACACTGATCGCGGCTACAAGGAGGTCGTCCCTCCGTTCATCGTCAACGCCGATTCACTGCGCGGCACCGGACAACTTCCGAAATTCGAGGAGGATCTCTTCAAGCTCACCGATCGCGATTACTATCTCATCCCGACCGCCGAAGTGCCGGTGACGAACATTCACCGCGATGAAATCCTCGATGCCGCTACTCTGCCCCGCCGCTACACCGCGTACTCGCCATGTTTTCGCAGCGAGGCTGGGTCGTACGGCAAAGACACGCGCGGTCTGATCCGCCAGCACCAGTTTGAAAAAGTCGAGATCGTCAAGTTCACGATGCCGGAGCATTCGTGGGCCGAGCACGAGCGCCTGACGGCGGACGCCGAGGCCATACTGCAGGCGTTGGAGCTGCACTATCGCGTGGTGACGCTGTCGACCGGCGACATGGGATTCGGAGCAGCCAAGACGTACGACATCGAGGTGTGGCTGCCGGGGCAGAACACCTATCGCGAGATTGCCTCGAGCACGAACTTCACCGATTTTCAGGCGCGGCGCGCCAACATTCGGTATCGCACGCAAGACAAGAAAATCGGATTTGTCCACACACTCAACAGCTCCGCGTTGCCGGTGGGGCGGACGCTGGTCGCGATCCTGGAGAACTTTCAGAACGCCGACGGCTCGGTCCGCATCCCGCTGGCGCTGCAGCCGTACATGAAAGGTCTGACGCGAATCAGCGCGCCCTGATGGCCGCCGGCTGGGCGGGAGCGCTCGACGCATCGAACAGAATCTCGTAGCGAAGATCGGTCGCGCCGACGCGAATCTCGTCCGCGTTGCGAAGAATGGAATGAAAAATTCGCGTTCCGTTCAGCCACGTTCCGTTGCGGCTCTTCAGATCCTCGACAACATACCCTTCCGGCCCGCGAAAAATTCGGGCGTGATGGGCGGAAACGCCGAGGTCGTTGAGCTGGATCTGGTTTTCGCGTTGACGACCGATGATGTATTCGTTCTCGACCAGCGGAATGACGGTCCCGGCATCCTCGCCGCTCATGATCAGCAGTTGCGCGACCGTTTTCTTGACGACGTCTTTGTACGAGAGCGTGGCGTCTTCGGACACCAGCAGGCTGGTGTCGTCGTCGGCCAGCTCGCGCACCGTCGAATCGCCGATGAACTCCACCAGCGACTGGCGGACGGTGACCTCCGGAATCGCAACCGCCGGACCGGTCTGGCCGTCGGTTTCCTCGCTCAGGGCCTGTGAGGCTTCGATCAGCTTGTTGGCCATCAGGCCATACACCACGCGGTAGACCTGAAACGATTCGGCTTCGGTGTCGCGGCAGAGCTCCTCGAGCGTGCGCTGCCCGTTGATCAGAAAGAGAATCTTCCACTCCTCGAGCGACAACGTGATCTTTTCGGAAGCCGGATCGGAGACCACGCGGAAGACGACCGAGCTGTCGGGCAGCAGGCGCAGGCATTCCTCCCACTGGTCGATGTGCCGCGCGCCTTCCATGATCAGATTGGAGAGATCGATGGAGATTGTGACGGCGCCGGGGGGCAGATCGATCCCGTCGTAGAACGCGAAGTCGCCGCTCTTCAACAGGAAAGCGTCGTAGATGACTTCGGAGACCTGCACTTTCAGGAAATCGTCGAGTTGTTCCTGATTGACCGCGCCGCTCTGGATCGCGCGGTCGCCCCACTGCCCGCCCGACCGGAGCATCAGGTCGTCGATTTCATCGGCCTTGTTGTGATCGATCTTTTTCTTGCGGACGAGAATGGGGCCGAGGCGCAGGGACTCCTGGTTGGAGGCGGCGTAGACGACGGCGCCGGCGCGGAAGAAAACGTAGGCTTCCTTTTCGGCCAGGGTCAGCGTCAGCATTCCCGTCCGTTTCGTCGATTCAAGAAACGACAGGATGTCGGGAAGTTTGAAGACTTCGAGATTTCCCTGCAGTGCGACCGACATGCTGAAGAGCCGATTGTACAATCGACATGCCCGGGAGAAGTTTCTATTCCGGCGACGTCCTCATCGAGAAAGAGTAGCGCGCAAGAAGTCGATCGTTCGCTTCCAGGCGTCAGCCGCCGCATCCGGTTTGTAAACCTCTTTGCGCGCGTCGTTGAAGAACGCGTGATCCGCGCCGGGATAGATCACGAGCTGCACGCTCTTTCCCATTTTCTTCAACGTCCCCTCGATCTGCCGTCCTTGTTCGGGAGTGACGCTCTGATCTCTCTCGCCGTAGATCAGGAGAATCGGAGCGCGCAGGCTTTTCCAATCGATGGAGAGCTCCTTGAAGCCGCCGTAGAAGCTCACCACGGCGCCAACCTTCGATTCTCTGGTGGCGGTGTATTGCGCCAGCCCGCCGCCCAGGCAAAAGCCGACCACGCCGTATGTCTTGCGGTGGAGGACAGCCGCCCCCGGCTGTCCGGACAGCGGAGGGCCGCTGTCCTCCACGCGTTTCAACAGCCACTCGCCGGCTCCGGCGATCTCGCGCTCGGCGCGTTCGATGTCCATTTCCATTCGCAGCTTACGTGCGTCATCGGGCGATTTGGCAGTCTTGCCGTGATACAGATCGGGCGCGAGGGCGATGAAGCCTTCGTTCGCGAATCGATCGACGACCTCTTCGATGTGCGGCACCAGTCCCCACCATTCCTGAATGACGACCACCGCCGGCCCTTTTCCCGATTGCGGTGACGTGAAATAACCCTGGCACGTATGAGAGTTGGACGGGAACTCGACGCGCTGGCCCACTTGCGCGGCGGATTGTATCTCGTGATAATAAGTATCAGCGCAGGGGGGAAGGGATGGCTATGACCAAAGAACAACTCCATGGCCTGGCGAAGCGTCCGCGCTGTCCCCGCTGCAGTCTCGACAAGACGATCGGAAACGCGCTCTGCCGCCGCTGCCGCACGAAGTTGCCGGCGCAGATGCGCGCCGGACTCGAAGGCATTCCGGCCAAGGACACCTGGACGGTCGCCCGCGCGCTCCGCGCGGCGGCGAACTACTTCGACGTGCACTTTCAGTCGGTGCGGAAGTTCGGCGGCGGCCGGAAGCGCTAACGTTTCTCGATCGAGTCCGCGAATTCGTTGAGTCCCGCTTCACGCGCCACGCGGGCGATGACTTTGCGATCGCCGCCGCGCGCCAGCTCGGCTTCCAGGATCTTCAACTTCGTTTCGCGCGGCAGCTCGGCCCACGGCGTCAATTTCAAATTGGTTTTTTCCGCGACGCGATTTCTAGTGGTTTCTTCGTCGAGCGCTGTGACGCGGTCATCGCGCGTTGCGTAGGTCATCTGCTTACCGCTGACCGGCGAGGTCGTCATGACGATCATGTCGGCGCGGTCGAACGCCAGCGACTTCGCCGCCACTGCTCTCCCCTCGGCTTGCACAACCGCGGAAGGTTGCGGCGGTGGCGGAGCAGGCGCCGACGCTGCCACAGGCTCGACGCGCTGCTGCATTTTCTGCTCTTCGTTTTTCTGCGCCTCCGCGATCTGCACCTGCTTCTTTTTCGGAGCGCGCTTTTCCAGTTTCACGACTGCGGGCGGCGGGGGTGCGGCGGGCGCCTGCAACTGCGGCCGGCGCGTGGGAGAGATGGTGATCTTGTCGAGAGCGCCGGGGCGCTTTTCGTCCTCGACTCGACTCATCAACTGCAGCGCGAGGTAGGTGGACGAGATCAAGACAAGAATGGCAGCCGCCACGCTGAGGTTGAACGTGATCGCGCGGGAGAATCGCTGGCGTTCCTTCTCGGCGCTGAAGCGAAGCTGTTTTGGAATATCGCTTTTGATGCGCTCCGCCAGGCCTGCCGGCGGTTTCGGAACCGGCGCCAGCGTCAGCTTCCTCTGCAGATCGGCCTTGCGATTGGCGTTCATCGCGGCTCCTCGTCGAGCGACGACTCGAGGATCGAGAAAGCTTTGCGCAGCCGCTTGCGAATAGCAACGCCGGTGATGTTTTCCAGGCGCGCGATCTCCTTCACCGGCAAGCCGCCCCAGAAGTGCGCCGCAACGGTGAACCTCAAATCATCCGGAAGATTCATGACAGCGATTCGCAACCTCTCGCTCTCCTCACGTTTACTCAACACCTGGTCGGCGGCCGGCGTTTCGTCCGGCATCTCCGGCGCATCGTCGAGCGAGGTCGTCCGCCGAGGACGCCGGATGTGATTCAGAAATGTGGTGTACGCGATGCGATAGAGCCATGTGAAAAATTGCGAGCGGCCGTCGAATCCATCCAGCGCCTCCCATGCCTTGCGATACGTTTCCTGAGTCAGATCGGCGGCCAGATCGCCGTCCGCGCACAGCCGGTATAACGACGCGTAGACCGCCGAGTATGTCCGCTCGACGAGCTCTTCCGCGGCGCTGCGATCGCCGCCGCGGATGGCCGCCAGAAGCCGGCGCTCTTCGCTCCAGGGTGCGAGCACCGTTTCAGGCCCCGCCTGCGCAGCGGGCAGCGGCGCAACCTTCTCCACACATCTTGGACACTGCTCCGCGACATTTCGAAACCACGGCGCCGGTTATGCTAACTGATGATGCGATCCTGGTTTGCCCTCGCCCTTCTGCTCGCGGTCGTCAGCAGCGATATCGACCAGTGGCGCGCCCAACGCCGTGCCCGCCTTCTCAGCGACGAGGGCTGGCTCACTCTGGTCGGCCTCTTCTGGCTGCACGACGGAGCCAATTCCGTTGTCCTGCCCGCCCACCCGCCCATCGGCGCGCGATTCATCTTGCAAAACGGCCGGGTCACTCTGGAGCCGAATTCCCGGCTCGGCCTGAAGTCGGCCACGCCGCTGCTCAACGACACTGAGCCGAACGGACCGACGATCGTTCGCACCGGAACGCTCTCGTTTCAGGTGATCAAACGCGGCGATGTGAAAGGCGATCGATATGGGATTCGCGTCAAAGACACGCAAAGCGAGGCCAGAAAGAATTTCAAAGAGCTCGACTACTTCCCGTTCGATCCATCGTTCCGCGTGCAGGCGCACTTCGAGGCATACAACCCGCCCAGGAAAATCGCCATCACCAACGTCCTCGGCATGACCAGCGAAGAGATCTCGCCCGGCGCGCTGGTTTTCAACCTCAAGGGAAAAACATTTCGCATCGATCCGATCCTAGAACAGGGAGAGACGGATCTCTTCATCATCTTCAAGGACGCCACTAGCGGAAAAGAAACCTACGGCGCGGCGCGCTACCTGTACGCGCATCCGCCGGACGCGAACGGAAACACGGTCGTCGATTTCAACAAGTCGTACAACCCGCCGTGCGTCTTCACGCCGTATGCGACCTGTCCGCTGCCGCCGCCACAGAATCGCTTACCGATTCGCGTCGAGGCGGGAGAGAAAAAATACGCCGGTCATGCGTAGGGCCGGCTAATGGCGATCATCGCGCCGCCCAGCCACACCGATTCCTCGCTACGCTCGGAATGACATTTCGCGTGACGTGTCATCCTGAGCGTAGCGAAGGATCGGTGTGGGCGGGAGGAACGTTTCAGCCGGCCTGTCGCTCTGCCGCGATCACTTCGGCAACACAGGCTGTCACTTTCTTCGCGTACTCGATGTGCAGAAATTCGTTCGGGCCGTGCGCGTTGCTGTGCGGGCCCAGAACGCCCGTGACCACGAACTGCGCTTTCGGGTAGCGCTCCCCCAGCATTCCCATGAACGGAATCGATCCACCTTCGCCCCACGCCACCGCGGGCTTGCCGAAAAATGTGCGCGACGCGCGGTCGAGCGCCTGGTCGAGCCACGGCTCGCTCCTGGGCGTCGCCCAGCCGCCCGCCCCTTTTTCGGAATCGAATTTCACGCGCGCGCCTTGCGGCGGATCGGATTCGAACAGCGCCTTCAGCTTGCGGTCAATGTTCGTAGCGTCGAGAGTGGGAGGGAGGCGGATCGACAATTTCAGCGCCGTCATCGGGCGCAACACGTTTCCGCCCTGAAGAAGATCCGGCATTCCGGCCTGACCAATGATCGAAAGCGTCGGACGCCACGTTCGATTCAAAAGCAGCTCGACCGGATCGTCCGCAATCGGCTGCATTCCTGGGACCCATGGAAAGTTGTCATAGATCGCGGTGCCGAGGGTCTGGGCGGTGGCGCGGGCCTGGTCGAGCCGGTGCTTGGGGATCTCGATGTTCAGCCAATCGGGGAGAATGCGTCCGCTCTTCGAGTCTTCGATGCGATCGAGCAGGATGCGAAGAATCCGAAAGCTCGACGGCACGATGCCGCTGGCGTCGCCGGAATGCACTCCCTCGGTCAACACTTCCGCCGTGAGATTTCCGACGATCGATCCGCGCAGCGATGTCGTGAGCCAGAGTTGATCGTAGTTTCCACAACCGCTGTCGAGACAGATCACCACGCGCGGAGTTCCGATCCGCTTGCTCAGAAGATCGATGTAGGCCGGAAGGTCGGGCGATCCGCTTTCCTCGCAACATTCAATGATGATGACGATGCGCGAGTGCTTGGCCTTCGCCTGCTGCACTGCCCGGACGGCTGAAATTGCTGCGAAGACCGCGTAGCCGTCATCGGCACCGCCG
>Ga0207684_10002523_pt1 | contig 18388 bp, 11 predicted proteins | sample KBSK5501metaG_FD_184342 | JGI IMG/M metagenome (GOLD analysis project Ga0207684, IMG submission 184342) | Corn, switchgrass and miscanthus rhizosphere microbial communities from Kellogg Biological Station, Michigan, USA - KBS K5-50-1 metaG... | ecosystem: Host-associated > Plants > Roots >...
GCGCTGGTCACCGGTCAGCCCGCTCCCGACGTCGTAGTCGTAGTCGGCGGTCAGGTTTCGCGGCGCCGACCCGGGCGTGCGCTCGACCACGAACAGGTCGGGCTGGTCGTAGGAGCGGGCGGGGCGGCCGTTGAGGACGCCGCGGAAGGCGATGCGCCGGCCGTCGGGGCTGAAGGCGAACTCGCCGATGGGCCCGTCGATGTCGACGATGCGCTTCGGCTCGCCACCCCCCGCGGGGACGGAGTAGAGGTCGCTGTCGGGCGCGAGGTAGTACGGCTCCTTCTCCCGGTTCGACGTGAAGAAGATCTCGGCGCCGTCGGGGGACCACGTGACGCCGTCCTCCTCGAAGTCGCCCTTCGTCACCTGCTTCGGCGCCGGCAGCGCCGACCCCTCGCCGAGCGCGGCGACGGTCCAGACGTGGCCCGGGCGCTCGCGGTCCAGATAGCCGCGGCCGTTGAAGCGGTAGACGGCGCGGGTGATCACGCGCACGTCGCTCTCACGATCCTGGTCCGCGGGCGCGCTCTCGTCCTTCTTCGGGCCCGCGTCCTGCTTCGCTTTCTTCGCGAGGTCCTTCTCGTTCGTGGTGGAGGTGAAGGCGATCGTGGCGCCATCGGGCGACCACTCCGGCGCGCCCGTCCCCTTGGGCAGATCCGTGAGCGCGCGCGCCTCGCCGCCCCCGCTCGGGATCAGGTAGAGCTGCGGCGGCTGCGGCTTGCCGTCCTTCTCCACCGCGCGCGTGAACGCGATCCACCTTCCGTCGGGAGACCAGCGGGGGGAAGCATCCTGGGGGCCGCTCGTGAACGCGCGGGGAGAATCGCCCCCGTCGGCCGGCACGACCCACACCGCCGTGTCGTAGCCGTCCTTCTTCTTGTTGACCGCCACCCGCACGAAAGCGACCCGCCTTCCGTCGGGCGAGATCTGCGGGTCGGCGACCCACACGAACCGGAACAGGTCGGTCTCTGTGATGGGGCGCTTGTCTTTACGCTCGCTCGGGAGTGGATCCCTCGCTCGCTCTTGGAGCGGGGGGTCACCCTGTGCCGCCCAGACCCCCCCGCCCGTGAGCACCACTGATGGAAGCAACGCGGCGCAGAGGAAGAGACGCAAGCGCATCGGACCTCCTTCGGAGCGGACTATCCTAGCCCGGAACTGGAGTATCCTCGCGGAGGGACGTGATGGCCCTCCTGGACAGGTTCCGCGCCCGCCCCGCCTGGCAAAGTCCCGACCCGCAGGTCCGGGTCGCCGCCGTGCGTCAGCTCGACGCGAACCAATCCGACGTGCTGGCCTCCATCGCTCGCGACGACGCCGATCCCCGGGTCCGGCGGGCCGCGGTGCAGCGGCTGGACGACCCGTCCCTGCTGGCCGAGCGCGCGAAGGGCGACGGCGACGAGTCCGTGCGGCAGGAGGCCATCAGCCGGCTGCTGCACATGGCCGAAGTGGCGGAGGAACCCGCCGTCGCGGAGGCGGCCATGGCGGGCCTCGGCGACGCTCGCCACCTCGCGGCGCTGGCGCGAGCCGCCCGCCTGCCTTCCACGCGCGCCGCCGCGGTGTCGCGGCTCGAGGATCCGCGGGCCCTGGCCACGGTGGCCAAGACCGCGCCCGACCCGGCGACGCGACAGGCCGCGCTGGATGCGATCCACGATCCGGGTGCGCTGGCCGAGGTCGCCCTCAAGAGCGAGCACAAGGACGTAGCGGTCGCCGCCGTCGGCCGTCTCGACGACACCGAGGCCCTCGAAGCCGTAGCGGCGCGCGCGCGTAACTCGGCCGCGGCCCGTCGCGCCCGTGGCGTCCTCGACGCCCGGCCGGGCCCGGCCGCGGCCGCTTCGGAGGCCGTTCCCAGCGAGCCCGCGCCGGAAGCGCCTCCTCTGCCGGCCGAGCCGCCCCCTCCGGCCGAGCCGCCCCCTCCGGCCGAGCCGCCGGCCGCGGTCGCAGCGGCGCCGGTGGCGGAGCCCGCGCCTTCCCCGGGGGAGCCCGATCCGCGGGAGCGCGAGCGGAATGAGCGCATCGCGCTGTGCGAGAGGGTGGAAGGCCTCACCGGCGAGGAGGCCCTGGACTACCTGGAGGAATCACGGGCGGCGTGGGAGGGCATGGCTCCCCAGATCGATCCCCCCGAGCTGGATGAGCTGAACGAGCGATTCCGGCGCGCGATGGAGGAGTGCCGGCAACGCTACGACGCGGCCGCGGGCCGACGGAACGCCGAGAAGGAAGCCGCCGAGCGAGAAGCGAAGGAAAAGGAAGCGCAGGCGAAGGTGCGGGAGGCCGAGCTGCGCCGGCGCCAGCAGACCATCGTCCGCGCCCAGGCCCTCGCCGGGCGGCTGGAGGCCCTCGCGCGCGCCGAGAAGCCGACCTTGCGCGAGGTCGAGCGCGCTCTGCGCGACGAGCGCGCCACCCTCGATGCGCTCGCCGCGATCCCGGACAGGAAGGAGCGCGAGGCGCTGGCGGACCGGCTGAAGGCGGCCCGGGCCGCGCTCTTCCCCAAGGCCCAGGACCTGCGTGAGGCCGACGAATGGACGCGCTGGACCAACGCCGCCAAGCAGGAGGATCTGTGCAAGCGCGCGGAGGCCCTGCTGGCGGAGGAGGACCTCGAGAAGACGCTGCGGCGGCTCCACGAGATCGACGCGGCCTGGCGCGAGGTGCGGCAGGCCCCTCGCGGCCAGGCCGAGACCCTGTGGCTGCGCTTCAAGGCGGCGCGCGACCAGCTCCACGCGCGGCTCGACCCCTACCTCGCCAAGAAGAAGGAAGAAGGCCAGGCCAACCTCAAGCGAAAGGAAGAGCTGGTGGGCCGGGCCGAGGCGCTCGCCGGGTCGACCGACTGGCTGAAGACCGCCGACGAGTTCCGGCGCCTGCAGGCCGAGTGGAAGCAGGTCGGGCCGACGCCGCACAAGCCGTCCCAGGCCCTGTGGGAGCGCTTTCGCGGCGCCGCCGACCGCTTCTTCAGCCGCCGCAAGGAGGACCTCGACCGGCGCAAGCACGAGTGGGCGGCGAACCTCCAGCGCAAGGAAGCGCTGTGCGCGCGGGCGGAAGAGCTCATGAGCTCCACCGACTGGGAAGCGACCTCGGCGGAGATGAACCGGCTCCAGGCGGAGTGGAGGACGATCGGCCCCGTCCGCAAGAGCAAGGCCGACGCCGTCTGGCAGCGCCTCCGCAAGGCCGTCGATTCGTTCCTGGAGCGCTACGCTCAGCGCGACGAGCTGGGCCGTGCGGCGGCGGCCGCGGAGCGCGAAGCGATGGTGCACGAGCTGGAGGAGATCCCCGCCGAAGCGACCCCGGCCGACGTGGCGGCGAAGGTGCTGGCCGTCGTCGCCCGCTGGCGCCAGGCCGCCCCTCCTCCGCGCGATGCGGTCGACGTCGCCCGGCGCTTCGCCGACGCGCGCAACCGCGTCGTCGAGGCTCACCCCGAGGCCTTCCGCAAGACGGAGCTGGATCCCGAGGCGAACCGCTCGCGCATGGAGAAGCTTTGCGCCAAGGTGGAGGCGCTGCTGCCCAGGGCCGAGGCCGCCGCCGGCGCGACGCTGGCCGAGCGGCTCAAGGAAGCTCTCGCCGCCAACACCATGGGGGCGCGCGGCGAGGCCGAGGCGCGGTGGAAGGCCAATGCGGCCGAGGTCGAGGCGGCGCAGGCCGCCTGGAAGAGGCTGGGCCCGGTCCCGGGGGAAGGAGGCCGGGCTCTCGGCGAGCGCTTCGAGTCCGCCTGCCAGCGTTTCTTCGCCAGCCGGCCCCGGCCGACACGCTAGCGTGGTCGCGGCCGCGTAAGATCCGCCGGCATGAACGCGCGGATCCCACTCGTTAGTATTGCGTTCTTCCTCAGCGGCGCCGCCGCCCTCATCTACCAGGTGACTTGGCAGCGCCTGCTCGCCCTCCACAGCGGCGTGGGGATCTACTCGATCGCGATGATCGTGGCCGCGTTCATGGTGGGCCTCGGCCTCGGCAGCCACCTCGGCGGCATCCTGAGTGTCCGCCTCTCACCGCGCACGGCGCTGCTGGTCTTCGCGTCGCTCGAGCTCGCGATCGGTCTCTTCGGGCTCGCGAGCGGCCGTCTCTATTACGACTGGCTGTACCTGAGGGCGGGCGGGCTCTACGCCACGCCGTGGCGGGCCGGGATCCTGCATTTCATCTCCCTCGCGCTGCCCACCACCCTGATGGGCATGTCGCTGCCGCTGCTGGTGCGCGCGATGGTGCGGGACACGCCCCACGCCGCGCGCACGATCGGCCTGCTCTACGGCGTCAACGTCCTCGGCGCGTGCGCGGGCGCCCTCGTGACGCCGTGGGTCCTCGTGCGCTTCTACGGGATCCGGGAAGCGCTGCTCGTGGCCGGGTCCGGGAACCTCCTGGCCGCCTTCATCGGGCTGACGGCGGGGGGGGCTCTACGCGCCCCCCGGATCCCCACCGCCCACGCCGTCGGCCTCTTGCCGGAGCGTCCTGTGCCCGCCACGCTCCCTCTCTCGGCCTGGGCGGCCCTGTTCGCCCTCAGCGGCTTCTGCGCGCTCTCGCTCGAGATCGTGTGGTTCCGCATCATCGACGTTGCCGTCAAATCGACCGCGTTCACCTTCGGCACGGTGCTGGCCGTGTATCTGCTCGGGCTCGCCGGGGGCACGTTCATCGGGGTCGCCCTCGTCGGCCGCCTGCGCCGTCTGCTCGTCGCCTTCCTCGCGTGCCAGTGCGCCCTGCTCGCGTCCACCGCCCTCGCGATCTTGGCTCTCGTCCTCGTGCCCCCGCACACGCCGTTCTTCGCCTGGTTCTTCGAGCTGTGGGGTGGCCATCGCTCCTACAACCTGGGGGGCGCCTGGAGCTGGTCGCCGGTGTGGCGTCTCTATCTGCTGCTTCCGCTCGCCCTCTACGGCCTGCCCACCGTGCTCATGGGCGTCGCGTTCACGGTGCTCCAGCGCGCGGTGCACGACGACGTCGCGGGCAGCGGGCGCCGGGTGGGCGTGCTGCAGGCGGCCAACATCGCCGGCTGCGTCGGAGGGAGCCTCCTGGCGGGGCTGGTCGGACTCACCTGGGCGGGCTCGGCCGGCGTGCTGCGCCTTCTCGTGCTCGTCGGCGTCGGGTTCGCCGCCGTCGGCATCGCGAGGACGGAGGCGCGGGGGGCCTTCGCGGCGGCGGCGGCGGGCCTGCTTGCGCTCGCGATCGTCATGCCGGGCGAGCGCGCCCTCTGGCTCCGCCTGCACGGGCTCACGGGAGGGGACGCCCTCGTCGCCGAGGACGCCAGCGGCGTCGTCGCTCTCACGCCCCGGGAGGTCGGGGGTTGGCGCGTCTGGGTCAATGGCCGGACCCACAGCACCCTCCCCTTCGGTGGAATCCACACGGCGCTCGGCGCCGTTCCCGCGCTCATCCACCCGGCGCCTCGCGACGTCGCGGTCATCGGCCTCGGCTCGGGGGACACGGCCTGGGCCGCGGGCTGCCGCCGTGACGAGACGCAGCGTGTCAGGGTCTACGAGATCTGCGCGCCCCAGCTCGGGTTGCTGAGCGCCGTGGCCGCGACCCCGGAGCCCCCGCCCAAGCTGGGCCGCTTCCTGCGCGACCCGCGTCTCGAGGTGAGGGTGGCCGACGGACGCCACGCGCTGAGCGTCAGCGAGGAGAGCTACGACCTCATCGAGATGGACCCGCTGCCTCCGAGCAGCCCGTACTCCGGCAACCTCTATTCGCTGGAGTTCTTCGCGCTGTGCGCCCGCCGGTTGAAGCCCGGGGGCGTGCTGTGCACCTGGGGTCCGACCGCGCGCGTGCGCCGCACGTTCATCCGGGCGCTGCCCCACGTGCTCCAGCTCGCGGACGGGCTGATCCTCGTGGGCAGCCGCCGTCCGCTGGGCCTCGACGTCGCGGCCTGGGAAGAGCGCGTGATGTCCGACGCGGTGCGGTCCTACCTCGGCGACGACCGGGCCCGCGAGGTGCGCGCAATCCTCCGCACGGCGCGACCCGGGGAGGGTGCCGGCCTGGACGAGGACGTCAACCGCGACCTCGTGCCCCGCGACGAATTCAATCGTCCTTGAGCTGGGGGGCGCTTGCGGCGCGCCCCCCAGACCCCCCCTCGTTCCACGCGAATGAATCGCGCTCCGCTCGCGGTCCTGGCCTGTGTGCACCGCCCTTGATTTCGCCCACCGCCGGAGGTAGCGTGATTGCCCCGGAGGAGGATCCATGCAATTTCCGACGCACTCCCTGGCCGTGCTCACGCTCTCCCTCGCCGTCCCCGCCGCCGCCGACGACCTCACGATCGTGTCGAAGGTCAGCCGCGGCGGCGAGCCGGCGGTGACGTCCACGAGCTATTTGACGAGCGACCACGTCCGCATCGCCCAGGGGGACGGCCGCGAGATGATCGCCGACCTCAAGAACGGCGACATCACGGTGGTGGACGGACGGAAGAAGCAGTACTTCGTCGTCACCCGCCAGGACATGGATCAGCTGAAGGCGCGGATACAGCAGCAGGCCAACAGCCCCGAGATGCAGCGGGCCCAGGAGCAGATGAAGAACCTGCCTCCGGAAATCCAGAAGAAGATGCAGGCCGCGATGGGCGGCCTGGTCGGAGCGGTGAGCGTCCAGAAGACCGGCACGACGCGGAAGGTCGCCGGCTACGGGTGCGACAACTGGACGATCTCCTTCGGCCAGATCTCGAAGACCGATCAGTGCCTCTCGACGGAGCTGCCGCTGCCGGCCCAGGTCTGGGACTCGTACCGGGACTTCACCAACAACATGATGAGCATGACGTCGGCCATGGGGCCGATGGCCAAGGGCATCTCCGACCTGCGCGAGAAGATGAAGGACATGAAGGGATACCCGCTGGCGGTCACGACCACGGCCAACGTCCTGGGCCATGCGACGACGACCACGACCGAGGTGGTCGAGGTCAAGCGTGGCGCGATCCCCGCCTCGGCCTGGCAGGTCCCCGCCGGGTACACGAAGATCGACAACCCCATGGCGAAGGCCGGCCGGCCGATGTGACGGCGGCCCCGTGGGCCGCACGCAGAGCCGCTTCATTTCCGCGGGCGTCCACGGGCACTATCTCGTGGACGTCCCCGAGGCAGCCGGGCCTCACCCGCTGCTCGTCGGCTTCCACGGCTACAAGGAGAGCGCCGAGGGCCATCTCGACCAGCTCCGCCGCGTTCCCGGCGTGTCGCGCTTCGTCCTCTTGTCCGTCCAGTCCCTGCATCTGTTCTACACGAAGAGCGGTGACGTCGTCGGCTCGTGGATGACGAAGCTGGGGCGCGAGCACGCCATCGCGGACAACGTCCGCTACGTCGCGGCGGTGGTGGCGGAGGCCAAGCGCGACCTGCCCGTGGGCGGCGGCCTGGTGTACGCCGGATTCTCCCAGGGGGCCTCCATGGCGTACCGGGCGGCGGCCCGGGCCGGCCACGCGTGCGACGGCCTGGTCGCGCTCGGCGGCGACGTGCCGCCGGAGGTCGCCGACGACCACTCCACGCGGCTTCCCCCCGTCCTCATCGGGCGCGGCGACGCCGACGCGTGGTTCACCCGGGCGAAGCTGGAGCAGGACCTGGGGCGCCTCGCGCGGCTGGGCGTGAGCGCCCGCAGCGTGGTCTTCCCCGGCGGCCACGAATGGACCGAAGCGTTCCGGGACGCGATGGGCGAGTTCCTGCGGGAGACGTGTCCCCCCCGCTAGCAGTTCCTGAAGAGGATGTCCGCCCCGTCGCCGGACTGACGCTATTCGTACCGGAGCGCGACGAGCGGATCGGTGGCCGTGGCCCGGCGGGCGGGGAGGTAGCAGGCGACGAGCGCGACCGCGGCCAGCGCCGCCGCCAGCGCGCCGAAGGTCAGCGGGTCGAGCGGCTTCACGCCGAACAGGATCGAGCCGAGCAAGCGCGCCAGCGCGGCGGCGCCCGCGATCCCGATCGCCACCCCCGCCAGGACCAGGCGCATCCCGCGTCCCAGCACGAGCGCCCGCACGTCGCCGGGCCGGGCGCCGAGCGCCAGCCTTATGCCGAACTCGTTCACGCGCTGGCTCACGTTGAGCGCCGTCACGCCGTAGATCCCGATCGCGGCCAGCAGCAGCGCAGCCAGCGCGAACGACGCGAGGAGGCGGTTGGTGATCTGGTAGGTGCCGAGCGAGCGAGAAACCGCCTGCTCGAGCGTGTGCACGTCGTAGACCGGCAGCGCCGGGTCCAGCGCCACCACCTCGTGGCGGATCGCGGGCGCCAGCCCGACGGGGTCGACCGAGGTCCGGACCACGATGTCCATCTGGCCGACCGGCAGTTGCGCGAGCGGCGCGTAGAGGTAGTGGTCGGGCTCCTTGGCCAGGTTGCCGTGCCTCACGCTTGCCACCACCCCCACGACCGTGACCCAGGGGTTGGTGCTGGAGAGGTTGCCGAGCCGGATCTGGGCGCCCACCGCGTTTCCGTCGGCCCAGTATCGGCGCGCGAGCGACTCGTCGACGATCCCGACGAGGGGCGAGCCCTCGCGGTCCCGGTCGTCGAACTCGCGGCCGCGCAGGAGGCGGGTGCCGACGGCGGCGAAGTATCCCGGCGTCACCAGGCGCGCGCTGGCGACCGGGATCGGCTGCGAGGGCGCGGGCTCGTGGCCCCGGACCACGAACTCCTGCTGGTTGTTGCCGTGGCTGAACGGAGCGGTCGTGGTCAGCGCTACCGCCCGCACGCCAGGCAGGCCGGCGAGGCGCGGCACGATGCGGGTCTGGAACGCGGCGATCTGCGGCTCGCGATAGGCGGGCGAGGGAAGCGAGATCCGCGCGACGAGCACGTTCTCGGGGCGGAAGCCCGGATCGACCTCGAGCAGGTTGCGGAGGCTCCGGAGCAGCAGGCCGGCGCCGATCAGGAGCATGAGCGACAGCGCGAACTGGGAGACGACGAACGCGTCGTTGAGCCGGCGGCCGGCCCTGGCCGGCGTTCCCCGGGCGCCGTCCTTCATCGTCCGATGGAGATCGATGCGCGTCCCCTGGAGGGCGGGGGCGAGGCCGAAGAACACGCCCGAGAGGACCGTCAGGCCGAGCGTGAACAGCACGACGACCGGATCGAGGGCCAGCCGCTGGACGTGCGGCACGCGCTCCACCACCACGGGACCGAGCGCGCGGACGGCGCCGATGGCGACGATCAGGCCGATCGCGCCTCCCGCGAGGGCGAGCAACAGGCTCTCGACCAGCAGCTGCCGGACGATCCGCGCGGGGCTGGCCCCCAGGCAGCAGCGCACCGCGATCTCCCGGCCGCGCGCGCCCGCGCGGGCCAGGAGCAGGTTGGCGATGTTGGCGCACGCGATGAGCAGCACCATGCCGACCGCGGCCAGCAGCACGAGCAGGGGAGTCCTCACCTCTCCCACCATGTCCCGCGCCAGCGGCACCGCCACCGCCCTCGATTCCCCGCGGCGGGGCCGACCCTCGCGCAGCTCCCAGAACTGGTCGCTCAGCGTGGCGATCTCGCGCGCCGCGTCGTCCGCGGTGCGGCCGGGCGCGAGCCGGCCGATCGTCGAGTAGCACCAGCAGTTCAGCATCTGGGGGTCGGTGGGGATGGGGATCCACAGCTGGGTGCGGCCCGGGAACGTGAAGCCGGGCGGCATGATCCCCACCACGGTCGTGGGGATGTTGTCGAGCGTGATCGCGCGGCCCACGATTCCCGGGTCGGCGCCGAAGCGCCGCCGCCACAGGCCGTCGCTCAGGATCGTCACCAGGTTGCGGCCGCGCGCTTCCTCCTCGGCGAGGAAGTCGCGGCCGAGCGCGGGCGCGCGCCCGAGGACGCGGAAGAAGTCGGCGGTGACGTTCGCGCCTTCCAGGCGCTCCGCCTCGCCCGCGCCGGTGAGCGTGAGCCCGATGCCGTCATAGGCCGCGATCCCCGCCATCGTATGGCTGCGCGCGCGGAAGTGGACGTAGAAGGCTTGCGGGTAGTTGACGACGGGCAGGCCCTTCTCGGGCGCCGTGCCCCAGAACGTCACGAGCCGCGCGGGCTGCGCGAAGGGGAGCGGCCGGAGCAGCACGCTGTGGACCACGCTGAAGAGCGCCGCGTTGGCGCCGATGGCCAGGCCGAGCGTCGTGAGGGCGGCGGCGGTGAGCCCCGCGTGCTTGCGCATCGCCCGGAGCCCGTAGCGGACGTCGCCGGCGAGCCCGCGTAGCCATCGCGCCTCCGCGGGCGCGCCCAGGACCGGGGGCGGCGGCTCGGCCGGGCGCTCGAGGCGTCGCAGCTCGTTCTCCAGCACGTTGCCCGCCGCCAGCTCCTCGCGAAGCAGGCCTTCCGCTTCGGCGGCGGGGATTCCGCGGCCGAGAAGCTCCTCGTAGCGCTGCTCGAGGTGCTGGGCCAGCTCCTCCGCGATCTCGTCGGCCCGCGCGGGATCGAGCGGCAGCCCGGCCAGACGGCTCTGGACCTCCCGCCTCCACTCAGGCATAGTCGGGCCCCACGATGCGGCGCACCGCGGCGACGAACTCCGACCAGCTCCGCCGCCGGGCCTTGAGCACGCTCCTCCCCTCGGCGGTAACGCGGTAATAGCGCCGGCGCCGCTGGCCCGCCTTCTCCACCCAGCGGCCCTGCAGCCATCCGCGCTTCTCGAGGCGGTAGAGAAGGGGGTAGAGCGACGCGACGTTGAACCGCACGGCGCCCCGGGAGCGCGATTCGATCAGCTTGGAGAGTTCGTAGCCGTGCCGCGGCTCTCGCTCGACGAGGGAGAGCACGAGCAACTCGGCGCTCCCTTTCTTGAGATCGGTACTCGTCATGGCGTGCCGCTATATGTAGTACGGCGATATATAGTCAGGCAAGCTCTATCGATTGTCAAGCCCGCCCGCGCACGCGGGCCCGGGGACCGTCTAGGTCGAGCGCAGGGCGACGGTCGGATCGATGCCCGCCGCCCGCCGGGTGGGGAAGAAGTTCGCGGCCATCGCCACCGCGGCCAGCACCGCCGCCGCCCCCGCGAACGAGGTGGCGTCCCACGGGCTGATGCCCACGAGCAGGGTGGCCGCGAGGCGCGCGAGCGCGAACGAGATCAGGAGGCCCACGCCGAGGCCGACCGCCACCACGCGCATGCCCCGGCCGAGCATCATCCGGAGCACGTCCTGGCGGCGGGCGCCGAGGGCCATGCGGATGCCGATCTCCCGCTGGCGCTGGGTCACCGAGTACGACATCACGCTGTAGATCCCCACCGCGGCCAGGATGAGGGCGAGGAGGCCGAACAGGCCGAGCAACGACGCTCCCGCCCGCGGCGCCCACAGCCCGTCGTTGAGGGTCTTGCCGACGGTGGCCAGCGCCGTCAGCGGCACGTCGGGGTCCAGCGTCTTCAGCTCGCGCTCCACCGGGACGAGGAGGGGCGCGGGGTTGCCGGTCGTCCTCACGATGAGGGTCTGGGCGCCCGAGTAGCGCTGGGCGTGGGCCTCGTAGATGTAGGACTGCGGGTCCTCGCCGAGGAAGGTGTACTTGGCGTCGCGGGCGACGCCGACGATCTCGGCCCACGGCTCGTTCTGGCCGAAGAAATGGAAGCGCTTGCCGATGGCGTCGCCGCCCGGCCAGAACTTCTTCGCCATCGTCTCGTTGATCACCGCGACCTTGGGCCCGCCCGCCTTGTCGTCCTCCGTGATGGGCCGGCCCCGCACGATGGGGATCCTCATCGCGTCGAAGTAGCCGGGCGCGACCGTGTTCACCTGGATGAGGGTGCGGTCGTTCTCGTTGCCGCCTTCGAGGAACACCGAGCGGAAGACCGTGCCGGCCAGGGGCCCGCCGGCCGCGTACGAGACCGCGGCCACGCCGGGCAGGGTCGAGACGCGCTCGCGCATCTGGCGGAGGAAGGCGTCGCCCTTCGCTTCGTTGTATCCCTGCAGGCCGAGGTCGAACGAGACGCTCAACAGGTTCTTCGACTCGAAGCCGGGATCAGTCCTGCGCGTGGCCTCCAGGCTGCGCAGGAACAGACCCGCGCCGACGAGGGCCACGAGCGACAGCGCGACCTGGCCCACGACGAGGACGTCGCGGATGCCGAAGCGGCGCCGGGCCGTGCCGCCCGTGCGGTCGGTGTCCTTGAGCGCGTCCACCACGTCCGGCCGGCTGGCCTGCAGGGCGGGTACGAGGCCGAAGAGGATCCCGGCCCCCACGCCCACCGCCATCGTGAAGGCGAGCACGCGCCAGTCGAGGTCGAGGTCGAGGGCTATGGCGAGCTGGGGCAGCGGTGGGAGCAGCGCCAGCAGGCCGCCCCGAGCCCAGTAGGCGATGAGGATCCCCAGCGCGGCCGCGGGCAGGGCCAGGGCCACGCTCTCGGTGAGGAACTGGCGGATGAGGCGACGGCGGCTGGCGCCGATGGCCAGCCGCACCGCGATCTCGCGCCGGCGATGCAGGGCGCGGCCGAGGAGCAGGTTCGAGACGTTGGCGCAGGCGATGAGCAGCACGAGGCCGACGATCGTCATGAGCAGGACGGTCACGGTGACGACGCCGTTCCGCGCGTTGGGATTCACGGTGGCGCGCTCCAGGGGCACCACGGTCACGCTGCGGCCCTTGTTGTCGTTCGGGTACTCGTTCTCGAGACGTTGGGCGATGACCGCGAGCCGGGCCTGGGCCTGGGCGGCGGTGACGCCCGGCTTCAGCCGTCCCACGGTGAAGATGAACAGACCCCGCCGCTCCTCGTACCAGTTGATGCCGGTCTTGACCTGCTTGTTCATGGCCATCGGCACCCACACCTCGGGGCGCACGCCGACGTCGAGTCCGGTGTAGTTGGCGGGGGCGACGCCCACGATCGTGTACGCGGCGCCGTTGAGGTTCAGCGTCTGCCCCACTGCCTTCGGGTCCCCGCCGAACCGCCTGGTCCAGAACGCGTGGCTCAGCACCACCACCGGGTCGCGGCCCGGGACCTCGTTCTCGTGCGGGCCGAAGGTCCGGCCGACGGCCGCGCGCACGCCGAGCAGGTCGAAGTAGTTCCCGGAGACGAGCTGGCCGAAGAGCACCTGGGGCTCGCCCCCGGTGTTCAGGCTCATCGGCGTCCAGTCGTAGCCGAGGACGCCCTCGAACACCTCGCCGTCCCGGGCGTAGTCCTTCCAGTTCAGATGCGAGAGGGGCCCGAAGCCGGGATTCTTCTTGTCGGTCGTGTATACCGCGAGCAGGCGCGACGGCTCCGCCACGGGAACGCTCTGCAGGAGGAGCGCGTTCGTCACGCTGAAGATGGTGGTGTTGGCCCCGACGCCGAGGCCGAGCGACAGGATCGCCAGGCCAGAGAGCACCGGGCTCTTCAGGATCATCCGTATCGCGTAACGAACGTCCTGCCGCAGCGTTTCCATGAACGCCCTCCTCTACTCGTCGACGGACTCGGCGACGAGCCGCCGGTAGACCTCCCGCGCGTGGTCGTAGGCCTGCCGGGCGGCTTCGCGCTCGGACTCGCGGATCTGCGGGCGCTTCTGCGTCCAGCACTGGTCGACGGCGGCCAGGCACCAGCGCGCGCTCCGGCGCGAAGCGCGGATCGGCGCGCCGCCGACCGTCACGAACACGGGGTTGCTGTGCGCGGAGGGCAGGATGCGCACGGCCAGCCAGGAGCTCTTTTGGATCGGCACGTCGAAGGTGACCGGACGCAACTGGCCGTCGGCCACGACCGTCCGGCGCGCGACGGCGCGGCCGTTGACCACCAGCTCGACCGGCACCTCGCGGGTCGTGCCGATGCGCGCCCGCTCGAGGTTCCAATACGGCTGCTGGTCGTAGGGCGCGGAGCGGATCTTCTCGTCGGGCGCCGCATCGAGCAGCGCCGCCACCTGGACCGCGACGCTGACGGTGCCCGCGGCGGGGAGCCGCAGCTCGCCGCCGTCCGTGCCGATCCCCTGGCCGTTCACGGTCAAGTCGATCAGGTGGCTGCGGCCATCCGAGACGTAGCTGCGCCCGTCGCGCAGCGCGTCGAGATAGGCGGGGAAGGTGAGCCCGCCCGCCGGCTTGGCGTAGGTGCGTCCGAGCCCGACCCGCTCGCCGTAGATGCAGGGGAAGTCGGTCTCGCCGCTGATGCGCGTGCGGAAGCCGACGTTGAGCGTGTGGTACCAGATGTTCAGCTCCCACACGTGGGGCGTGTCGACCGCGGAGATGAAGTCGACCGAGTCGGGATGGGTCACGTCCACGATGTACTCGTTGGCGCCGATGCTGTCGAAGCCGGGCATCTCGTCGTTGGGCAGCTCGCTGGTCTTGACCTGCAGGCCCCAGCCCGAGTGCGCGAAGCCGGCCACCGCGCCCTGCGCGCGCGCCCAGCGCAGGATCGGCAGGTCCCAGGAGGGCCAGTCCTCGATGCGGGCCGTCCCGGGGTAGTCCTGCTCCTTCAGGCCGAGCAGCACGAGGTGGCCGGCGTGGCTGGAGGGAAAACCGGAGACCTCCAGGTCGTAGTGCATCAGCCGTCCCGGCCGCGAGAGCGGATCGTCGTGGCCGGTGAAGAACTGCTTCTGGTGGTAGTAGCAGGGACCCCAGGTCAGGACCGAGGCGACGTTGAGCGATTCGCCGAGGATCTGCCGCATCATGTCGTCGGGCCGCACGCCGCGCGTGGGGTCCTGGTAGTGCTTGCAGCCGGCGGCGTGGATGTGGTGGTCGCCCGAGTACCATCCGTAGCGCGCGGGATCGATCCATCTCTGGAGCGAGACGGACACCTCGCGCCGGCTCTTGTCGGAGACGACGAGCGGGGCCTTTCCCTCCACGTACTCGGGCCCGCCCGACCACGAGACGGTGTACGAGCCGTCGGGGAGCAGCACCGTCTCTCCATCCCCGCGATAGAGCTGCGCCTGGAACGGCAGGTCGGGAGCGAGCCGCTTCGACGGGGCCGAATAGAGCCGATCGAGGCCGTCGCGGATGACGAACGCGGCCATGCCCGGCTTCCCGTCCTCGTCACGAACGTGCAGCGTCACCGGCCGCGCCGGGAGCGCGTTGAAGACGACCACGACGTCGTTGCGGAAGCCGATGTCCTGCGTGCCCTGCCCGACGTTGAACGAGACGCGGGCCGAGCGCTGCCCGTGGTCGCGGCTGTAGATCTCGAGGATGCGGTACTCGAGGACGAGGCCCGAGAGCTTCGCGAGGAGCGGCGGCTTGTCGTAGATGGAGAGCTCGGCCCATTTGTCGCGGTTGTCGGCCGCGGTCAGCTTCGGCTCGGGATCCGGCGCGCCCGTCGCCGGCACGTAGACGCGGCCCGCGTTCGGGCTCTCCACCGCGAGCGTCGCGGTGACGCCGGCCTGGTTCGCGACCTTCACCAGGAAGAGGCGGGCGCCCTGCTCGACCAGCTCCGGCCGGGCCGCGCCCTGCGCGACCTTCACGCGGCTCTCCGGGTTGATCTCGACCTCGAAGAGCACGTAGCGGTCCAGGACGGCCTCGATGCGCTTGACGGCCTCCGCCTCGTCCTCCTCCGCGATCGCCTCGTTGATCGCGGCGTGGTCGGCGGCCGGGAGCGGCTGGCCCAGATAGGCGAGCGCGGTCTCGATCTGGCGCGCGTGCAGGGCGAGCGGCTGCAGGGCCACGGGACGCGGCGACGGGTGCGGCTCTTCCGGTGTCTGGGGCGACGCGGAGATGCCCGTCGCGAGCACCGCGGACAAGAGCGCCGGGGCGAGCGGCCGGATCACGGTGGCGCAATGTTACACTGCCGGCGCAACTCACATGTGGGCTCGCCGAGGTTGGCCGTGCCTGACGGCGGCGATCGGCCTGATCGCCATGGGTCCCGCGGGCGCGCAGGCGCCCGACCCGATGGAACGCGCGCGCCGCATCCACGCGAGCCTCATCGGCGTCGACAGCCACATCGACACCCTCCAGCGCGTTCTCAATGGAGGCGAGGACATCTCGCGCCGCCTCTCCCGCGGGCACGTCGACCTGCCGCGCCTGAAGGAAGCGGGCATGGTCGCGCCCTACTTCGCGCTCTGGGTCCCGACCTTCTACAAGGGCGCCGAGGCCGTCCGCCGCACGCTGCAGCTCCGCGACGCGATGCAGACGGTCCTGGACCAGCACCCCGACCAGATCGAGCTGGCGACCACCGCGGCCGACGTGGAGCGCATCGCGAAGGCCGGCAAGATCGCCGCGGTGCTCACCCTCGAGGGCGGGCACCAGATCGCCGACGACCTGGCCGTGCTGCGGGTCTACCACCGCCTCGGCATCCGGTCCATGACGCTCACGCACTTCCGCAACAACAACTGGGCGGACGCCTCCACCGATCGCCCGGTTCACGGCGGCCTGACCGACTTCGGCCGGGAAGTCGTGCGCGAGATGAACCGGCTCGGCATGATCGTCGACATCTCGCACGTGTCCGACAAGACGTTCTACGACACGCTCGCCGTGACGTCGAAGCCCGTCATCGCCTCCCATTCGAGCTGCCGCGCGCTCTCGGATGTGCCCCGCAACATGACCGACGACATGATCCGGGCGCTGGCCCGGAACGGGGGCGTCATCGGCATCAACTTCGGCGCCGGCTTCGTGAGCGCGAAGGACGCCTCCGCGCTGCGCCAGCGGATCGGGCAGGCCGTCGCCACCGAGCCGGACCTCGTCGGGCGCGCCCTCGACGAGTTCGCCCGTGCCGACTACCTCAAGGAGTACGGGGAGATGAAGCCGGCCGCGGCCACGCTCGAGGACGCGGTGGCCCAGGTCGTCCACGCAGTGGAGATCGCGGGCGTCGACCACGTCGGCATCGGCAGCGACTGGGACGGCATCAACATGGTCCCGACAGGGCTCGAAGACGTGTCAAAGATGCCGGCCTTGACGGCGGCCCTTCTCGCGCGCGGCTTCAGCGAGGGGGACGTCCGGAAGATCCTGGGTGGGAACCATCTCAGGGTCCTGCGCGAGGTCACCGGGCGATAGGCGCGCCGCCTCATGGCGGCGGTGGCGACTGCCGGTGGCTGGCCCGCAGCACGCTACTCTTCCCGGGAAGAGTAGCGCTCTTCACCGGACGCCCGTGCCCGTAGAACCGCTCGCTCTCGAATGCGTTGTGCGCGCGACAGAGAAGCTGAATGTTGCCTGCCGTTGCTTCACCTCCCACGCCGTACGGCTCGTCGTGATGGAACTCGATGAAGGCCCTCTCGTTGCAGCGCCGCCCGCTCTTCCCCACGAATGTGCACCGACCGTCGTCGCGCAACCCGACCACGCGCCGGACCTTCGCCGCGACATCTCGGCTGCCCGGAGCCGTGCCGCGACTGGCCCGCGGCCGATCCGTCGCCGCGAACTTCTTCCGGCGTAGTTGCTCCACCAGCACCTTGAGCGCCCGATCGATGATCTGCGCTGGATCGCCGCTGGGAATCGCGTGTCGGAGCAGGTCCTGGGCCAGGCGTAGGTTCTCCCGTGTCTCGGCGCTCGCCGTGAACCGGATCTCGTAGCGGTCGGGGGCGAGCGGCACGACGAGCGGGCGGCGTGGCGGAGCTGGCGTGGTCGGCGCCAAGGGCAGGCTCGCCGTATCGGTAGCCGTCGCCGCCCCCGAGGACTCCGCCAACAGCTCCCCCTGATTTTCGACTGTCAGATGGGAGGCGAGCAGCCGCACCGTGGCCAGGCTCAGCAAGCCCTCGGCGAGCAACGGGAGGATGGCCGGGAAGCCCCTCGCCGCTCGTGCCACCTCGATGCGGTTGTACGCGGCGGGCTCGGAGAGATGCAGCACTTCGCAGCAGTACGCGAAGAGAGACGAGAAGCCCGCGCCGAGATAGAGGCGGCGAGCATCGAGCTCGGCCAGATGAGCCACCAGACTGACGGTGGCCTCCCGCTCGCACCGCGCCAGCGATTCCACGCGCGCCAGGAGATCGTCGTCGGATAGCTGAGATGGAACGTCGATGTCGGTCTTCATGACTACTCAATATCAGTTTGACGTGCGCGGTAAGGTCCGGATCCAATCCAATACTTCTGTCTCTATTTGTTCTCTGCAACGACTGTTAACTCTCGCCCTCGGTGACGGTCATCCATCACCTTCAGGTACCGCAGCGCGGTCACCGCGTCGACCCGCTTCTCGACCACGAACCTTTTCCACGGACCTTCTTCCTTGCGCTGTGCCTCGCGCTCATCCGCCCCGCCGAGGTGCGCCATCTCGTGCCAGATGATGGCGGCCGGACCCCGGCGCATCATGCTTCCCCACCTGATCATCGGTGAGCCTCCGGCCGCGATGCAGGACGCCGTGGCTCAGGGCCGCGCGAGCGGCAACGGATAGTGCGTGTCGCGGTCCAGGTCCCACAGTGACACGAGCGGCGACTGGCCGGGTACGAGCGTCATCGTGCCCGCGGTGCGGGGAAGCCGGAAGCGCCGCGGCCCGGCGCTGCCGGGGTTGACGATCAGCAGCCGCCCTTCTCGAGCGAGCAGCGGCTGATGCGAGTGCCCGACGACCAGCACGTCGGGCCGGCTCCTCGCGATCGCGGCGGGAAGGCGACGGTCCTTCCGGTCGTGAGCGACCAGGACCTTCACCCCGCCCAGCTCCAGTTCGAGCAGCTCGGGCAAGGCGAGGAGGCCCGGACTGTGGTCGTTGTTCCCGCGTACCGCGTGCAGCGGCGCGATCGCGCGCAGCGGCTCGAGGA
>Ga0207684_10002526_pt1 | contig 18384 bp, 13 predicted proteins | sample KBSK5501metaG_FD_184342 | JGI IMG/M metagenome (GOLD analysis project Ga0207684, IMG submission 184342) | Corn, switchgrass and miscanthus rhizosphere microbial communities from Kellogg Biological Station, Michigan, USA - KBS K5-50-1 metaG... | ecosystem: Host-associated > Plants > Roots >...
GCTACTTCACGATGCGACGCGAGCCGCGAGCGCTCTCCGAGCGCCAGCGTCGCGATGGCGCCCGCACCAGCTACATCGGCAGCGAGGTCTCGCTCTCGCTCGTCGACACGCGCGAGACGCCGTACTCCGGGACGCTCCGCCAGCTCGCGGTGGACGTGCTCGTGACCAACCGCGACCTGCCGCTGCTGATGCCGGTGGGCAGCGACCGCGACTTCAGCCTGGCGATCTCGGCGCCCGTCGAGGGCATCCGGTGCCTGCGCGGACCCAGCCGGCCCCGGCCGGCGGTGGTCGACGGCGAGATCCCGTGGCGGCTGACGAGCCATCTCTCGCTCAACTACCTGACCGTCGCGGACCTCGACGAGGAGCACGGCGCGACGGCGTTGCGCGAGTTCCTGGAGCTCTACGCGGATCTGGTCGACGCGGACATGCCCGACGCCGCCTCGCGACGCCAGGCGCAGGGCGTGCGCCGGGTGGCCGTGACCCCGCGTACGCGGCGGCTTCCGGCGCCCGGGCCGATCGTCTTCGGTCGGGGGCTCGAGATTCGAATGACCGTGGACGAAACCGCGTTCGCGGGGGCGAGCGCGTTCCTGCTCGGAACGGTGCTCGAGCAGGTCTTCGCGCGCCTGGCCTCGATGAACACGTTCACCGAGCTCGTCCTGGTGTCCGAACGACGAGGGGAGATCAAGCGGTGGCCGCCCCGAATGGCCGCGCGCCAGCTCGTGTAGCCCTGTTCGAGGCGCTCGCGGAGGCGCCCTGGAAGTTCGACTTCTTCCAGGCCCTGCGGCGAATCGAAAATCTCTTCATCGACCGGCCGAAGCTCGGAAAAGCCCTGCGACCGGCGGATGAACCGGTGCGCCTGTCTCAAGAGGCTTCCGTTGCCTTCGCGCCGTCGACCCTGTCGGCGTGCGACACGAGCGACGGCAAGCCGCCCCGGCTCGAGCAGCGGTTCTTCGGCCTCCTCGGTGCCAACGGGCCGCTGCCGCTGCACATCACGGAATACGCGCGCGAGCGGCTCATCCACAACGGCGACGCGACCCTGGTGCGCTTCCTCGATCTGTTTCATCACCGGATGGCGCTCCTCTTCTATCGCGCCTGGGCCGAGGCGCGCCCGACGGTGCACCAGGACCGGCCGGACGAGGACCGGTTCACGGTCTACGTGGGGTCGCTGGCCGGACACGGCTTGCCCGCCACGCGCAACCGCGACGCGGTGCCCGATCACGCCAAGCGGTTCTTCGTCGGACATCTCGCGCGGAATCCGAAGAACGCCGAAGGCCTGGCGTCGATCCTGGAAGGCTTCTTTCGGCTCCCGGCGCGCGTGGATCAGTTCGTGCTCGGGTGGCTCGAGCTGCCGCGTGATCAGCGGACCGTTCTCGGCGGCGCGCCTCGCCTGAGCGGGATGCTCGGCCAGGGCACCGTGATCGGTGAGCGCGTGCGCGACGTGCAGAGCCGCTTCCGAGCCGTGCTGGGCCCGATGGATCTCGACCGCTTCTGCGACTTCCTGCCGGGTGGCCGGAGCCTGGAACGGCTCAAGCACTGGGTGCGAAATTACGTCGGGTTCGAGTTCGATTGGGACGTGCAGCTCGTGCTGGCGCGCGACGAGGTGCCCGGCATTCGCCTCGGCCGTGAAGGCCAGCTGGGGTGGACGACGTGGCTGGGCGCCCGACGAGCTCCCACCGACGCTGACGATCTGACTTTGGCACCGGAGCGAGCGCGGCCGCCTCGGACGACTCTGGCGGCGGCGTAAGAGAGGACGACCAATGGCTGAGATCAGCCGTGCGACCCTGTTCGGCAAGCTCAACCCGCTGATGTTCAAGGCTGCCGAGGGAGCCGTGACGTTCTGCAAGCTGCGTGGCAACCCGCACGTCGACCTCACGCACTGGCTCTTTCAGATCGTCAACCTCCCGGACTCCGACCTGCACCGCATCCTGCGTCACTTCGAGGTCGACAGCGCGCGGCTCGTGCGCGATTTCCAGACCATGCTGGAACGGTTGCCCCGCGGAGCTTCGGCCATCGAGGACTTCTCCGAGCATCTGCCCTACGCGGTCAAGGAGGGCTGGATGTACGCCACCCTCCTGTTCGGCGAATCCCAGGTGCGAAGCGGCTATCTCCTGGTCGGGCTCCTGAAGAACGATCGCCTGCGCAACGTGCTGACGCGAATCTCGGGTGAATTCGAGAAGGTCAAGGTGGAAACGCTGACCGAAGACTTCGCGCGCATCGTCAAGGGCTCGCCGGAGGACGGGCAGGTCGCGAGCGACGGATTCGCGCCGGGGACGCCGGGCGAGGCGAGCAACGCCATCCCGCCGGCGGCGATGGGCAAGCAGGAGGCGCTGCGCCGCTTCGCCTCGGATCTGACGGCGCGGGCGCGCGCGGGCGGCATCGATCCCGTCACCGGCCGCGACGAGGAGATCCGCCAGGTGGTCGACATCCTGATGCGTCGGCGCCAGAACAACCCGATCCTGACCGGCGAGGCCGGTGTGGGAAAGACCGCGGTCGCCGAGGGCTTCGCGCTGCGAATCGCGAACGGTGACGTGCCGCCGTCGCTCAAGGACGTGCAGCTCTGGGTGCTCGACATCGGCCTGCTCCAGGCCGGAGCCAGCATGAAAGGGGAGTTCGAGAACCGGCTGCGCTCCGTCATCGACGAGGTGCAGGCTTCGGCCAAGCCGATCATCCTCTTCATCGACGAAGCGCATACCCTGATCGGCGCCGGCGGCGCCGCCGGCACCGGCGACGCGGCGAACCTCCTGAAGCCCGCGCTGGCGCGCGGCACGCTCCGGACCATCGCCGCCACCACGTGGGCGGAGTACAAGAAGTACATCGAGAAGGATCCGGCCCTCACGCGCCGGTTCCAGGTGGTCCAGGTGCTCGAGCCGACCGAGTCGAAGGCGCTGCTGATGCTGCGTGGCGTCGCCTCGACACTCGAGAAGCACCACCGCGTCCAGCTCCTGGACGAAGCGCTCGACGCGGCGGTCAAGCTCTCGCATCGCTACATTCCCGCCCGGCAGCTCCCCGACAAGGCGGTGAGCCTGCTCGATACGACGTGCGCCCGGGTGGCCGTGAGCCAGCACGCCACGCCGCCCGAGGTCGAGGACTCACGCCGCCGGATCGAGGCGCTCCAGACCGAGCTCGACATCATCGGGCGCGAGGAGGCGACGGGATTCGCGGTCGGCTCGCGCCGCACCGACGCCGAAGGGCTCCTCGCGACCGAAAAGGACCGGCTGGCCGGACTCGAGCAGCGCTGGACGGAAGAGCGAAACCTGGTCGATCGGATTCTCGAGCTGCGCCGTCAGCTCCGCGACGAGACCGAGGCCAAGGAGCCGGCGGCCCGCGAGGCGCGGCTGACGGAGCTGCGCGAGCTGCAATCGACGCTCGCGAAGGCGCAGGGCGACGCGCCGCTGATCCTGCCGAGCGTCGACGGTCAGGCCGTGGCCGCCGTGGTGTCCGACTGGACGGGAATTCCCGTGGGCCGGATGGTCAAGAACGAGGTCGAGGCGGTCCTCAAGCTCGTCGACACGCTCGCCACGCGCGTCGTGGGCCAGCGCCACGGCCTCGAGATGATCGCCCGGCGCATCCAGACCTCGCGGGCGCGACTGGACAATCCCGAGAAGCCCATCGGCGTGTTCTTGCTGGTGGGTCCGTCGGGCGTCGGCAAGACGGAGACCGCGCTGGCGCTGGCCGAGTCGCTCTACGGGGGCCAGGAAAACGTCATCACCATCAACATGAGCGAGTTCCAGGAGGCGCACACCGTCTCCACGCTCAAGGGCGCTCCGCCGGGCTACGTCGGATACGAGCGGGGCGGCGTGTTGACGGAAGCCGTGCGCCGGCGGCCGTACAGCGTCGTGCTGCTGGACGAGGTGGAGAAGGCCCATCCGGACGTCCACGAGATCTTCTTCCAGGTGTTCGACAAGGGCTTCATGGAAGACAGCGACGGCCGGTACATCGACTTCAAGAACACGGTGATCCTGTTGACGTCCAACACCGGCACCGACCGGATGATGGCGCTCTGCAAGGATCCGGACCTTCGCCCCGAGCCCGAGGCGCTGGCTCGCGCGGTACGGGAGCCCTTGCTGAAAGTGTTCCCGCCGGCGCTGCTGGGACGCCTCGTGGTCATCCCGTACTACCCGCTGCCCGACACGATCCTGGGCGACATCGTCCGCCTGCAGCTCGACCGCATCGCCCGGCGTATCGGCGAGCAGCACAAGGTGCCGTTCGTCTACGACGACGCGGTCGTGAAGCTGGTGGTCTCGCGCTGTACCGAGGTGGAGAGTGGAGGCCGCATGATCGACGCGATTCTCACCAACACGATCTTGCCGCGGATCAGCGAGGAGTATCTCGCCCGCATGGTGGCCGGACGCCCGCTGGGCGCCATCACCCTGGGGGTCCGTAACGGCGACTTCTCCTTCGATCTGGCATGAGTGCCGTGATGGCGCGCATGATCGAGCTCACTTCCCCGCTGGGGAAGGACCTGCTCTTCCGCTCGCTGCGCGGGCGCGAGGAGCTCGGGCGAGCCTCCGAGTTCGAGCTGGCGGCGCTGTCGACCAAGAGTGATATCAAGCCGAGCGAGCTGCTCGGCAAGACCGTCACGGTGAAGCTCGAGCTCGTGAAGGGCGGCTACCGCTACTTCAACGGCTACGTCACCCGCTTTTCCCAGGGCGAAACGGTCGGCCGCTACTACGAATATCGGATGACCGTGAGCGCGTGGCTCTGGTTTCTGACGCGCACGGCCGATTGTAAGATTTTCCAGGAGAAGACGGTCCCCGACATCCTCAAGGAGGTCTTCGCGGACCATCCGGTGGCCGTATTCGACGATGGCCTCACCGGAAAGTATGCCCAGCGGGAATACTGCGTGCAGTATCGGGAGACCGACTTCAATTTCGTGAGCCGCCTCATGGAAGAAGAAGGCATCTACTACTACTTCGAGCACAGCGACGGCAAGCACACGCTCAAGCTGGTCGACTCCGATTCCGGTCACCAGAAGCTCGCGGGCAAGTCGAGCATCGCCTATCACCTGCCGGGCCGCACGCTCCACGGCGACGAGGAATACATCCAGCTGTTTCGGCAGGACCAGCGAATCCAGCCCGGCACCTTCGCGTCGCGGTCGTTCGACTTCGCCAAGCCCAAGGCCGATCTCGGCGTGAAGGCCAAGAACGTCCAGCAGCACGAGCGCGCGGACTACGAGGTCTACGACTACGCCGGCGACTACGTCCAGGCGGACAACGGCGACCACTATGCCCGGGTCCGCATCGACGAGCTGCACTCCCAGTTCGAGCTGGCTGAGGCGGAGTGCAACGTGCGCGAGATCGCGGTCGGCAAGCTCTTCAGCTTCACCAACGCGCCGCGCAAGGATCAGGAAAAGGACTATCTGATCGTGAGCGCGGAGTACGAGCTGCAGAACAACACCTACGAGACCGTCACGCAAGAGGACGCGATCTACCGGTGCACGATGAAGGTCCTCCAGAGCCGCCAGCAGTTCCGCCCGGCGCGGATCACGCACCGGCCGACGGTCGGCGGCCCGCAGACCGCGGTGGTCGTCGGGCCCGGCGGCGAGGAGATCTACTGCGACAAGTACGGGCGCGTGAAGGTCCAGTTCCACTGGGACCGCTACGGCAAGAAGAACGAGAACTCGAGCTGCTGGATCCGCGTGTCCAATCCGTGGGCCGGCGGCAACTGGGGTGGGATCGCCATCCCCCGCATGGGGCAGGAGGTCATCGTCGACTTCCTGGAGGGCGACCCCGACCAGCCCATCATCACCGGCCGCGTCTACAACGCGGACCAGATGCCGCCCTACGCGCTGCCCGGCAACATGACTCAGACCGGCATCAAGAGCCGCTCCAGCAAGGGCGGCGGCGCGGCCAACTTCAACGAGATCCGCTTCGAGGACAAGAAGGGCTCGGAGCAGGTCTTCCTCCACGCCGAGAAGAACCAGGACATCGAGGTCGAGAACGACGAGTCGAAGTGGGTCGGGCGCGACCGGAAGAAGACGATCGACCACGACGAGACCGTCCTGGTGAAGAACAACCGCACCGAGACGGTCGGCGTGAACGAGACGATCGATATCGGCGCCAACCGCACCGAGACGGTCGGGGCGAACGAGAGCATCACCGTCAGCGGCAACCGCACCCGCATGGTTTCGCAGAACGAGATGATCACTGTTCTTCTGACCCGCACGCACACGGTCGGCGTGAACGAGATGATCAACGTCGGGGCGGCCCGCGAAGTGACGGTGGGCGGCGCCCAGGCGGTGACGGTTGGCGCGGCCCAAACAGAGACGGTAGGCCTGAGCCAGACCGAAACGTACGGCAAGAGCCAGACAACAAGCGTGGGGACGGACCGGTCGACCCAGATCGGTAGCAACTGCACCACGAACGTCGGGAAGGATCAGAAGCTGACGGTCGCCGACAATCGGAACGTGAACATCGGCAAGAACCTCTCGACGGATGTCGGCGACGACGAAAAACGGCACGTCGGGAAGACGCTCAACATCGATGTCGGCGACGAAGTGACGATCACATGCGGCCAGTCGTCGTTCAACATGAAGAAGGATGGGACGATTACCCTCAAGGGCAAGACCATCACGATCGACGCCATGCAGAAGATCGACGAGAAGGCGATGAATATCACCTCCGAGGCGTCGGCGAAGAACATGACCAAAGGGGCGATGGTCAACGTCGAGGCGTCCGGGATCAACACGATCAAGGGCAGCCTCGTGAAGATCAACTGAGTCGGCGATGACCATCGAAGGCGGCGTCTTCTTTCGGTTCCTGATCGCGGCGCTGGCGACGTGGCGCGTGGCCTTCCTGCTCGCGCGCGAGAGGGGACCGTGGGACGCGCTCGTGCGGTTTCGGCGTGGTGCCGGAGAGGGCCTCGTCGGCCAACTGCTGAAGTGCGTCAAGTGCGTCGGGCTGTGGGTGGCGGCGCCGTTCGCGTTCTTCGTCCGGGGCGACTGGTGGGAGTTGGTCGTGATCTGGCTGGCCCTCGCTGGCGTGACCGCCCTGGTCGATGAGTGGACACGGCCGCCGTTCGAGTGGCATGAGAGCACGGACGATTCGGAACACGATCACGGCGGCGCGCGGGTCGGCGAGAACCGTGGAGATGACGACGTGCGAGGAGTGAGATGAGCTGCTGTCCGCAGAATGCGGGGACTCTGAGCCCGCGGCACCGAATGAAGGTCCGCTACGGCGGGGGCCGCCCCGTGCTGATCAAAGGGCCCGTGACGGGAGCCGACTATCGATTCTCGGGAATCGAGCGACTCCAGCTCGTTCATCCGCGCGACGCCGTCGCTATCGTGCGCAATCCCCTGTTTCGGATCGAGGGTGTCGTCGAGGTCGAGGCTGCCGAGGTGGTGTTCGTGAGAAAGGGGCGGCCTCACGATGCCTAAGCCAGCCGCTCGCCTCGGCGACAGCACGATGCACGGGTCACCGCTCCTGGGAGCGTGCGCCACGACGGTATTGATTGGCGGCAAGCCGGCCTGGCGTGGCACTGACCAGCATACGTGCACGATTCCGAACGCGCCGCCGCCGGTCTGCGACGGCGCGCCCCACGGTCCCGGCATCACCGCGCCGATTCCGGACGGCGGCAGTGGGATGGTGCTGATCGAAGGAAAGCCCGCGGCGAGGGTCGGGGACCTGGTGACCGAGCCACACGCGCTCGTCCCTTTGCCTCCGCCCAACAACATCGTGGTGGGGGAGTTCACGGTGCTGATCGGCATGGGAGGCGGGGGAGGCGGATGCCCGGGCGAACAGTGAACGTAGGCTGGATCGCCTCAGTGTGAGGCGATGACGAAGCAAGAACTTCCGCGACTGGACGAACGCCATGGGCCGCCTGACCTTCGTCAGGCGGCGATGCCCGGGGGCAACTTTGCCGGGCAGGACCTGAGAGGATGTGACTTCACCGGGGCGGACCTGCAAGGAGCCGACTTCTCGAACTGTGACCTGCGTGGTGCTCGGTTCGAGGCCGCGATCCTGGAGAGGGCAACCTTTGCTCAAGCGAATCTGGCTCATGCAGTGTTCCAGGACTCGCAACTCGCCCAAGCTCGACTCGTCGGCGCGGTTCTCGACGGTCTCCGTGTGGAGGCGTGTGATCTGCGCGGCGCCGACCTGCGCGGCGCCACGCTGACTGGTGTCAGGCTCGGTGAGTCCGAGCTCGAGGGCATCAACCTGTCCGGCCTGACGCTCGAGCGCGTTAGCCTCGAAGGGTGCAATCTGCGTTTAGCGAGCCTCGTGCTCACTAAGCTCCGGAGCGTGCGGATCATCGGCTCCAACTTAGAGCGGGCCAACCTGTGCGGCGCGGAGCTGGACGACGTGAAGTGCCAGGGCGTCCGACTCTCACAAGTCGTGGCCCCGGGGACGATAGCGCGCAACTGCGTCTTCGAGGGCGTGGAGGCGAAGCTGGGGGACTTCTCGGGCAGCCAGCTCCAGGGCGTCGTACTCAGTTCGACGAACCTCGACCGCGCATGCTTCCGGGATGCCCGATTCGATCGCGTCCTGCTGGACGAGGCCTCGCTGGAGTTCGCGGACTTCCAGAGTGCGGTGTTGATCGACGCGTCGTTCAGGGCGGCCCGTCTGGTGGGGGCTGATCTGCGCCGCGCGCGCGCGCACCGCACCAATTTCGACGGCACCGACATGTCCTTGAGTCGACTGGAAGATTGGGAGACGTGGCACTGCAGCACGCTCCAGACCATCTTCCCCGTCGGCGCCTCTCTGTCGGCTCAACCGCACGACGTGCCACTGCCTCAAGTCGTCGACCAGCCCCTCTCTCGCCCGCCGAGCACCGAGGAAGAGCGTCGCGACTGGACCTCATTGAGCGACTCGTCGGAGTAATGCCCATAAGGGAGCGCCGCGATGTGTGATGTCGTGATCGCGACGGGCGAGATGTTCCACGATGCGCTCGATCTGGATTTGCCTGGGCACCCGCCTTTCGTATTCAAGCGCAGCTACTCCACGCGGACGCGCGCCAGGAGCGCCCTCGGACTGGGCTGGAAGCACAACTGGCACGTGGAGTTGTTCGCCGAGCCGACCATCATCCGCATCGAGAAAGGATCGGACGATTCGGAAACGTACGAGGGGGCGCAGTGCAACGGCAGGCAGGGACCGCTCGTCCATGTCCGCGAAGAGCGCCACGAGGGCGGCGAGCGGCGTCGTGTGGCCGAGCTGCTCTATCCGGCCAAGGACCGCGCGATTTTCTCCAGCGACCGGACGACGGCGGGCCGGTGGATGCTGGCTGAGCGGCTGGATGCGCACGGAAACTGGACGAAATGCCGGTATCGAGAGGGACGCATTGCCGAGCTCAGCGATAGCCAAGGACGCCGGATCGAGTTCGTCTATGACGCGTCGGGGCTTCTCACGACGATTCGCGCCAGGTTGAGCCGTCGTCAGCTGGTCATCCACTATCGCTACGATGGCCAGGGCCGGCTCTCGGAAATCCTGGACCCGCAAGGGAAGGTGCAGCGATTCGAGTACACGCGCAACCTCATCGTCCGCCACGTCAACAAGGTCGGCGTGAGCAGAATGTTCTGCTACGACGATCGCGATCGATGCGTGTGGAACTGGTACGACGCGGGAGCTCAGATTCGACGCACCGACTACACGCCGGACGGCCGCACCGCGATCGTGTGCAATTCCTTCGGCGCACGGGACCTCTATCGGCTGAACCAGGCGGGGGTGCCGGAGAAGAAGGTCGACGTGCTGGGCCGGGAGACAGAATGGATCTTCGACGGCCAGGGAACGCCGCTCTGCGAGCTCTTGCCCGGCGGTAGGCCGTTTCAGACCGCGACGTGGGATCCGGTGAAGCGCGTTCGTAAAATCACCGACGCGCGTGGCGCCACGACGGTGTTCGAGTCGGACGAGCTGGGCAACACCACATCGATCACCAACGCGTTCGGCCACGTGATCCGTTTCGTCTACGGCGAACGCGGCGAGATCGTCGCCGCGGTCGAGCCCGGCGGGCAGGTGTGGCGATACGACTTCGACGAACAAGGACGGCCTTGCCGAACGATCGACCCCAAGGGGGAATGGGTCCGCGCGACGTACGAGGACGGCGAAGTCATCATGGACGATTTGGTCGGGGTGTCCGGCCGCTATCGGTTCGATGATCTGGGAAACCTTCTGAGCGTTCAGGACGGATTGGGTCGCGAGACGAGATTCGAGTACGACGGACAGGATCGCCTGATCAGCATGACCGAACCGACCGACCGCGTCACCCGGTGGGTCCTCGACGCGTTGAACCGTCCCACGTCTGTGGTGGATCCGATCGGTCGCCAGACCGAGTTTCGATGGGACGTCCTGGCGGGCCTGAGCGGCGTTCAATACGCGGACGGCGGTCGGGTGCGTTACGAGCGCAACCGAGAGGGCCACCTCGTGAGGCTCGTCGATCAGAAGGGGCAATTGACCGTCTACGAATATGATCTCGCCTCGCGGCTGACCCAGGTCACGTATCCGGACGGCCTCGCGGAGGAGTTCGAGTACGACGACCTCGACCGCATCGTGGCGGTGACGGACGGCCATGGCCGGGCATCGTTCACGTATGACGAGGCGGTGAACCCGATCGAAATCCGCTGGCCCAATGGGTCGATCCAGACCAATACCTACGACGAGCTCCAACGGCTCGTCGCGATGAAGCTCACGCCTCTGGGAGGGCTGGGCCGAACGCGGGAGTCCTCTTTCGCCTACGACCACCGCGACCGGGTGACCTTGGAGACGCACGATGGCTCGACGGTCGAGTATGTCCTGGACGCGTCGGGCTATCGCAGTATCTTTCGCGATGGCTCGGGCCGAGAGATGCGTTACGGAGTCAATCCGCGTGGTCTCGTCACGAGAATCGACGATGGGCCGCGTGGCTATGGCTTCGAATACAACGTCGCTGACGAGCTCGAACGTATCGCCCTGCCGAACGGGCAAGCGCAGCGACTCTATTTCGACACTGGCTCGCGCCTGATTCGCCGTGAGGTCGTTTCGCGTACGGGCGTTATCCTGGCCTGGCGCGACTTTCGATACGACGCGGCGGACCAGCTGATCCAGATGGTCGACTGGCGCCGAGGCCAGTTCGACTACAACTATGACGCGGCGGGTCGGCTCACCGATGTGATCGACGGGTTGGGCACAACGGTGGAGCGCTACCGGTACGACGCGGCGGGAAACCTTCTTTCGTCGCCGGACTACTCGGCCTTTGTCCTGGGGCCCGGTAATCGACTTCAGCAAACCGACAACGTGCGATACACGTACGATGGCGCGGGCCGCCTCGCTTCGCTGGAAGACGGTCGGCAACGTTGGGAGTATCAATTCGGCTACCTCGATGAGCTCGACCGCGTTCTGCTGAATGGGAGGGTCGTCGCGGAGTACGAATACGATCTGTGTGGGCGTCGTACCGTCAAGCGCCTGCCCGATGAAGTCGTCTGTTTCCGCTATCACATCAACAACCTTACGACATTCGAGTCGTCCCGAGACGGCCGATGGGACATCGTTCACGTGCCGGGAACCATGGCGCCGCTCGCGATAGTGCACGAGGGCCGCGCCTACTTCATCAGCTTCGATCAGGCCGGCACACCGACAGAGATCTGGGACGAGGACGAGCGACTCGTCGCGCTGATATCGTCTCGAGCCTACGGGGCGAGACGGGAGATAGAATGGCTGGTCGTACCACCTTTCCCGCTCCCGTTTCTCTTTCAGGGACAGTTCTGCGACGAGGAGACAGGCCTCCACTACAACCGCTTCCGCTACTATTCGCCTCTAGCGGGGCGGTTCATCACGCAGGATCCGATCGGCTATGCCGGAGACCTGAACCTCTACATCTACCCGCCCAACCCGATCACCTGGATCGATCCGCTCGGGCTGGCGTGTCCGGACCCGATCCCATTGCGGTGCGGGACTCGCAAGAAGAAGTTCAGCCCGTGCGAGGCCAAGGCCGCGATGGCGAAGGTCGAGCGCATGAACAAGGGGAAGCGGACGCGTTGCGCCAATGCGTCCCAGTGCCGTTCAGGCCGGCAGAAGCAGCACTACGAGAAGAACTGTTCGGGCGCGGATATCAAGGGCGGTTACGACGTCGACCACTCCAAGGAGATCCAGCAAGGCGGTGCGGACCTCTGCTGCAAGAACTTGATGCCCATTCCCGCGACGCCCAACCGAAGCCTCGGGGGTCAGCTCAAGTATCGAATGGGCTGTGCGCCGTTCGGCAGTTTGCTTCCGACGTTCGCGCTGGGGTCGCCCTGCACCGCGAAATCCTACACCGATCAGTGCAAGCAGGACTTCACACCCGGGCGAAAGAAACCCGGGGCCCCGCCCGAAAACTGCGAGGAGCGAAGCGGAGAGGAGTGCGAGCCCTAGGGCGTTACTGCCCCTTTTCGATTCGCCCGCGGTATTGCTCGAGGCCATCCGCGAGGTAACGGCGGACCCGCTCGGCCGGTAGGCCTGCATACGATTCCCGGACCAGCGACATCGCCACCTTGTCGAGCGAGGTGCGCAGGCGCCCGAAAGCCATCACGCGCCGGGCTTCGGCGCGGGCCTGAGCGAGCCCTTTCGGGACGATTTCCTCCAGCACGCGCCGGGATGCGTCTCGAGAGTCGGGGGCTGATCGGTCGATACTCTTGTTTCGCAGGCGCACCTGTTCGGTGATGTCCTGTAGCTTGTCGAGGATGGCGCGGTACTTTTCGAGCCGCGGCCCGCCACCGTGTCGCTTGCGAAGCAGGGCCGCGAGCTTCACCGCTTGCATCCCTTCCTCAGTGTTGAAGACGAACCTTTCGTCGTCCTGATGGTAGTCGAGCACCGCCTCGATCACCGCCATGGCTTCCTCGGCTCGGTCGAGCGCGTAGAGCATCCAGCTGAGATCGAGGATCATGTGCAAAATCGGCTCACTCTTGAAGCTCGGGTGCTTTCCAATCCGATCCTTGAACTCCCGAACCAGCTTCGGATCGGCAGCCTTCGGCTGGAAGGCGGCCGGTAGGGTGGGCGTGCCGAGCTTGGGATCGGGCTTGACCGGCATAGGCTTGGAGCGCGAAGCGGCTCCCTTCTCGAGGAGTCGACTCAGTGCTGTCTTGATTTCATCGTACACGCCGCCGACCTTTTCGGTGAAATTCGGCGGCGCGGTCAGGAGCGATTTGACGGCGTTCGCCTGGATGTGGCCGGCCTCCAGGAGGAAATTGAGGCCGTTCCGAACGTCTCGCATGCGCTGGGCGTCGGCCCGATAGGAGCGCAGCGTCTCGTTCCAGCGACCGGCGATCTCCTTGTCGCTTCCCGGCATCGGCCGGCCGATGAGGCGCTTGGCTTGGTACGACGCTTTCCTGTTCCCGAGCAGCGCGGACGCATGAGCTCGCAGTGCGTGCGCATTGGACTCGTACATTTCGCCCCATTGAAGTCGGCCGGCTTGCTTGGAGGAGAGCAGATCGGCCGCCCCCATCGCGTCGGCCGGCCGGTCGAGGGCGAGCAGACATCCGGCCAGGCCGTAGAGATGCTTCAGGGTGTCCTCATGCCACAGCCCCTTGACCCTGGCCAACTCGGCCAGTCGGTTCAACAGCTGGGCCAGCGGCGGGTGTTCCTCCCGAATCGCTGCCGCCGCCATGTTGCTCGCAAAGTCGCGGCTCCCCCACCTGATGCGTGGCTCCTGCGCAACTTCACCCATTCGTGTGCCTCCCTGCGCTACGACGGCGACTGACTACGATTTCTTCTATCTAGTCCTTCCGGTTGGGGACGTCAACGATGGGCTATCCTCTTGACGTGGTCGGCGCCAGCGTGGTCTGGTAAGTGACTACCCTCTGCCATTTCGATTGAAGCCTCGGCCACCACGACGATCCGAGAGCCGAGGATGGGAGACTGACGGTGCTGGCCATCGTCGAGCTCGTGTCCAGCCCGGGCGGGGCATCGGTCGAAGCCCGGCCCGGCGAGTCGGTCATGATCGGGCGCACGACCCTTGCAGGATTGGGTCTGCCCCCGGACCCTCACATGTCGTCGCGACACTTCGTCATCGTCTGCGACAGCGATCAGTGCCGCGTCTGCGATCTCGACAGTACCAACGGGACGTTTGTCAACAGCGTGCGGATTGGCGAAGCCGCGTTGAAGAACGGCGACCGGATCGAGGCCGGCAAGTCGATCTTCGTGATCAAACTGCGCCCCGGGGAGCGCGACGGGCTCGCGTATCAGCCGTCCGTCGAGTCCGTCGTGCCGGGCCCGGCCCCATCGCGAGCACCACTCCCGCTTCTCCAGATCGCCAATGGTTCTCCCTTCTCGGTCGCCACCCTGCGCTGGCCCGACGTCGACACCAAGCCCAAGCTGACCGTCGTCGTCAAGGCGACGTTCGTGCTGCCCCGCGAAGGCGAAGACGCACACCCGACGCCCAAGCAGCTGCCCGTCTTCGGCAACGACGTCATGACCGACGCGAAGCCGCCATCGGTGCGCTTCGAGTCCGATCTGGTGCCCTTCAAGCCCTGCACCGACGTCGTCCTGGTCGGTCGCGCCTACGCGCCCGAGGGCAAGCCCGTCACCGAAATCGTGGCCGGCGTACGCGTGGGGCAGCTTCAGTACGGAGTCGCCGTCATCGGCGACCGCAAGTGGCAGACGCAGCTCCTCGAGAAACCGACCATCTCGTACACGCAGCCCTTCCTGACGATGGATCTCGTCTACGAGCGCGCCTTCGGCGGTTTCGACAAGCCGGCGGGCCTGTACTGCAAGGAGAACCATGTCGGCACGGGCTTCATCGGCAAGCGGAGCGGCGAACGCGTCGAGGGGCTCAGGCTGCCCAATCTCGAGGACCCGCGGAACTTGATCAACGCCTGGAACAGCCGTCCAAGGCCCGCGGGGTTCGGCTTCTACGGGCGCTCGTGGGCGCCGCGGCTCGCGTACGCGGGGACCTACGACGAGAAGTACATGAAGGAGCGCCACCCGCTGCTCCCCGCGGATTTCTCGTACCGGTTCTTCAACGGCGCGCATCCTGATCTCCAGGTGGGCGGCTACCTCAGGGGCGACGAGGAAATCGACCTGCTCAACGTCTGCCCCGACGCCTCGCGGCTACACTTCCAGCTCCCCGGATTGCTGCCGAAGATCACCGTCGAACGCTGGACGGTGCCACCCGAGCAATGGGTACAGGAGCACGCGGACGCCGACGGCTCGCTCCCAAGCGAGCTGCCGCTCGTCCAAGAGCCTCTCAAGCCCGTGCTCGATACCCTGGTGTTCGCGCCGGATCAGGGCGTGTTCTACGAGGTTTTCCGGGCGGTCTGCGCGCTCTCCAGCCTCGAGAGCATGGAGATCGCGCGCGTGAGGGTCACGCGCTGATGGCACCCGTGTGTGACGCGCTAGCGGACGAGCTCTTGGAGGCGGGCCCTCAGCGGATCTTGCAGACGAGAGAGCGCGTCAACGTCGATCAGCTCGACGAACGCCGAGACGCCGGAGAACGTCGTCGCGGACAGGATGAGATCGTCCGCGGGGCGGAAGGACGGCAGGCCGAACGAGATCGTGGTCAGCGGGAGCTTCGGAAGATCCGTCGCGTAGTCGGTCTGGACCTGGTAGCGCAGATCGGCGAACAGGGATGCGAGGCCGGACGCGTGCGCGAACGTGGCCTGAGCTACCAGCGCGTTCACGACGAACTGTCGGATGTGCTCGACGCGGCGCTCGCCCTTGCCGGCGAGCCCCTGCCGCACCTGCGAGAGCGTGTAGCCGGACGTGAAGCTGACGACCCAGCGCACGGGCGAGGCGATGCTGATCGTCTTCGTCTCCCGGTCGGTCTTGGCCTCGTACGAGTATTCCCACGGGTAGAGCGCGACGCGATTGCCGACGAGCGTCAGCCAGTGCTCGTCGAACTCGGACGGGATATCGAACGGCTTCGTGGAAAACGGCTTGTAGCTCTGCTGGAGCTGGGCGAAGGCGCGGTCCGCGCTCGTCGCGTCGCCCTTCGCGCCGAGGAATTTGCCGAACAAACGCTCGGGGGAGACGATCGGGCGCAAGGTCTCGAGGTGCGCCGTGAGCTGTTCTTGCAGAAACTTCGAGACGACTTCGGTCTTGCGCCTGAGCTCGGTGAGCTCCTGGAACGTCAGGGGCTTGGGTCGTTTGGCTTGTCCGCCCATGTCGCGCGCGTCGTCGACGCGCAGCTAGAGTCTAGCGTTTCGAAGTCGCCCATGTACAGCAGATTGAGCGAAGCCGTATCTGAGCCGATCGGAGTAAAATCAGCTGTCGTGCCGCTTTCGGATCGATTCCGGAAAGGTGCGGGAGAGAAAGGTGCGGGAGAGGTAGTCTTATGCTGACGATCCGCGCGGTCTCCTTCAAGGGGCAGCCCATCGGCCGAGAGGTCACGGCCCGTTTCGGGGAGGCCGGAGGCACTATAGGGCGTGGCGAGACCAACACGCTCGTGCTCGCGGATGCGGAGCGCTTCATCTCGCGCACGCACGCCACGATCTCGTTCCAGGCGGGCGGCTACATCATCACGGACAACGGCACCAAGAATCCGGTCACGCTCAACGGTCGGCCGCTGGGCTCCGGCAGCCAGGCACGGCTCGGCGACCGCGATCAGATCAAGATCGGCGATTACCTGCTCGAGGTGGCCCTGGCCCCGCTCAGCGCCCCCGCGCCCCCGCCCGCCCGAGCCGAGGCGGCGTCGAAGATTCCTGATCCGTTCGCGGATCTGCTGCGCCCGGTGGAGCGGCCGGGGCCGCGCACGCAACCGATCTTCCCGCTCGAGCCCGCCGCGCCGAAGCGTCCGGAAGCCATCCCGGCCGACGCGTTCGCCGACCTGCGCGCGCGCGAGCCGAGCATCGACGATCTGATCGGGGATATCAAGCCCTCTCACGGGCCCGATCTCCTCGCGGCGCCCGAGCTTCCGCCGGGCGCGCCCATGGACAGGGCCGCCGCCGGCGTGGTCGATCCGCTCGACATTCTCGCGGGAACGCTGCGGCCGATTCCTCCGCCGTCGGTATCCGACCACGGTCCCGAGCTGTTCACTCCGTATGCGCCGCCGGCCGCGAAGCCCGAGGCGCCGGTCAAGCCGGCTCCCGAGATTCCGCGTCCCGTTCCGCAGCCGGGCGGCCCGCCGGCGGCGGCGCCGTCGATGCAGAAGGTCGCCGTCGGGCCCGCCGGTCCACGCGACGAGGCGCTGCTCAAGGCCTTCCTGCTGGGCGCCGGCATTCCGGGGACGCCGTCGGTGAAGAGTCTCTCGCCCGACATGATGGAGGCGATCGGCAAGCTGCTGCGCGAGGCGGTGCAGGGCACGCTCGATCTCCTGCGCGCGCGGGGGCTCACCAAGAGTGAGATGCGCGCGGACGTCACCATGATCATGGCGCAGGACAACAACCCGCTGAAGTTCTCACCGACGGTCGAGGCGGCGCTGACCCACTTGCTGGCACCGCAGGTGCACGGGTTCCTGCCGCCGCTGCGCGCGATGAAGGACGCCTACGACGACCTGCGCGCTCACCAGCTCGGCTTTCTGGCCGGCATGCGCGCCGCGCTGGAAGAAGTGCTGGCGCGCTTCGGTCCGCGTGAGCTCGACAAGCGCCTCTCCGCGCAATCCATGCTCGACGATCTCTTGCCGATGAATCGCAAGGCGAAGCTGTGGGATCTGTTCATCGAGCGCCACGCGGCGCTCACGGCCGAGGCGCGCGAGGATTTCAATGCCGCCTTCGGCAAGGCGTTCCGCCGCGCCTACGAAGCTCAAGTCAAACAGCTGCGCGATCAAAGAGTCTAGCCTCCCTTGAGCCAGGGCGCGTCTCTCACGACGAACCAGAAGGTCGTGGTCTGGGTACGCGGCAAGCTCGGTCACAAGATCGGCCGGGGCGAGTGCTGGGATCTCGGCGAGCAAGCGCTGAAGCAAGCCGGCGCCAACACGTCCAACGATCTGGGTCCGGTCGGCGACGACACCGACTACATCTGGGGCGATCCCATCAGCGACATCAGCAAAATCGAGCCCGGCGACATCCTACAGATCCGCGATCACCTCGTGACGACGAAGACGAAGATCGAATACGTCTTCAAGGATGGCTCCACGGAAACCGAAACGAACGAGCGGACCGCCAAGCGCGGTCATCACACGGCGATCGTCAACGGCAAGCTCGACGCCAACGGCGGCGTCAGGACTCTCGAGCAGCACGTGAGGCCCGGGGGCGACATCGTCCAGAACATGTACCTTCCTACGCGCGACGTTCCCGAGACCGTGACCAAGTCGACTGAGCAGCGCAAGCATCCGCGGACGAAGCAACTCGAGCGGGTGTCCGTCACCAAGACGGTGACCGTCACGGTCACCGGAACGATCTGGCCGTACCACCCGAAGGCGAAGTAGGGCCCTCGGGGAAGCAGTGCCCGCGCCCGTCTAGCCCCTCGGGCGGCTTTCGAGGAGCCAGCCGAACTCCTCAGCCGCCGGCAGCCCGGCGCACCCGAGCATGAGCGAGTCTCCGTCCACGCGGCCGCGCGTCCACCAGAGCGC
>Ga0207684_10002528_pt1 | contig 18379 bp, 17 predicted proteins | sample KBSK5501metaG_FD_184342 | JGI IMG/M metagenome (GOLD analysis project Ga0207684, IMG submission 184342) | Corn, switchgrass and miscanthus rhizosphere microbial communities from Kellogg Biological Station, Michigan, USA - KBS K5-50-1 metaG... | ecosystem: Host-associated > Plants > Roots >...
GCTTGTCCTGTAAGTAGAAAATAAACCCCAGCACCAGTAGCAGGTACGTGAGAGCGTCGGCGAGTTCATAATCCCACAGCCCAGAAAGCCCCATTACATACTGGGTCTGCACCAGCAGGGCGACAACCAGCGCTTGCCAGGGCGTAGCGCTGATGAGGCGTAGCAGGGCATATACGCCGATAACGGTGCCACAGAGACCGAGAGTTGTGATCAGCAAAAAGCCGCCCTGGAGTGAAAAGCCAAGCTTGGTCAGGAGATGTACTAACCAGGGCGTAAGCACGCGCCAACAGTACGGCGAATTATGCACCGCCGGATCGCTAGAGAACGGGCTACGCGCCATAGCCTCAAAATTGAGATACATCCCCTCCTCGTGCCGGGATTTAAGTGGATCGAGTAAGCCCAGATGCATGATGAATGCCAGTAAGCCTAACTCGACCAACGCCAGCACACTACTGGCGCCCAGATCGACGATCAAACTCTTGCGCATATGCAACATTGGGGTTATGACTCCTAATCGTCTATCCTATTTATGACCAGGCCTCAATTAGGTACCTTCTTTTGAAACGAAAGAAGATCTAAAGTAGATGGAATACTTCGTCCTTTCGGTTGTCAATAGCTTTCACCCTATCGGTACTTTGTTGACGCGGGAAATACCACTCATATTAGCGATACAGAAGAACCACTTTCATAAAATACTACCCATGTGTGTTAATGCGGTGGTGGGGGGGGGAAAGAATTGGTGATGATTGCAAGGAGAGTATGCAAAATATATTCTCATGGGAAAAGCCAGAATGTACTTTAGGCCTGTCAGTGTGAAACAGACGGAAAAATACACTGTACCACATAACTGAGTAATTGGATAAAAATTGTCGCTCCGTTACTCCTACTACTTACTTGGTCTTTGCCACTGGCTCGTCAATGCCCAACTCTACCTACCAGAGTCGTGGATATCAGACTCAGAGCGCCGTGAACGAGCTCATGTGCCAGATAATCTTCCCGCGCAGACGAAACACGAGATCGCCTTACAACTGATCGATCAAGCCTTGTGGTGGCGGGTTCCCTTCAAGGTGACCCTGGCTGAAGCCGGCTATGGCCTTAATGCCAATTTTCTGAAAGGACTAGAAGAGCGCCTACTGCGATATGTCTGTGGAGTGGGATGTACCTTTGGGGTCCAGCGACCAGAAGAAGTGGCTCGTGTTCAGAAGTTACCTACTCCATCGAGAACGGGGAAAAATGGTCGTCCACGCCTAGGGCATCCGGCCCGGTTATATAGCCTTCAAGAGATCGTTGCGACGCTGCCAGATGAGCAGTGGCAGAGCATTACCTGGCAAGTAGGAAGCCGCGGCCCGATGCGCAAGCAGTTTGTCACTATTCGTAGGCATTGGGGAATGGGGTGAGACACGAAGTCGCAGATGTAGCCGTAAGGACTCGACGTATGGAGGCTCTTACCTGGGGTTCTGCCCCCAAGTGCCGAAACCTCGCTGAATCAAGTGCGCCTGGGACCCGCGTAGCCGCGTATGTATGGGCGGTCTCGAAACCGTGAGGCAACGAGATGACTGCTAGCATCAAGCGGTCAGGAGCTAGTACTCGTATTTGGCGCGAAATGGCTTGAGACAGCCTGAGAACGGGATTCAGAGCAAGCAAGTTTGAATAAAAGTTGAGCTTTACTCACTGATGAGTTTTACGCCTCCTTCGTCAGAGCAATACGGCGTAGATTGCTCGCCCAGGCCCAGCCACCGCTCCATCCCGTCTTGCCCGTGATAGCGGCTTTGGCGCCACCCAAAATCCGCCTCAAGCTGGCAGTGGGGCCCTCGATGCCCGCACGCCATCGATAGCCACGCCGGAAAGCGCGGCTCCGTTCGCGATCCTGACGTTCTTGGGAGAGCGGTCCAGATGCCGGAATCGTCACCTGCTTGACACCCCGCTGAAGAAGGCGGACCTCCGTCTCTGCGGAATGGACCCCACGATCGTCTGCCACCACGTTTGGAGGCCGAGCAAAGAGGGTCAGATGATGCTCGACGGCTTCGGTCGCCTGCCCATGCTCATGGGGATGAGCCAGGATCCAATAACGTGTCACGATGCCCCCCTCAACCTCATCCAAGATCACCTGACGCCCAAATTCGATCAGCGCGCCACCTTTCTGACGGAGTATGGCACGGGTACGGGGCTCAAGGAGGCTGAGCACTTTGTCTGCCGAAGCCACCTTTTTGCCTTCCAGCACACGGCTGCGCGTTTGCGCGATCACGCGCTCGATCAGCGGGAGCACCTGCTCAGCCTGCTCTCGAAGCCCCTGGGACCGTTTCGCCTGGTTGCGGCTCGGGTGCTGAATCACCTGTTTTACCTGCTTCACCATCTGTTCAGCGGTATGCACCAATCTCTTATAAAGCTGTTTCTGCTCGGCTTCTTTGTCTTCTCCCTTGCGCCGTAATTGGCGATGCAGCGTCTGGGCCGTTCGTCGTGCGGTCAGCAGCCGTGAACGACAGAGTTGCTGCACATTGGACACCTGGTCTTTGACCAACCCTTTGGACCGCTGCACGAAGCGGGAAAGTACGCGCACGCTATCGACCAACAAGCCACTGTGGGTCGGGTGATGAATGTTGGTCTGCACACAGGTGGCATCCAGCCGCAACTTGCGCCCTTTGGTGATCCTGGCCTGCATTGCCAGTTGCACGACGCGATCATTGAGGGCATGTAGGGTCTCAGGTTGCAAAGTATTAGCCCAACGAATGAGTGTGGTATCATCGGGCACCGGAGCCCAGTACAAGCGGCAGAACCAGCGCAGGAGCAGGTTCTGGTCCACCTGCTCCTGGGTGTCTTGATAGCTCCACTGATGCAGGTGCTTGACGATCAGCAGGCGCAGCAGCCCCTCCACCGGGGTGGAATGCCGCCCATGCACCAGCGTGGAGCGGTAGCGCTTGCCGAAGTCGGCTCGCACGTGTTGAGAGAGCTCGTCGTCCGGAAGCCTCTCGTCCAGCTCTTTGAGCACCGGGTCGATGCGTTGGGCCATCTGAGGCACCCGCGCAAACACATCTTCGGCTGGAGAGCGGTCCACAAGCATTTGGCCTTCCTCCTTTATGCCGTTCATGCTCGTTTTCTCCTCACTTTTTCACACGTTGCTTGCTCCCAAATGGCTTCACAGGCTCATTTCGCACCGAATACCAGTACTAGCTGGACGCCCTGCATCGTTTGCCCGAGGGTAAGTCGCAGGTCCCACACCAATTGACCCCCCGAATTGCCACGTTCTTGCCCACACTCGGTAGAGCTACATCCTCCACCAGGAACACCTCGGCACAAAGCCGCATGATGAAAAGTTCGTAGACCCACACCCCCACCCGCTTGCCGACCGGAATGTTCTTCCCGGGCGCAGGTGCAGCATGCCGGACCACCATCACTCGCACGTGAAAGCCGTCCTTGAGGCAATGCGGAGGATACTAGAATAGTTGACCGCTAACAGGATCACCTGGGGAGCAAAGGCGAAACGGAGGAGGTCCCAATGCTCACTTCTTCACGAGTATCCCTCCTGGTAGGCCCTTAACATCAGCTCATTACTTTCTTACTAGAAAACGAAGCATACATGCGGAAACACTGAAAGCGACTATGGTAATGTATGGACAGTGTCATTGTCTGCAAAAACGTGCTACTCATTTTCAGGTGAGTTCACGGTGAGCCATTGGGAAAGCGTACTTTTCCGCGCTAGAATTTGCTTGCAGAGATGGATGGCAGAGTCTGCCATCTTGTTGAAACTAGAGAAGAGGATGGACTAAGATATGCAATGCTTAAAAGAGGAAATATGCAAAGAAAAAACCAACACAGTTTCTTCTTCTTTCCGAACGAAAAAACTCGTTTCCCTTTTCTCGTTAGTTGTTATTTTGCTTGCTCTTCCTGCTAGTCTCTTTCTTGTCAATCTTCAAAGGCAGTTTCAACAACCTGAGGCAAGGGCAGCTGGCAATACGTACTCTGCCAATCCCGGGGATAACATACAAAGTAAAGTAAGTATGTTGCAGCCGGGAGATACGCTTATTTTCAATGATGGGATGTATAAATCACTGCGGTTGGATGCAAATAGCGGCACAGGCATCCATGGGACAGCAACAGCGCCGATTACCATCAAGGCTGCCAATGATGGAAAAGCAATTTTTGATGCCAATGGAACGACAGAGCCTATTTTTGTCAATGGAAGTTCCTATGTCACTATAGAAGGCTTCGTTGCCAGGAATTCTTCAGACAGTGTGGTGTATCTTTTTGGCAATAACACAGGAACCCTTGGCGGGGATGATCATATTACGCTTCGCAGGATTACTGCTTATGGTGCAGCAGATGGGAATAATCATGTCTTCAATATCGCCTTTGGTGCAACGAACGTGTTAGTGGAAGATTGTGCTGCCTGGGGCAGAAGTAGATATAAATTTATTGCCTATCACGCTGACCATGTCACCTTCCGACGTGACTGGGCATACTGGGAAGGCTATACCAGCTTCTCACCCGCTCCCAGGGCGCCTTTTGCCGTCTACGGCGCGAGAAATGTGACGCTGGAAAATGTGATTGGCACCAATGCCATCCCTACCCAGGTAGATAACAATTACTACACTTCAGTCTGGGTCACCACTGACGACCCAACCAATTGGCCATCCGATAACACGACTGTTTTGGGTTCGATGTTTTACAATAACTGTGAAGGGTTTTGGGAAAATACCTCAGCAGGCATAAACACATTGCTCAAAGACAACTATTTTGAGATACCAAGTAGTGCAAGCTGTCCTCTGTATTCAACGCGCCCCTATGGAGATGGGATGGTATGGAACTACAATCCTAATTCCGGAACCGTTACCAATGCCACGTTTATCAATAATAAGGTTGGATTTAATCGCTTTGGCAGTACGGGCACACCCGGTATTGCCAACAGCATCTTTCTGAGTAACGGGACGGCAATTGTTGCCGACGCCGGGCACAGCTACTCTGATTTCTACAGGAATACAAGTAATGGTACGACCCTGACCTCTTCAGACGAGCAAGTGAACCCTGGCTACGACACAACCACCTACGGCAGAGGCGCCTATCTGTTTATTCCACAAACCTCACCCTTCAAGGGCACTGGAGTAAATGGCGCAGATATAGGAGCGAATATCCTCTACGACTACGTTAACGGCCAGCTTAGCGCCACTCCCCTGTGGCCCTGGCCTATGGAAGACCGTATAATGGCGGAGAAAGGTATGAGTGTCACGTATGCAGCTAATGGTGGCTTTTGGAAAACTTTGAGCGGAGTTTACCCGAATACGGCAATAACACCGACCCCTACAGCAACCAGCGCGCTAACACCAACCCCTACTCTGGTACCCGATACCACATCGCCAACAGTAACTATTACCAACCCTCTTAATGGCAGCAAAGTAAAACATAGAACTATAGTGACCATTACTGCTTCTGCTTCTGATACTGTTGGGGTCAGCAAAGTGGAATTTTCTGCCAACAATTCACCGCTCTGTACAGATACCACGACTCCTTATACCTGCGCATGGCCTGTACCAGGAAAAAGAGGGGTAGTCTACACTATTACTGCAAAAGCATCTGATGAATCTGGGAATACTGCAATCAAAAGTATTACCGTTACATCTACCTAGTCGTTTCACCCTCACGTGAACGCGGCGGCTTGCCTACAATCCCGCTCCGCTTCTGTGAGGGCATCCAGACTCCACTGTGCGATCCCGCAGCTCATCGCGCGCTCCCATCTCATTGGCTCGTCTCTCCGAGCGTCCGGCAGGCGGTTGCTTCAGCAGGGCGAGCGTGTCTGGTGCTCCTCCTGTTCATCGGGGCGCAGCTCGGGCTTGGGCACGCTTGGGCATGGCTCACCAAAACCGAAGAAAAGACATCAAGCAATCACATGTACAGGTTTGGCACGGAAGAAATAGATAGTATTATTGGCTGTAAATTCACCAATGATAGAACCATCAGACATAACCCTTCTGGAACCGCTCATATAAACAATGCTGCCACTGGAACTGACAATGGTATTGGAAGTAGCATAATCATGCCAGGTACTGCCGTTATCATCTGAATAGAGAATACCTACTCTTCCCCGCAAACTGCCATTGGCATCTCCCGCATAGAACAGCCGGCCTGTTCCTGATCCGTCCTGACTAAAGAAACCATGGGCTGCACCTATCGTAACCGTTTCCCCGTGAATGTAGGGAGTTTGTAGCTTGTCAAACGTTTTATTCGTCCAGTTAAACCTCTTGTAGACTTCTTTACGGCCAAAGTTTACATCATAGACAAAATGAACACTACTGCCATTAGAGGCCATATTGGAGAGCCAGTTTGCCTGAGTCGTACCAACAGGTTTGATATCCGCGCTGTCTACAATCCGCCAGGAAGAAGTATTGGAAGCGCCAGGAATAGGTAAAGTTACATTACCGGATGGACCGATCCAGGTAGTCCCTCCATCAGGGGTAACAATAAAATGAGCATCATAGTAATCCTGCCCTGAAGCAGACCCGTCAGTAGTAGTCCAGGCAACATAAAGGATACCATTGGGTGCTAGGAATAACTGAGGATAGTGAGCCCCAATGGTGCCAGGCTTCCAAAGCTGGATTGCTTTAATCAAAGTACCATTCAAACTGACAATGTAGAAATCAGGTAGGTTATGATTGTCCCAAGTGATGTAATAGAGACATTGACGGTTAGGATCGAACTCCATAGCAAATTTGCCTGCGCTTGTTTGGATAGGTGAAGTGATTGTGGGATTCTGATAATTCTTGGCAGCATCGAAGCGGTAGAAACGAGCATGGGAACTACCCCAGGTCCCGCTTGCTAAATTACTTAAAATGACATAGATATTGTCACTGGCATCCGTTTCAAGAGGCGGAGCTTTGCTGCCGTTGGAATGTTCCTCATAGATAGTTTGAAAACTGACTCCTCCATCAGTACTTCTGGCCAGACGCCAGATTGCATCATCTGTCCCGTTGGCATCATAGTCTGAGTGAAGGTAGGAGATAAAAATACCATGGGAATTTGCAACTACTTTCTGGTTATGACTCCCAAATGTTCCATAAGAAGAATACCCTGTTCCTGTTACCACAGTATCTACCTGAGTAACCGTGACTGTCGCCCCTGCTGCATATTGGCGGATTGGCTGTTTTCGTAGGGAGAGATAGAGAGCCAGGAGAAGCGTAAGGAGAAGAACTACAACTGCAATACTTGATATTAGTCTAGTGGAAGGAGCCTCGGTAAATCTTACATATTTTCCCATCTTAATATCCCATATTCTGCACTTTGCAGTGTATTGTCAACTTCGCGCTCTGCTCTCGCCTTTCTACAAGGCTTTCTCACTACAAGAAATACTTCTGAAACCATGAGGTCTGCATTTGACATTTCTCTAAATCCCGTTTGGAGCATTGGACGAATTTCGTTGAGAAATGAGATCGATGAGTCAGAATAGTCAACGCCAAACCTGACAGTCTCTCTTTGAGGTAATACCTCGCTATCCGATCCAATAAATATGAGTTATGAACAATCTTGTATCATCTCCTATTTGCGTACCAATTATGACGAATCTGATTGAGAATAAGAGCAGTTTTTGGCCCCTCTTTACTACTATCTCCTTATCGTGCTTGTAAATGTGAACGCTATGATATAGAGAGCCATTCGATGCTAGAAAAGTGAGCCAGTCACCCCAAGTTCCGCTATGCTTGAACGAGAGAGACGTCAAGCCAGCGGAGGGAAAAAGGTGTATACAGTGGCACTTCGAGATGAAATTCGCGCCTGGGTGTTGATCCAGGGCAAGAGTCAACGGTCAGCGGCTCATCACTTTGGGCTCTCACGCAATACGGTGACCAAACTGCTGGCGGAAGAGCCAGCGGCCACAACACGGCGGTATCAGCGCCAAGTCCGCAAAACGCCGGTCAGCGATGCGGTGCTGCCACATATCGACGGCTGGCTGCAAGAAAATGAGCGACTGCGACGCTGGGCTCCCAAACAATGCTGGACGGCCCATCGCATGTGGGTCGAACTGCAAACGCTCGGCATCACCATCGGGGAATCGACGGTGCGTCAGTTGGTGCGGGAGCGGCGCAGATCAGCCAAAGCAGCCTACGTCCCGCTGGATTTTGCCCCAGGGGAGCGAGCCGAGTTTGACTTTGGCGAAGCAACCGTCAAGCTGGGCGGCCAGTTGGTGAACGTCCCGTTTTTGGCGGGGCGACTCCGGTTTTCCGGAGCCATGTTTGTGGAGTGTTTCCCCACGCAACGGCAAGAAGCCTTTCTGCTGGGTCAGCAACATGCTTTCGAGTTCTGGGGTGGCGTCCCGCGCCTGGCGGTCTATGACAACCTCAAACCGGCCGTGCAGCAGGTCCTGTGTGGACACAGCCGGCGGGAGCAGGAAGCCTTTCTGCACTTGCAAAGTGTCTACTGCTTCGAAGCGCTCTTTGCCAACGTGCGTGCCGGCTGGGAAAAAGGTAGCGTCGAGAACCTGGTGGGCTATGCCAGGCGCAACTATCTCGTGCCGATCCCGCAGGGTGCCAGTCTGGAAGCGATCAACGAGCAAGTGCGCCAGCACTGCCTGGCCGATCAGCAGCGCACGATGGCTCGGCGGGATGAGTCGATCAGCAGCCGTTTGGAGCGGGAGCGGGCCTTTCTGGGTCCGCTGCCAATTCAGGCGCCCGAGTTGGGGCTGGTCGTAGAAGTGCTGGTGCGGTCGACTGGCCGTGTGCGCTTCCAGACGAATGACTATTCGGTGCCCATCCAGTATGCCTACCAGCGCTTGACCGATCCCCGCGGATCCGTTCCGGGTGCGCCTCTTTGCCGGAGCAGAGCAGGTCGCCGAGCATGCCCGCTGCTACGAGAAGCGCCAGGTGATTGAAGACTGGCGGCACTACGTGCCCCTGCTGCTCAAGAAGTCCTTTGCGGTGCCCTTCGCCTCCGCCTTGCGGCATGCAGACCTGCCAGGCACCTTCGAGGCAGCACGCCGAGAATTGGTGGCCCAGCGCTCAGATGGCAATCGCGAGTTTGCCCGGCTGCTGGAGGTGTGTTTGACCTCTCCGCTGGAAGCGGTCGAGGCCGCTCTCGCTCTGGTGCGCGGGCAAGCCAACTGGAGTGCCGATACCGTGCGCCAGGTGCTCGCCTGGGCCGCCGCCCCAGGGGACACACCACCGCCGCTCGATCCTACGCGCTATCCCGCCTACCAGGCATCTGCCTCCCCAGCGGACGTGAGTGCGTACGATCGGAGGCTTCAGGTGCGCCCATGAACGACGAGGCCCGACAGCAGATCGTCCAGACCTACCTCAAGCAGTTGCGGCTCTCCTGCATGGCACGCGATTGTGAGTCGCTGGCCCGCGAAGCCGAACAGCGTGGATGGGGGTATCTGGGGTAGCTGCAAGCCTTGCTCGAAGCCGAGGTGGCTCAGCGCCAGGAGCAGCGCCTGCGCCAACGGCTCAAAGCCGCTGGCTTCCCCTACCAGAAACGCCTGGAGGACTTCGACTTTTCGTTAGCGCCTGCCATCTCCAAAGTGCGGCTCCTCGAGCTTGCGCAAGGAGCCTTCCTGGCTTCCCACGAGAATGTGCTTTTCCTCGGGAAAAGCGGCATTGGCAAGACCCATTTGCTCATGGGATTGGGGCGGGCACTGTGCCTGGCTGGCTATCGGGTGCTGTTTCGCCCAGCGGTGACGCTGGCCACCGAACTAGAAGTCGCTCACAAAGAGTTGCGGCTGCCTCGCGTGTTGGCCCAGTATCGGCGCTTTGACCTGGTGCTGGTCGATGAGGTAGGCTACTTGCCTTTTGCCAAGCACACGGCTGAGCTGCTCTTTCAGTTCTTCAGTGATCGCTATGAACGTGCCAGCGTCGGCATTACCTCCAACCTGCCTTTTGCGCAATGGACGCAGGTCATAGGCCTCGAGCAGATGACCGTGGCGCTCTTGGATCGGCTGGTCCATCGCAGCCACATTCTTATGATGGAGGGCGAGAGCTTTCGCTTTCGCCAGAGTTTACAGAAGCAGGACTCGTCATCCTGAGTGTTCGATTGGCAAGGTGGTGGCTCACTTTTCCAACATCGGGTGGCTCACTTTCCCTTGACGTTCACAGTAAATGCGGATAAAGCAAAAAACTACCCATATGAAAACTTTGCTTTTTTCTTGTTGTAGATTGGTTTAAGTCGGTGTTGAGTACTCGTTGTGGCAATTTCCTCTCAGTTGAAAGATGAATATACCAGTCACTCTTTGAGAAAGACAGGTATTGTCAACGTAGCGTTCTGATAGGCTTGTTTCCCTCTCAAAGTGGGGAAGAGATACGCTTTTTCGAGGCAATTTTACCCCATCCATTACTAAAAACACCCGAAAAAGTTGCCGTAGTGATGAAAACTCATCAATGAGAGCAAATGAGTTGACAATACCCTTGCTCGCATTCATTATCAAAGAGGTTGCTCCGATAGTAAATCGTCGAGCGGGGTACTCATGTTAAAGAACCGTAGGATATACGATAACATAGTAGCAGTGCTTGATCCTGCACGCCTCATGAGCCTGTAGATGCAACCCATAGATGGAGCGGTTTTTACCGAGCTACTCCTTGGTCGCCGAAGAGTGATCGCAGTGACTGAAAACGATACTCTCTCTGCGCTTGATGCACGGAGCGGGCAAATATGTACCTTCCACTACCTCGCATACCCCGTTCTCTACGATGAACTTCACCAGGTTGCTACCACCTCAAACTAAAATCAACTTTGGGATGGGAAAACTACATCGGGAGAGGCAGGAAAAAGGGGTATGACACAAGTGTCCCTCGTTGATCTCAACGTACGTACTTTCATTGAACAACGGGCAAAAGACACGCTCTACTATAATCGAGCTTGGCTTGATCTGATCACCCAGCTCTATCGATATTCGTTGATTCCAATTATCGCGACAAATACATCAGGACAGGTGACGGGCTTTCTCCCTCTCTGTGCTATGAAAAGCCCATTAACGGGACAGCGTTTAGTTGGGCTGCCTTTTTCCGACCTCTGTCCGCTGCTTGCTGCAGATGAGACCAGCGCCAATGATCTCATCGATCAGGCGATCCGTATCGCTCAGGAGCAAAGAGCGCGATACCTCGAGCTACGTACCGGGATCAATGACGTGCTTGCCAGGCGCTCTGACCTGGTAGAGGGGAATTTATATGTGCGTTGGTTGATTCCAATATGCGCTGATCCCGATAGTGCCTGGTCAGATCTATGCAAACCCATACAGCGCCAGGTTAAGAAGTCGCGGAAGCTCGGGGTGCAGGTTCGCATTGCGCAGCAACGGGATGATGTTGCTCATTATTATCGACTACATCTCAAAACACGTTGTAAGAAACACGGAATGCCAGCTCAACCACAGCGTTATTTTTTCAAGTTATGGGACACGTTTGCTGAGAGCCAGACAATGCGGCTCTTGCTAGCCGAATACGAGGGAAGTGTTATTGCTGGTATGATACTACTTGCATCTGGTACAACCATACGATATGCCTATGGCGCCTCTGATGAACGGTATCTCAAGCTTGCTCCCAACGACTTGCTGATGTGGACTTCAATCAAACTGGGCTGTACGCTCGGATACCAAACATTCGATATGGGACGCACGGCATGTGATAACGAGGGATTGATGGAGTTCAAGCGGCGTTGGGGAGCCATCAAGGAGCCTCTGCCTTACTACCACTACCCAAACATGGCGGGTCTTGCATCTACTTCCGAGGCAAGTTGGAAGTTCCGCCTGCTCACTTCTGGTTGGAAGCGCCTTCCGCTCTGGCTTGCAGGTCCGCTTGGCGGCTCTCTCTATAAACATCTAGGCTAATAATTGAAATTGTAGTTGTAATGCGGCAGCGCTTAGCGGATAAAGGTTACGCTATTGACTTTTCATACCTAAAATACTCGAGTGGAGAATTCATCACCAAAAATCCTATGAACTGGCCAAAGGGCAGGTCGGATTGGATGACTATGAAGTGCGTCATTGGCAGGGCTGGTACCGCCATATCACGTTAGCTATGTGTGCGTGGGCATTTTTGACAGCGGTCCCGCGTGGCAGGGCAAAAAGGGGCCCAAGTTCAGGAGCAAGAAGCCACTCAGCTCCTTCCCCTCACGGTCCCCGAGGTGCGCCGACTCCTTTGACGGCTGGTGTGGCAAGCTCCCGCGACGTCAGATGGGGTTCTGTACTGGTCGCAATAGCGCAGTCGGTATAAAGCCAGGGCCAAACAAGCTCATCTCAAACGACGAGCCGCTCGCCTAGTTGCTTGAGTGCTGCTGTAGTACTAGCAAAAGCTCGGAAGGTGGGCACATCCTTGAATCATCGAAAGTTCGGCAGATCCGAGTTCCTTGAGGGGGGCGTGCAATATCCTTTGTAAAAAGAGCCTCCTCCTACTTTGAACTATTGCTTCACTTATTGTATAGTGTGTTACATGATGCACAAGATCACAGGGGACAGAAGCGGTGAGTCGCTTTTTAGATACCCATCATGTAGCGGCAGTGGTGAAAACCGTCGGCAATCACGCGTTGCCAGGACACTGAAGCCTACCTGTCGGTGTTGTACGCAGCCATTCGCAAGCATGGCTGTCCAGAAGCCCTCGTCAGTGATCGCTGAGTCGTCTTTCTCTCCAATGAGGCGATGCACATTACTTATCTAGAGGGGAAACCTGAAAGAGAAAACAGCATGTCACGCGAGCATTGAGGAGGAAGAAGGCGCTTACGCCTCCTGCAATGCAAGACCCGCGTGATATGGCAAAGCTGTGATTGCTGAACTCAAGTTCCCAACGGTTTGATAGTTGGCCCCTTGCCTCAACAGCGTTTTCGTGCAGGGGTACCGGAATACCTCTCCTGTGTTTTTGGGTATGAGGGAATGCTCTATCCGGTGAGTGATGAGAAATGATCTCATTGAAGGGAGCGAACGAGTGTATCGTCACTTGTTTAACCGCGATCTCTACCTGATGGCCTCTGGCAAAATCTATGCCGATGCAGGAGCTTTCACCCCTGGCAGCACGCCAGAAACCGCAGACGACATGTCATTGAGGAAAATCGACGCGATCAGTGAAGCCGTGCGACATGAACGCTACCGATGGACCCCGACCCGGCGGGTCTACATTGAGAAAGAGCATGCAACGAAGAAACGCCCGCTCTCGATGCCGACCTGGAGCGATAAACGACTGCACGAGGTCATTGGCCTGATCCTGGAAAGCTACTACGAACCGCACTTGAGCGAGTGCTCACACGGGTTTCGACCAGCAAGAGGAGGACATACCGCCTTGCAGGATATCTCCCTGACCAGTCTCGACAAGTACATCGAACACACGCTCATTGCCGCCTATACCAAAGGAAGCAAACGCCAACCCAACCCGAAGTACACCGCACTCCTCAATGAAGCCGCACGCCTCAGGAGAAAAGGGCAACACCAAGAGGCACATGAAGTGCGTACATGCGCACAACAACTGCCCTCGGTCGATCCCGATGATCCAGAGTACCGGCGCATGAGGTACGTACGATATGCCGATGATTGGCTGGTCGGGTTCATTGGTCCAAGGGCGGAAGTCGAGGAGATCAAACGGCAGATCGGAACATTTCTGCGTGACGAACTCAAACCGACCCTTTCATGCGAACGGTATCTGAAAAACGGAAAACCGATCCACCGCAAGGAACAGGATGTCACTGGAGAGCCGGATACCTGGAAACTCGTACGTCCGGTTGGGAGAGGGGGCGTCGAAAAAGGGCAATTCAAGCACCTCGTCGGCGTCCTACTCTACCACATGGCATATGAAAAGCGAGAAGACTGACGCCATTCACCGGCAGAAGTGTTGGGGTGGGTGACTGGCAGGCAGTTTGAACCAAACGATCTGTATCGGGCCTATTCCGCCATCTGTGAGGCGAGAACCCTCACGAAAGCAGGCTATGTACATTTCAGGAACTTCCTGCTGTATGGCGCGAAGGGACTGGCTGGCAAGAAAACGCTGACCTACCTCTTTCAGAACGCCCGTGCCCTTGAGTATGGAGAGGGTAGTTTCTGCTGAAGCGAGCCACTTAGCAGCGTGGCATTAATCCTGGCAAAGCGTGTTTTTAAATGAGGCACATCACAGAAGTAAAGGGAACCAAGGATAGACATCGAAAAGAGGATGAACTGGCGATGGCTCGGGCATGGTTGCTCTTGGCACTGATCTTTGGAGGGCTGTTCCTTATCTTTACAGCCCTCTACGCGCTGGGCGTGCTCGACATGGCAACGCTCGAGGTCGAGCGGGCGATGATAGGACGTCCATTACTTCAATTCGATTGTGTGCTGGTGCAGTGGAGGAATTTAGGCGCAGCTCCTGTCAACCTAGCCTCCGTTGCTCTAGTGGGCACGGCATGTGGTCTCACACGCTATCGCTGGCGTGTCTTGCCCTCCTTGGTGCTCCTGGTCCTGGTAGGCATAGGTGCAGAGCTGATAGGAAAGAGCCTCATCGCTCTTCCTTTCCCAACCATAATGCGTTCTGGGATGGTGAGCCTGACTTGTCCGCAAGCAGGGCCATCGCCTCTACAGCACCTCCAACTCTGGCTGGGGATGTGGTGGGAAGCGCCTCTGCAGGCGCGCAACGTCCAGGATTGGGCCCATACCGTCTCTCAGATGCCCATCAACCTCAGCTCTGGTCGTCTCGAATACAATCAGACCTATCCCAGTGGTCACGCCATACGCTGGTGGTTCACGGGCCTCCTGATGGCCTGGCTGTGCTGGAGACACAGCAGACGAGGTGTGGCACGCTGGCTCTTCGTGGTGCTGACCCTCTCGCTCTGCTTCCTTGGTGCCGCGATTTCATTCTATATTGGCACGCATTTGCTCTCCGACACGCTCGCAGGCTATTTCCTTGGAACTGCTCTCGCCTGCTTCGCCATTGGTCTGTTGCTCCTGAATGAGAAAAAGAGCAATCAGAAGCAATTGAGCTCTTTCTCGCCTGCTTCGCCGTCACCGCACAACGCAACAGGCACTGTTCACACTACAAAAGAGTTAGAAACAAGAATCCCCAGATCAGGAGAAAATACCAATCTCAAGTTCCGTAGCCGAGGCAGGCTCTATTTACATAGGATATTACACGCCACTGTCAGGAACTGTTGGCGAGGTTTGTCAGGTGCACTGTAGCTACTTTGCCACTGCCAAAGGGGGAAGGTCGTTTGATTACGAGAGCCTTGATTTGGCAGTTCAAGACTTGAAGAATCGGCTTGAGGTTGCAAAAGATAAGGATAAGGTGACTGAAGAATTACGCCTCAAAAACTCTCAGAACCTGGTTTTCGCGCCGCTTCTCGGATTTGCCCCAAACATACTTGTCAATATACTTCGAAGTCAATCCGAAGCAATCAAAGGTCAAATGAAAAGCACAAGCCCATCAGATGGGATCCATGGGGCAATGGAACAGAAAAGTTGTTTAGGGGAAAACGGTAAAACGCGAATAGAAAGCAGTTATTCGTTCCTGTTTCTCAGATCTAAAGGTGTAAACATTGGCATGTAGCTGTCCCACGGGATAGGCCTCTGAGGAACATCGGATATTCCCCCCAAACAGGAGATCGCCAGGCGATCACGCTCGTCAAAGGAATTGCCGCCCAACTCCTGATAGTCGGTCTCCTCCGCTAACACATGATACACGATGACCAAGAGGGTATGCGCGACAGCCACAATCGCTTTCTTTCCTCCGCGTCGAAGAGTCTGACGAGAGAATCTCCATCGCTGGCGTTTCTGTTCTCTTCAGCTCGTCCGGGCGTGAGGAGGCTTCGACATGTGTGCGGAGGAACAAAGATGCTCTTCAGAGCGCCTCGCATCATTGCTTGACAAAAACATACTCATTGCAACCATGACTACCGCCAGGTGTCTTTAACTTTACGAGTAGATAGCCTTTCTTGCAATAAAACTCAAAAATCTCTTCAGGCTTCGCTACCTCAAAGGGATATCCTCCAACCCAATCCACTACATCTCTCCATGGGGACATTCCTCGCTCGCTACTGTAGTTTCGCCAGTCATGGAAGGGTCTAGCAAGCAAGAAATCTCGGATAATCGGTCGCCACCATAGAACTACAAATGCAGGCCACAAGACGAGGAATTTGAGAGCGCGAGGTAATCGATTATACGCTCGCTTGACGGCTTTCCAGTATCGGGAAGCTCGGCCCTGATCGTTGTAAATAGAAAGAAACAGTTTCCCACCTGGGGCAACGTTTCGAGAGACATCCTCCAATGCCTGCCACATAGCCCCTGTGTGATGAAGGACTCCCCACGCGTACACGACATCAAACGTTCCTAAAGATGCCAGGTAAGCCGTATCTAAAGCGGAACCCTCTTCAATTGTCCACATCGGGTCATCAGGGAAGGAGCCTTTCTTAAGTTCTGCGGTGCAGGAAACCGATTTGGGATCATAATCGAACGAGTGAACACGAGCACCGAGGCGGCGCGCCGCCAGACTGAACAAACCGCTACCTGAGCCAATATCTAAAAAGCCTTTGCCATGCAAATCATTGATCTCAAGCATTTCCTTAAGCGATTGCTCTGCTACAGCAATACGTTTCTCATCGAGTATTGGAAGAAATCGACTCCAGTTTTGACCAAACTCAAACCGCTTTCCTAATGAAACTTCATCTGCATATTGACTTTTACTACTCATAGTTAGCTCCATGAATTCCCCTAAAGTCGAATGTTGACACGTCAAGCCAAAAGCCTTGGTAGTATTCACTTCTACCTTTATTATTCTGCTTTGCTCCCGCTGTCAAGAACTTTTGTGCCACACCTGAATTGTCTCCAGAACCAATCTCCAAGACTCTCTTGCCTTTAAGCATGGTTATGGAGACGCCAGAATACTTGAGATAATCATCAAAAACCTGGTTCATGTAGCTCAAGTTTTTGATAATGTGAAGTTGCTATGGATGGTGTCAGTAGAAGTTTCGATCCTACCTGCGTTAAACCGCCTTTTCGCAAGCCAATTATCGCACATGTTGTAGAAAATAATAACCATCTTTGATTTCTTTGCGACCTGCAGCAAGCAAGTGTGTTAGCCTATACTTCCACATCCCTTAAATTTAGCCGTATTGAACGAGTCTTGAAACTGCTTGAGTGCTGTCCTCAATACTGACAAGATTATCACCTGTGGGTGCTGATGCAATATTCATCGAGGTAGAGAATCAGTGATCTTCTGTGCCGAAAGTGTATACGAAGGTATAGCTATTTTTAACTGTGGTAGGGAGAGATGAACACCGGGATAGGGCTTTCGCTACACTATCTCAACTTCAGCGATAACCAGATTCCTAGCACAGAGAATTTATCCTTAGTAAGGGGTGTCAGGAAAGCACGCCTAGGGGTCTTGGCCTACTTTTTTTGTCTGATCCTCTCTAAAGTCGCATGGAATCAACCATTTAGGGTAGCACGAGCCGTAGTACTTACGTATAGCAAGGATAGTTCGCAAAATGCAAAGTCCAATAAGTTACTATGCAATGCTTGCAAGGCGCTGGGCATGGCTGGTAGTACTTGGAGTTGTGATTTGTGGGGGAGCAACGTATATTATCAGCAAGCGGCTACCTCCCGTTTACCAGGCCTCTGCAAATCTTGTCATCAATCTGAAGTCATCTACTTCGCCTTTGGACAGCGTCAGCGCAAGTCAACTAGCAACAGATACCTATGCTCAGGTGCTCACGAGCCCAACCATACTTGCACCCGTTTTAGCGGGACACCCGGGATTGACACTGAATCAACTGAGCAGTATGGCCAGTGCGAAGGCTCTACCCAATTCATCGCTGATTGAACTCGACGTTAATAGCAGCAATCCCCAAATGGCAGCACAGCTTGCGAACGAAATTAGCAACAGCTTTGTTTCCTATGCGAACACCCACCTTCTTACACCCTCTACAAACAGCTCGCAACCTGTAGAGAGTGTGGTGATCCTGCCAGCAGAGATACCCGTTACCCCCCTCAAGCCCAAGCCAGCGCAGTACACAGGCATCGGTGCACTGGTTGGCCTGGGGCTCGCTCTAGCATTAATCGTTATTTTGGAGTGGATCGATGATCGCCTGGCAAGGCCTGAAGAAGCGCAAGAGCTGCTGGGCGTGGATACCTTGGCGACTATCCCCCGCCTTCCACACCGACAGCTCAGCGTGAAAGTCGAAGACGTCCCGGCCTTAGCAGAAGCATGTCTCAAGGTGTGCGCCGGTTTGAATGCAGCGCAGGCGATCGCGCCTTGCAAATCAGTGATGATCACAAGTGCCCTGCCAGGCGAGGGAAAAAGTACTCTTGCCGCAAAGCTTGCCTCCTTTCTAGCAATGTCGGGCATGCGTGTGCTGCTCGTAGATGCTGACCTGCGTCACCCAACGCTAGAGCAGCACTTTCACCTTCATAATAGCGAAGAGCCGCCTATTACTCTCATTGAAATGTGGGAGCAGCCTAATGTGAAGGCGGACG
>Ga0207684_10002532_pt1 | contig 18368 bp, 21 predicted proteins | sample KBSK5501metaG_FD_184342 | JGI IMG/M metagenome (GOLD analysis project Ga0207684, IMG submission 184342) | Corn, switchgrass and miscanthus rhizosphere microbial communities from Kellogg Biological Station, Michigan, USA - KBS K5-50-1 metaG... | ecosystem: Host-associated > Plants > Roots >...
CGTCTTCGGCGGCGCCTATGGTCTCACCTGGCTGGTCGCGCTGCTGACGGGTGTCGCGCTGCTGGGCTGGTCCTTCATCGTGCTCCAGCGGGCGCTCGACCGGCTCAACACCGCCCAAGGGCCCGAGCAGTTTGCCGCCGGACTCCAGCGCGCCAAGGTACTCACGTTGGCGGAGCTGGCCTTCTTCGCGGTGATCTTCACCTGCATGATCCTGATGCGCTTCGGCCTCTAGCGCCTCCGCGGCGGACCGCGCCCACGCCCGCTGCGCCGCGCTCTGTCTCGGATCTTTCGGGGGATCCTGTACGCCAAAGGAGGCACCCAATGCGCGCTTGGGGGGGATGGACAGCGGCGTCGGCGTCTGCTGGGACCGCTGACACAGGTCGCGTCACCGCACTCAGCTGGGAGGCGTGGTGCGCCCGGCAGCAGCGCCTAGTGGGCAGTGAGCAAGATCGGGACGTGTGCCCGCACGACAGCAGCCCGTTCAGCGACCGCGAGCTGCCGCGCCTGTCGTTCGTGCACTGGCTCTATCAATCCGGTCGTCTCGATCCACGAGCACACGACAACCACTGAGTGCGCATCCGTGCATCTGTATCAGTGGTGAGCCTACCTGGCGCATCAAGCCGCCTGGCACAACACTGGAGGCAGCACGTGCGCACAAGCAAAGAGGCGCACCGATGTCCTACGCACGTCTTATTACGATTCATGCCCAGGGAGGCACGCTCGATGTGGTGGTCACGCTGGAGCACGCATCCATGCTCCCCGCTGCCACACAGTATCAGGGATCCTGGACGCCAGGCGGTTTAGTGACCGCGCGACAGGCAACAGTATCTCGGTCGTGCGTGGGCAGACCGAGCAAGGGAGGGAGCTATGCAACCCTGGCAGCAAGGTCCGCAAGCAGGGCGACAAACGCACCAACAGGGCCTGCAAAGTCTACAGACGGGACAACAACAACAGCGGCAGGCGTTTCAACATCCGCGCACACACGGACCCAGCTCCACAGCCGCTGGATGTGCAGGAGCCCTGGTCTGTCTCGTCATTCTCGTGATCGTCGCCTATCTTGTGATCACCCTGCGGTGACCGTGAGCGGAATATGCCGTTTGACGACTTGGGAGGGAATCGCAGGTGGAGCAGCGTGAGCAGAGTGAGCAGGCGGTCGACGGGGCGCGTAAGACCCTGGAGCAGATGATTGACGGCTTTGGCGATACCCAATTCGTCGCCCTCGCGGCGCAGCTGGGCATCGCCGACTTGCTCGCCACTGGGCCGCGCAGCGCAGGCGAACTGGCGACCGCAACGACCTCCCATCCTGACGCGCTCTATCGCGCACTGCGGGCCATGGCAGCTAGAGGGATCTTCGTGGAATCGGAGGGGAGACGATTCGCCTTGACGCCGCTGTCTCAGTACCTGCGCAGTGACCACCCTGACTCCCAGCGCGGCATGGCGATTTGGAAGGGCGGTTCATGGTATCGCGCCTACGGCGCATTGTCCTACAGTGTGGCGACAGGTGAGAACGCGTTTCGCCATGTGCATGGCAAGTCACTGTTCGAGTACCTCGCGGAGCATCCCGACGAGAGCGTGACGTTCAATCACGCTATGACCGCTAGCTCCAAGACAGCGGCGCCGAAGGTGATGGAGGCCTATGATTTCTCGTGGCCGCAGACAGTCGTCGATGTGGCTGGCGGGCAAGGCCTCATGCTTGCGGCGATCCTGCAGGCGTATCCGACAGTGCGCGGGGTCCTCTTCGATCTGCCACATGTCGTGGCAAGCGCTGAGCTGCTGCTACGGGAGGCGGGAGTCGCCGATCGCTGTGAGGCGGTCGGGGGCGACTTCTTTGCGAGTCTGCCTGCCGGGGGTGATCTCTACGTCTTGCGCTGGATCATCCATGACTGGGAGGACGAGCCGGCGGCCAAGATCTTGGGGAACTGTCGGCGAGCGATGCATCCACAAGGGAAGGTAGCGCTGATCGAGATGGTGCTTGGGGAGCCCAATAGCGCCGAACTCGCCCCCCTGATGGACCTGGATCTGCTGCTGATACCAGGGGGGCGTGAACGCACAGCTGAGGAGTTTGCGCGCCTCTTCACCACCGCTGGGCTACGCATGACCCGCGTCGTGCCGACCCAAGGATACGCTTGCGTCCTCGAGGCTGAGCCCGCCTAGCCCTCGCCCCAAAGGCCCGCGTGGCTGTCCCCTCATGCAGAGCGCATCTGGGGACTAGAGACGGGGGATCATGCGACAACCGCATGCCGTCTTCACCGCTATATCACCTTTGTAGGGGTAGTGTTACGGAAGCTGACACCAGCCGCAGTAGCGAGGATCCCGCACCTGAATTTATGGGCAGTTGCGGTAGGGGGATAGGATGAAGAATAAGGTGGCTGCATCAAGGTGATCAGCGCAAACGCTGCATGGGCCGTGCTGGCGCATCGGTGTGAAAATAGCGCCAAAACGGGGTGCGCGCGATCTTGGCCCTTTGAGCGACGTGGAACGAAATCGGAACAAGATACGATATATCGTTCAAGCACGAGGGGGATTCCGTGGTTCAGCGCAGAGCGTCGGCATTCGTGAAGTTTGAGGCAAAGCCGCCCAATGGGCAGTTGGCATCATGTAGGGCGTTGCAAAGGTCTTTCAGGCGGTTCTGATTGAGCGATGGTGTCGGTTGTGGCTCTATTGGCCTTGAGATAACGATACAAGGTGGCGCGCGAAATATGGAGCGCCTGACAGATGTCCTCGACGGTGTTCGACTTGTCGTCGTACATGGCTTGGACCATCGCGAGCTTCTTGGCCCCAGCCAGCAGTAGTGGTCGTCCGCCCAGCCGACCGCGAGCGCGCGCCGCCTGTAATCCCGCCTGCGTCCGTTCGCGGATGACATCGCGCTCGAACTCCGCGAGTGCGGCGAACATATGGAAGATGAGCTTGCCGGAGCTGGTGGTGGTGTCAATGTGCTCGGTCAGACTGACAAAGCCAATGCCGCGATCGTGCAAGATTGACACCGTCTCAATAAGGTGTTTGAGCGACCGCCCTAGCCGGTCGAGCCGCCAGACGACCAGCGTGTCCCCCGCGCGCAGAAAGCTCAACATCTGAAGAAGACCCGCACGATCTCTGGTGGCGCCACTCACCGTATCGGTGAAGACACGCGAGCAGCCTGCCTTGCGCAGCGTATCTTGCTGCAGATCCATGATCTGCTCGAAGGTCGATACCCGTGCGTAGCCCATCGACCGTCGAGTGCGCCAAACATTCAGGCAACGAGTGGCTTTCGTCAAGCATCGACCGCACAAGCGGCGACTCGGGTTCAGAGTTCGGCAAAACCAAAGTTCACCCCACAGGATTCTATCGTCGATCGGTTCCCAGGCCCGCATCGCGCGCACGGATGACTGCCTGGGCGCGATCAGCGACCTGGAGCTTGCTATAGATGTTGGAGACGTGGTTACGTACCGTCTTTAGACTGATGAACAATTGCTCAGCAATGCTGGTATTGGCCACACCCCGTGCAATGAGCTCCAATATCTCACGCTCCCGGCTCGTCAGATCCGAGAAGATATCCTGTGGAAGTTCCTCCCGTGAGGAAGCAAAGAAGCCAATCATCCTGCTGGCGACGCCTGGACTGAAGATCGCCTCCCCAGACGCCACTGCTCGGATGGCGCGCAGCATTTCCTCTTCGCTTGTATCCTTCAACACGTACCCCCGTGCTCCTGCTCGAAGCGCCGCAAAGATGGATTCGTCATCTTGAAACAAGGTCACAATCAGGATATGGATATCTGGACTGCCGGCGCGTATCGCTCGTGCTGCTTCAAAGCCTGTCTTGCCTGGCATCTTAAGGTCCAGCAGGAGTACATCGGGATGGGATGTATCTGCCATCGCAATGGCTTCTTCGCCTGTGGTGGCTTCCCCAAGCACCGCAAACCCTGGCTCAGACTCGAGCAAGGTCCTCAGTCCCTTGCGGAACAGTGGATGGTCATCAGCAATGAGAATACGCACCGTATCCATGTGGCTCATGTGTCCAGCACAGGCAAGTGAGCGTGCACAATAGTTCCTCCCGCCGGAAGCGGCTCCACAGAGCACCAACCACCCAGTTCGGCGGCCCGCTCGCGCATAGAGAGCATGCCTACCCCGGCATGGTACTGCGGGGGCAGTCCCGTGCCGTTGTCCTCTATCTCAAGCGTCAGGGCCCCTGCCATATCAAGACGCACAGTACACCACGATGCGTGAGCATGACGAATCGAATTCAGCAGCGCTTCCTGCACAATATGATATGCCGCGACCTCAACCGCAGCGGGAAGTGACTGGAAATCGCCAGACGCCTGGACGTGAATATGGCGCGCATGGAGATCTCGCTGTTCACTTCCTGGGTCTCTTGCCCCTGTATCATCTCGACACATCTGCGTTGCCCGGCTTTGAATGGCCCCTACTAACCCCAACTCATCCAGTGCCGGGGGACGCAGCCCATACGCCAGCTGGCGAATAGCATCGATGAGTGACTTTAACTCCGCTTTCAGATCGTCTACCATACTTTCAGCGGTCTCCGGCTCTTTGCGGATGAACCGGCCCACCGTTCCCGCCTGAAGATGAAGCGCTGCCAGAGTTGGACCTAATCCATCGTGCAGATCACGGCGCAGGCGGCGGCGCTCTTCTTCACGAGCCGTCACCAACTGTACTCTTGAACGCTGCAGATCCACTGCCAACTGTGTCGCATGGACCGCCGCGCCCGCCTGGCGAGCAATGTTTGCCAACAGATTCCTCTCGGGTGGAAAAAACTTCTCGCCTGCAGCACGTGAACCGACGAGCAGTTGCCCGATGATCTCGCGCTGAAACATCAAGGAGAACTGCTCTGGATCTGTGACCGACTGGCCGTACGATGCGGCAATTCTGGTTCCATCTTCTGTTCCAAGCGCAATCGCCGCATATGGCAGCTTGAGCGATTGTGCGATGGTTTCGACCAGTGTTGCCAACAGAGCGTCGGGGGCGAACGCGCCTTCGAGGCGCTCGCCCAGGCGCGACAGGACCGCATAGGGGTCATCGCGCTCGCCATACATCATCCGGTTGGTCACGCGCTGCAGTCGCTCTCGCAATGGTTGGAAGCAGACCGCTACAAGCCCGGTCGCGAGAAGAGCAATGGAAAGGTTGCCCTGCGCCTGGAAAACTGTGCCCAGTGAGCCAACGACGATGATGTAGGCTCCGGCGATCAAGGCGGTCAGCGTCACGTAGACGAGCGTGCGATTGATCAGCAGATCAATGTCATACAGATGATGGCGCACGATTGCAATCCCGACTGCCAGAATAATCGTGAGGAGCGCCATCTCCGTCGCGATGATGCTCAGTTCCTGCGGGTCGCCGTATCCAATGACCGCTGGTGCGGCGCTTCCCAGCGCGATGATGAGGAAGGCATGTCCGACCGCAAAGATTAGCCACTTGAGTTGGTCACGCTCGGCGCGGCTTGACCTCCTGAACCGAACGATGAGCGACGTCAACGAGCCCAGGCAAGCCGCGCCGAGGAGCGGCCATGCCGCAGATACTAAGATCGACGCTGCTTCGGGGATCGGTGAGAGACGACCTTGAATCCGCCCGCCAGTATCACCCAGTCCCGGGTCTAGAACGAGCCCAAGGATACCTGCCGCCAACCCCAGTCCTGCCAGCCAGGCGACAGGTTGCCAACGCGGCGAGACCAACCGCCCATTAGGAAAGAGCAACAAGAGGAATGTCAGCGGCATCGTGATTGGAATCAGCCAAACCCAGTCGTCCAGCCACGTTGCCAGTCCAGTTCCGGGAAGTGCGCCGTTAGTCGTCACGGAATTGCCGTACATGGTGTAGCCCAACGCCAGCAAGTCAAGCGCACTGAGGAAGCCAGTCGCGCCGAGTAACCAGCCAATCGGGTTGTGGGGGTAGCGAGACGCGATGAGCGCTCCTACAGTCGAGAATGAGAGCGTGATGAGCGGATTGAAGACCTGATGCGGGGCCAGATGGATCCTGCCAGTACTTGCCGCAAAGGCGAGCAGGCTGAGCAGCAGGCCACCTACCACCAGGCACCCGGAGAGCCCAGCGCTGAACCAGGCGAGTCTACGCGCCGTTCGTGGACTCATAGGTTGTTTCCATTCACTCGATTCACCGTGGCGCATTGCGCCTGGGTCTACGCGACGGCCTACCGTGCCCTTTAGACAACGTACGTCTATGAAGGATTATCTCATCGAAAGAAGGTGCTGGATATGGCTGCCGTGTCCGCCACATGCCTGTCATTTGGCCGCCAAAGACGCTGTAAGCTTGTGCGCCTACTGCGGCTGCCGGATCTGCCGTAGCTGTAACCCTAAGGCAGCGCTCGCTGCCAGACCAGCAATCAGCTCAGCCCAGACGATGATATTTCCCACCGGCGCGGCTGCGCATCTGGGCTGACAGAAGACCACAAGAGTGTAGAGGCCCCCGAAGAGAGCGGTAAGCAGGCTGAAGGCCAGCGCCACGATCACACCGCCTCGACTGCCTCGTGCAGCGGCCAGCAGCGCCCATATCCAGGCTCCGTACAAAGCCGCTACTGCCAGCATAAATAGTCCAACGGTCAGGACCTGATCCTCGCGGACGCCCATCTCGCTCGGCAGGACAAACATCGCATCCAGACCAGTGATCCGCGCAAGGAGAGCGAGCAGTGCAATCACGGACAGTGCGACCGCCCCGCGCATTGACGTCACCCAAATTTTCATGACCAGTCTCCTTTCAGCAAGCGATCACTTCTTTCCATCGCTTGCCTGATATCGTTCCAGCCACTCGTGGGTCATCACCAGAGTTATCGATGAGGCAAGCGTTATCGCGACAAGCAGGACGATCTCCTTGCCAACAGCGGGGGTGTGGCCCAGAAACGGGGAATTATGGCCCAGTCCCAGCGCGAACAGCAGCCCTGCCAGCGCCATAGCCGCCGCTCCCCGCCCGCTGCGCGCCAGCGCCCAACCCTCCAATGCGCCGATCAGGGTCGCAAGCGCGAGCAGCCCGAAGAGGAACCGCAAGATGAGCTCGTTGATGGTCAGGACCAACTTCCCGGCCACAACATCAGCGGCCGGCGGAAGAATCTCCGCAAGGAGAATCGCGGGCGCTAGGGTCGCCGCCATGAGCCCAAAGACAGCTAGATATGTCCATGGCCGTGAGGGGAGCCGGGGCCGAATCTCGGCATATGACCATCCAACTGCCAGACCGCTTAGGCCCGCGATTAACAAGCCAGCAGGAAGGATAAACCAGATCGGTACGATCCAGACGTGATGGATGGTCAGGAAGACGAGAAGGCCGACCACTCCGGAGATGGCGCCAGCGATCAGCGCCGAGGCCAAACTGGGGAAGGCGTCTGGCCGCATCACATCTGGCGCAGTTGATGAGGTGATTCCCATTTCACATCCTCCTGACCACCGTTCTGAGAAGCGTGCCGCCAAGTAGTTGGCGTATATGCCCTCGCTGGCGGCAGATCACTGTCACCGGAGGGTCTGCCAACTGAGGAGAATCAGTATCGTCCAAACGACGGTGAAGTTCGGCGGGATGGGCAAGGCAAACCCCCACCAGAAGACCCCGCCCACAGGAAGCAGCGCCAGTGCGAGAACAGCGCCTGACCGGTAACCGCCCCAGAGGAAGATACCGGCCACACCCTCGAGAATGCAGACCAAGAGGAAGGCAGCTAACAGGGGGACGGTCGTCGGTATGCCAACACGCTCGAAGGGGCCTTGTCGATAGGCGGGAAACCCATGACGATGGGAATACATCGCCCGCTCAGCAAGTTCCCAATGGCGGGGAAGCAGAAGACGCCAAAACCCACCGCGACAATCCAATGGAGGATGGCGGCTACGCGCGGTAGTGCTAGCCCGGTCATGGTGATGCCTCCTCGAGTGCCCCTGGCCAGCCAGGACATTTATTTTGCACGGCAGGTATCGGGCTTTGCGGGCGCTTGCTGTATCACTCAGCGCGCCAGCCCGCGTAGTGTTGGTCTGCCTGGAATCGGGAGGGCGCGCTCACCCCGGCGATGAGCAACAGCATCAGCAGGACGAACAGCAGCGCGCCAAACACTGTGCTGGCGCTGAGCGTGGCTGCCGTTGCTGATCCGGCTATGGTGGGGAGGGTCGCCAGCGCGCCCGCCACCCAGCGCAGCCAGCGCCACCCAAATCCTGACAAGGCAAAGCCACCCAACAGCCCAATCAGCGCGACCCCGATGGCGCCACCACCCATCCCGGTGGTGATGAGCCTGCTGACAAAATTCTCGGTTGCTACAGCTGCGGCTATCGCGAGCACGAGCGGCGAAAGGATCGCCCAGCGCCAGCGTTTGCTCTGCGACGTTGCGGCGTCATAGGCGGCTGCGCCGAGCAAGGCCCCGACCACCGCCGCCGGAAGCAGGATCCCGCCGAAGGCGCCCAACCAGGTCACTCGAGGACGATCCACAAGTTCCACTGCCAGCAACGCCATCCAGGCTCGCAGTGACGCGCCCCACGCCAAACCCAGAAAACCGCCGACGAGGACGCGCCTGACAAGTGCGCTGCGGCCAGCAGCCGGAGCCGCCTCCTGGACAGGGGGAAGAACGGGCTGCGGCGAGAGATCGTGCGCCATGTGTTTTCCTTTCGAGGGGCCAACCGCCCCTGCGCGATGCGCGGCGCTCACGACCCGCTGCCTCGACGTGTCCACTCTTGCGGGTTGAAGGTCAGCCCTGAGCGCCAGGGAAAGGTCGCAGGAAGAAGGCGGAGGCCGTCAATAGCAGGCCCACCACTATCAGCGCGGCGGCGCCCAGGTACAATGGGCCGACCTGTCTGTCAAAGAAGATGATGCTCGCAAAGGCAACGACTAGCATCCACGAGGCGCCCCATGCCCACCTTTGCCCTTGCCGGAAGGGAAACCAGAGCACGAGAACGGCGTACAGGTTGAAGGCCGTCCAGCCAAGAAAGAGGATGGGCTGATTGAGGGCAAAAATCAGGACGAGGTGGTTGAGCGTCATGAGGACTGACACCACCAGCAAGAGAATCCAACCGGTCTTGAAGGAGGCGCCTTGGGCAAGCCTAGCGGACGTGACCATCACTCATCTCCTTAACATGCCTGGGAACTCAAAGGAGCATCTCATGCGGGCGCATGGCGCCACACGCCATGTCTCAATTCATGTCTAACTCTATGACCAAGCATGTCCTCATGTCATGAGGCAGGCGCCTCAAATCAGACCGGGAATAATTCCCGGCTCACCCCACAATAGATTCAATCCGGGCCAAATTGAGCTGGTAGGACAGCTGATTAACCACTTGCCATTCTGTTAGTCGCCTTGGCTCTTGCTCTGAGGCTCGAACTTTGCTGCACAGACATGCGTACTAGCGTGGGATGCGTGGATGGCGCATGCGCATTCCGCGTCTGATCGTCTGGACGGCAAGCGCAGCCAGTCCAATAGCCGCGAAGAGCGCGGCGATCACCCCCACGACGAGCGCGACCTGATCGGATACGCCCAACGTCTGAGCCACGAGGGCGACGAAGACGCCAAACACCAGGAGAGTGATCGCTGCGACGAGATTCGGTGTGCCCGCTCGGTCTCCTCCTGGTGCTGTCGTTCCTCTGCCTCAGCGTCCTGTTGGTGTTACCTGGCCTCTGCCTCGGCCTAGCGGCGACCTTGTTGCGTCGTGAACCAGTATCCGGCAGTCGCCAGTGCGGCTGGCACAATGAGGAGCTGTAACCAGTCCCAGAGCGTCCTTGGCGGCTGATAGGTCGTAGCCTTGGGTGTCGGGACGGTGTGCGCTGACGCCGACCCAGCCCCACCCGCCAAAATATCCGCCCAGCAGGCTTACGACCAGGATGAGCGCCACGAGCGCGACGACGAGCCATCTGCGTTGCCACACTCGCTCCAAAAACCGAGCGGTCACGCTGATCTCCGCTCCTCCGCTCCAGGTTCTCTGCTCTCTAGCCTCCTCAGCCTGTCACGCTTCTGCTTTGCTGTCTACTATTGCCTCTTGGGTCGATCCCTGTCAGCTCAAGCATAGTGGACAACAGCTACTCTCGGTCTGTGTCGAACGCGACTGAGAAAGTGTTTGCTGACCCCGACCTGAGTGGGTAAACCGAGTAACCGCAGTGAGTTGAGCAGCTGCTCCCTGTCGCGCCTTTCCCCCCCAGCCGGTTCCCGTATCACTCCTGCTTCCCCGCATCAGACGGCCCCTCAGATTCAAGTAGAGTGAGTTGCAGTAGCGGAGAGTCCAATTACAACAGTGCGAACCTACGAGAGAACGTCGCGCGTCGCCTGTGCGCTACAGGCCTTCACCGGCTATCGCGCCAGCGTGGGTGTGCCGTGGCCGGGATCTGGGGCAACGTTGGGCGACGCCTGTGCGCAGATGGGGATCCGGCGCAGCGGCGGCCACCGGGCGCTCGACGACGCGCGCGCGACCCTCGCGCTGCTGCGCGCGATGGCCGGGGAACGGATCGACGGGGTGGAGGCCGTCGTCCACCCAGGATGACGGGAGGCGAGCGTGTGGGGGCGGGCGTTTACAGCGCGCAGCCGCGTCCTCACCGTCGCAGCGCCGCACTCGCGTCTGTCGCGTCTGTCGCTTCCGCTGCGCCCATGACCGGACTGTGGACGTTGGCCCGCAGCGCCTGGAGCTCGGCGTTGAGCTCGGCGTTGAGCTGAGTCAAAAGGCGCTGGACGCGACGCAGGTGTGGATCGGCGCCGATACGGTCATCGAGTGTGAGCGCGCGCGCCAGTGGCGGCGTGATCAAGTGCGCCTGTTCGAGCGCGGCCCCGACGAGTGTGACCATCGAGCGATACGGGATGGGGGGGCGGTCGTCGGCGCTGGCCTGAAGGGTCGTAGGGTCAGATGTAGAATGAGGGGTTATGGTTGTCATGGCTTGTCTCCCTCTCCAGTTCCAACACACTCCCATTCTTTCGCCTGCGCGCCGCGTCGGAAGTCGGCGCCGCCCTCATTTGTCGCGTGCGGCCGGCGGCGCGCTTGTGACATACTGATCAGCGCAACGGAAAGAGTGGGTATGGGAGCGCACACAGATGACGACCCGACGGCGCCGGTGACCTACGCGCTTGGGGACATCCACGGCGAGGCGGTCCTGCTGCGCGCGCTGCTGGCCCAGCTGCCCCTGCGTCCCAAGGACACGCTCGTGTTCCTGGGCGACGCCATCAACCGCGGTCCCGACTCTCTTGGCGTCGCGCGCCATATTCTCGCGCTGCGGGCCGAGCGACCAAGCGCCGTAGTAACCTTGATGGGTAATCACGAAGAGTCCTGGCTCGAGGTGTGGGACGGCGAGCGGTTCGTTGGCCGTCCCGGCATGCCCGGCGACGAGGCGCTCGCGCGCCAGTTGCGCACGCCGGCGGACCACGCCGACCTCTATCGCTATCTGCAGATGACGCAACTGACCTTTGAAGACTCCCACGCGTATTACGCCCACGCCGGCGCGACACCTGCTCCTGGTCGTCCCTTCGACCAAACGGCGCCGCAGGACCTGCTTTGGGGTCCCGCCGGCTTTCTCGTGCGCCCCTGGCGGCCGCGCGACTGGGGCGCGGAGGAGAAACCGATTGTCTTCGGCCACTACGAGATCGAGCTCGCCCAGACCTATGGAGAGCTCGGCATCGTGGACGCCGCTGGACTCGGGCGTTACCTGTCCGGGCGCGCGCAGCCAGGCGATCACTGGGCCGGCGCGCCAGCGCCCAATAAGCTGGGCATTGACACATGGGCCTGGCGGCGGGGGACGTTGACCGCGCTGCGCTTGCCGGATCGCGCCCTGTGGCAGACCAGCGCGCGTGATCGTGACGCGTCATAGCGCCACCACTCCGTCGCGTCGGGCTGGCGTCGGGTATTGCGCCACGACCGCGCCATGACCGCGTCAACAGGCTGGCAGCACAGTGGAGGGTTCACATGTCGGAGGCGGATATGCTCCATCTGCTCGTCGACTTTAACGGTCTCGACGGGCACACGATTGCGGTGGGCCTGTGGATAGCTGGCGGTTAGCTGGTCTCCCGCTTGCAGGCGGGATAACTGCGGTTTTCGAGGCGCCGGGCGAGCTGCAAATGACGGGCGTGCTGCGTCGCAGTGTCAGCGCCGCTGGCCCGTATTGGAGCGGCGAGCTGGATCCGACGAGCCTGATCTATCACCTGCGGCTAGATGCGGGACGCTGACTTGCGCCGGTCCGGCGGAGGCGGCGCGCCTTGGAGCGCCCGATCCCGAGCGTGCTGGCGGTCACCCTGACGTTGGGCCGTGAGGCGTACACGTCAGTCAGCGAGGAGGCGCTCCAGGCGATGGCCGACGTCCGTCTCGTGGCGCTGCTCGACGCCACGTCGACCGTCCTGCTCGACAGCGCCGAGGTGATCGCGCGCTGCCGGCGCCTCTTCTTACAGGGATGGCGCTCAGCGGTCAGCTGAGGCTTCGCGCCGGCCTGGTCGCATGCGTATGGGCGCTGGCGCGCCGCCGTCCATCCGCACCGTCGACCGCGACCCGCAGGACAGGCGCTCATCACGAACGCCGCTGGCGAGAGCAGTACTCGCGCGATGAAAATCATAGGTATAGTTCTTCCGCGCAAAAGTATAGGTACAGTTCTTCCAAAGCGGAAAAACTATGCGAATAGTTACATCTCTGCAGTGAGACTCCCCTGAAATTCTGGGTACCCCCAACGGGGAACAGTCCAAAGGGATGACGATAGGTCGCACGTTGCGCTTCACGTTCACAAGGACGCGACGACACTGAGACCTTTTTTCAAAGCAGCGAACTTCATGTTTGAGCTCATCCGATTGCCACCGAATGCTGACGGCTGCCGATGTGGGAATTCTCACATGTCAGTGGCTGTTATTGTCGGCCACTAATTGCTGCCCCCTTATCCTGACTGCCGTCGAGGTTGCCGCAAAAAGCAACCAGGCGCTCTAATTTTACCTGGATGCCACCGAGGCCGTGTCAGCTGCCTTCTAGCACGGCGCAAACGCTACCTCTCCTGCAGCGGCGACCCTGGAGGCAGACCAAGCGTCTCGGCGCCTCGGTGTCTCCCCTCAGCAGAATGGTCCCATGCACGAACAGCGACCCGTAGTGGCAAGCACGCTCGTCACATCCCGATGAAGTCCGTCAGTTTGGCCACAAGCCCGGCCGTGCTCTCCGCCGCCAACGCCGCGCCGCGCGCCTCCCACTGCTGGGCATCGCTGGGGCCGTGAGTTGCGCTCAACACTGACGCCACCCAGCGCTCATTGTACGGAGCGCGTACGGCGTCGGTCCGCGCTCGCAGCGCACGGGCAAGCGCATGGGCATCCATGGCGCAGTCACATTTCCCCCGCTCCCACCAGACGCCAGCGAGCCCCTCGAGTGCCTCGGGTGCCCCCGCCATCGACGCAATCTGCGCGTGGATCTGCAAGCTCCGCTGATACGCGGCCACCGCCTCGTCCCACTGCCCACGCAGCCGCGCCAAGTGCCCCAGCCTTGTCCAGACATCGCCCAGGTTAAACTGGTCATCGAGCCGCTCGGAGAGCGCCAGACTCTCGCGCAGCAGCGCTTCACTGGCTGTCAAATCCCCCCGCTCGTACTGCAGCGTCCCCAACAGCGCCAGCATGGTAGCGACATTGGTCTGCCCCCCCACCGCGCGCCAGACCGCCATGCCCTCCTGCGCTACCGCCTCGGCGCCGTCCAGATCGCCTTTTGCGTGCGCCAGCTCGCTCTGCACGATGAGCCCTAAGCCGATCAGGCGACGCAGCTCGCGCGCGTGCGCAATCGCCAGCCCCTCACTCACGTGCTGCTGTGCGGCCGCCAGCTCGCCCGCCAACACCGACGCCATCGCCAGATTGATCAGCGCGTTCGCCAGCATGCTCGCATCGCCCGCCGCACGGAAGAGCGGGACCGACTCCTCGGTGTAGGTCAGCGCCTGGCGCACCTCGCCGCGATTGAGGGCCAGCACGCCGAGATTCATCAGTCCCAGGGCGATGGCGCGCGCTTGTCCAGACACCCGGCGATAGCTGAGGCTTTCCTCCCAGGCTATTTCCGCCTCCGCCAAGCGCCCCTGCTGCATCAAGAGCCCGCCGAGACTGTTGAGCGAGCTGGCCAGTCCGACGGGATCGCCCAGCGCGCGGCGCAGGGGGAGCGCCTGCGCGTGAAAGCGTTCTGCGGCGGCGAAGTCGCCCTGGCGGGTGGCCAGCACCCCAGCGCCATTGTAGACTTCAGCCAGTGTGCGTTGTTCCGCCGCATCCAGCCCCTCGATCGATGGGGCGAGCGCGATCGCCTGCTCCAGCCAGTCGCGGCCTTCACTTAGCATGCCTATCGTGTTCCAATACATCCACAGCGAGGCGCCAAAACGCAGCGCCAGCTGGGTGTCCTGCTGCTGGAGACTCCAGCGAAGCGCGGCGCGGATATTGTCTTGCTCTTGCGCGAACCGACGGAGCCAGCGCGCCTGTCCCGCTCCCTGCAAGCCTGCGGCGGCCGTCTCGACGAGCTCAAGGTAACGCCCCTGACGAGTCAGCCGTTGAGTGGGAGTTGGACTGCCTGTGCACGCGTGGCCACCTCGTCCTCTTTGATCGGGCGCCACGCTCAGTGGGGTTTGTCAACTTCGATCGCCTGTCTGGCGCCTCCCTCACGGTGATGTCGGTAGTTGCCGCAGACTATCTCCTGGAACCGGGTGAGTTCACATCTCTCGTAGGCCACGTACTGGATGCTGTAGCCAAGGGTGCGCTGGAAGTCCCCATCGCCGGGACGTTTCCGATCGGTGAGGTGGTCCGTGCCCACCAACTGGTCGAAAGCTATGCCGCCATTGGCAAGGTGATTTTTTTGCCGTGATGGCGCCCTCGCCGCATAGAGTGGGCGAACGATGCGGTGAACAAACTGCTTACGAGCCATCACAATTGTTACTCTTAGCAATCGGCCTCGCAAGAGCTATGCGTCTCTCGACAGTCATGTCGGGAGGCGTACTCCGTCACCAGGGAGGTAGCGTATGCTCAGCTTCGTCCGCGACATCCGCCCGCTATTCACCCAGGAGGACATCGAGCACATGCTCGACGTGGACCCGCGTCTCGATCTCGGCAGCTACGACTCAGCCAAGGCACACGCGAACATCATCTATCGGAGGGTCTTACTGGGAGACATGCCGCCAGGCGGGCCCTGGCCCCAGGAGCAGGTGGGCAAGTTCAAGGAGTGGATGGATGAGCAGTATCCGCCGTAGAGCAATGCAACGTCCGCGCTTGCGTGAGCGGGATTCCTCCACAGACCTTGCATGCCGTCTGCAAACGACCCGCCTGGCATATGTGAGCGCCCTCCACAAGGGCATTCAAGCGGGTTCTCATGACCCTTGCGCAAGGCTTGGCACCAAGCTCGCGTCCATGATGTCGCTGGCGCGCTCCAGCATGTTCGACAGGACATACCACAGCTATTGAGCACGATTACGATTGAGGAGTGGTCGAGTAGTTCGCCGACCGTCTTGGCTCCCTGCCACGGCTGAGCATCAGTGTCGCGCAGGTATGGCGCAGTTCGTGAAAGCCGGCGCATAGCAGATGGGGACTGTTCAGCCACGTTCAGATACGTCCGTGGAGCGCGTGCACAGATAATAAGAAACATCGCCGGTTGCTATTGGCGGGCAAGGGCCGCTGCAGTCGCTGCTGAACCAGCCCGTCAATCACCAACTCCGCGTAGGTCGTCAGGCTGCGGTTTTTCCGCGTTGGGGTCAAACGGGGTCAAAGCACGCAAAACAGGCTGCACGCCATGTGGCCGCGGCCTAGATAAATTCTAGATTCTCGGGGCAGGTGGGACAGGAATCGAACCTGCAACCTGCGGTTTTGGAGTTCGGCTAACCGCGTTCTGGCGTGTTCACTCATGTGTGAGAATCGCCTTAAATTCACGGTTTGCGCGCCTATCATGTTCGCTCGTGCGGGCTGCTCCCGTAAGCGCTGCTGTAGTACTGGCAGGACGCTGATACTGTCACGCAACGGGTTCTGGTGGCGTCATCGTCCAGCCTAACTGCTGCAACAGTCCTACTTGGTCAATTTCATATGCCAAACTCACAATCTTGCCAGCCGAGACAGTGAAGATGTGTATCCCGGTGACCAAAACCAACTTGCGTGTAGGTGGCAGTGGCTGGTCGAAATGACCAAAGGCAGGCAAACCAGCCAAAGGTCCGGCGTTTGTCCCGCGTGCGGTCATACGAACGGCAACTTTGTCGCCGTCGGCGAACACATCATCAAGTGTCCACTGGAAATCAGGAAAGGCCGTTCGTATGACATTGATCTGGCCCGCAAACCCACCTGCAAACAGTGACCCTGCAGCACAGAAATCCGCCATGGAGGCAGTATGTCCGGCATTCATGATCTCATCGACAAATCGCTGAACGAGCTCCTTATTGTCTGCCGCATTGTCTTCAGTGGACACAGTGCCCTCCTCTTTTTGGCTTCGGATCAGACGAGACACGTTGAGCACTCATCACCCACAGCGTTGACAAGCAGGCATGTGAAGCGGACCTACCCGTTGGTCTGCTGTCCGGTCATCGCTAACACATCCCACCAACACGTGACGATACGCTAGAGGAGCGTTTGAAATCTTCCCCCTCCATGGGGTGAATGCGGGGCTGAATCTGCTAGAATTGGTCAAGACTCAGCATAAGGCTCTAAACCTCGCACGAGAGATGGTTTCCGCTCGAGCACTTTTCTGGCCGAGAGGTCGAACGGAGATGGAGACAGACAGAGCGCTGCCTAAGCCGCTGACACGCCGTGAACTGGACATTGTGCGGAGCATGGTTGAAGGCTCCACGAACGTCGAAATCGCGGAGCGGCTTGTGCTGTCGGCGGCGACGGTCAGGTGGTATGTCAAACAGCTGTACGCGAAGCTCGGCGCCCATAGCCGCAAAGAAGCGGTTGCTCATGCAGTGGCACTCGGTCTCGGTAGGGCCCCAGGTGCTGTTGATAAGGCGGAGAGCGATGTCGGTTCGGGCTGCCCGCTGATCAACCAACTACCGCAAGATGTCTCGGATCGTTATGTTGGCAATACCCACAAACTGGCGCTGCTGGCAACGTTGCTCGACCAGCAGCCGAGACTGATCAGCATCTATGGGCGGGCCGGATCTGGGAAAACGGCGCTTGCTTGTAAGGCGCTTGGTGATCTTCGGCAGACCGAAGCTCACTGGCTGCGGCTCAGTGGCATTGTCTGTTTGAGCGCCCCCAGCACGGGCGTCACCCTGAGTCGATTGTTTGCCGATATAGGGCGTCTGCTACCAGATAGGGACCAGGCTGCAATTGAGGCCATTTCTCGCAATACTGAGTTGGCGCTCGCGCAAAAGATCGGGATTGTACTGGAAAAGGTCGCGAACAAACGCATTATCGTGCTGCTGGACAATCTCGAGACAGTGCAAAGGACAACAACTGGCGAATTGGCCGAACCCGGTCTGCAGCAGTTCATCGAGGCGGCCCTCACCCAATGCAGGACGCTGACCTTGCTCATCACGAGCCGGGAGCCACTGCTGTTATCCCGCTCCCTGAAGACACGTGAACATCTGATTTCGCTGGAAGACGGGCTGGCTCTGGAGGATGCTGTCGAGCTCCTGCGAAAGTTTGACCCCTCGGGGGTGGCTGGGATTCGTGACGCTCCTTCCCAGGAACTACGCGAGATCGCAGGTCTATTAGGCGGGTTTCCGCGTGGGCTGGAGGCAGTAGCGGGAATGCTGCTCGCCGATCCCCTCCTACGTCTTGCCGATGTAAAGCGCGATCTCAATTCGTTGGAAGGTGAAGCCAGCGCCGCAGTGGTCCAGCATGCCTTGGCGCATCTGAATGAGGAAGCATTGTGCGTCCTGCAAGCGCTAGCACTATTCGGCCGGCCAGTAGGGTACGACGCGGTGGCGTACCTGCTCGCCCCGTATCTGCCGGACTCGACAGTGCGGGCCACACTTGGGCGATTACTTCACGCCTGTTTTGTGAAGGCGCATCTGATGACACAGCAGTTGAGCCTTCATCCACTTGACCAGAAGTATTCCTACAACCAGATTCCCTGCAGCAGCCTGAACGAGGGAGCGTCACTACCCTTCACCCGAGATGTCCTGCATCAGCGAGCAGCCAACTACTATCGAGAACACCGTCTACCGCAGTCAGCATGGCGGAATGCAGCCGATCTTGAACCACAAATCAACGAGTTCAGGCACCGTGTCAGCGCCGGAGAAGGGGATGAGGCGGCGAGGATCGTGCTCGAAATTGATCGCGATTATCTCTGGGAGTGGGGCTACAAAGACGTACTGCGGCAGTTATATCCCACCCTAGAGGGCCAGGTTCACGATCCTCACTTGGCCCAGCAGATTGCCCGACGGATAGCTTGGTTGAAGTTCTTTGAAGCGCCACAGGAAGCGGATCGGGAGTTTGAAGACTTATTGACGTCTGCTCGACGTTCAGGTTCTCTGAAAGAAGAAGCGGATGCATTGGATGATCTTGCGCAGACGTTCCGCCGGGGTAGCCGAGA
>Ga0207684_10002535_pt1 | contig 18355 bp, 14 predicted proteins | sample KBSK5501metaG_FD_184342 | JGI IMG/M metagenome (GOLD analysis project Ga0207684, IMG submission 184342) | Corn, switchgrass and miscanthus rhizosphere microbial communities from Kellogg Biological Station, Michigan, USA - KBS K5-50-1 metaG... | ecosystem: Host-associated > Plants > Roots >...
GTTACGATCCAGGACGTCGGCGGGAGCATGGCGACAGCCAACAGCACTGCGAATGTAACCGGCCCGGCCCTTCAGTTTGAGCTCACGGATTACTTCGTCAACGAAAGTGGTGGCAGCGCTCAAATCAGGGTCGTTCGCATGGGCGCCACGACCGCCACTGCCAGTGTTAACTACGCCACCAGCGATGGGGGCAGCCCAGCTGTGTGCTCAACGGTTAATGGCAAAGCCTCTTCAAGATGCGATTTCACTACCGCGGTTGGTACACTCAACTTCGCGTCGGGAGAAACGCAAAAAACTTTCAATGTCCTCATCTCTCAGGACAGTTTTGTTGAAGGTTCTGAGACGATCGCGCTGGCATTATCAAACGCGACCGGCGCCGCAGTTCTTGGCTCGCCGTCAACGGCGACCTTGACAATCAATGACGACGCGACCGAACCGGCAACCAATCCGATCGAAGTCTCCGGCAATTTTGTTCGACAACATTACCTCGATTTTCTGAACCGCGAACCCGATACGGACGGCTTCAATTTCTGGACCGGCGAAATCGAGAACTGCACACCGAAACCTCAATGCACAGAGATCAAACGCATCAACGTCTCGGCAGCATTCTTCCTGTCGATCGAGTTTCAGGAGACCGGCTACCTGGTTTACCGGTTCTACAAGTCTGCGTACGGAAATTTGCCGGGGACGCCGGTGCCGTTGCGGCTCAATGAGTTTTTGCCGGACACGCAGCAGATCGGGAAGGGTGTGGTAATTGGACAGCCTGGTGCGGAGCAGCAGTTGGAAGCTAACAAGGTCGCGTTCGCGTTGGATTTCGTTTCGCGCTCACGGTTCACGTCGGCGTATCCGACCACGTTAACACCGGCGCAGTTTGTCGATGCGCTCTTCGTGAACGCAGGTGTTACACCTTCAGCGACAGACCGAAACGCGGCTATCAACGAATTTGGCGGGGCAGGGAACACTGCAGACGTCGCCGCACGGGCGCGCGCGTTGCGACGGGTGGCGGAAAACTCCACGCTGAAGCAGCAGGAAACAAACAAGGCGTTCGTGTTAATGCAATACTTCGGCTACCTGCGACGCAATCCCAACGATCCCCCGGAAGCGGGATTGAATTTCGACGGTTACAACTTCTGGCTGGGCAAGCTGAATGAATTCAACGGGAACTTTGTTAACGCTGAGATGGTCAAAGCGTTTCTCGTTTCCGGTGAGTATCGCCATCGTTTCGGACCGTGAGATAAGCCTTAAGATTAGGCGGCGCGTTGTTGACTCTCAGACAACGCAACTGTAGCATTCGTTGAGCCCGTCGAAATAGCATTCGCGCTGGGGATTCTCCCTCGCTGGCACAATGCTTTCATCCCAATGCGCCCCAGAAGGAAGCTATTCAATGCCTCGTGTCTTCGGTCGCTATATTTCTGCCAACTCATTGCTGCTCGCTTCATTCCTGGTACTCGCCATGGGTCTTGTGCCCAGCGTTTACGCGCAGTCCATTCCCGGATTCCTGGCGCCTGATACGCCCAAGGCCGCACTCGAACTTCCTATCCTTCCCACTCAAGTAAGGGCTGCGCGTGGTGAGGCTCCTTTGAGCCGGGTTTACGATTACCTCAAAGTTGAGCCTGGAAAGATCAGGCGTCTCCCGGCGCTTACCCCTGCCGAGATGCGGATGGATCCTTCTGAAAAGATTTTACGGATCGGAGTTGTAAGGTCCTTCGCGCTCCCGATTAATCCCCTGACCGACAGCTCGCCCTACAGACTAGTTGAGGGTGATGTGCGCCTTATGGGAATAGTTTCGGAAGGAGCGCTCTATACCCGGGTTCACTTCTCCGGTATGTCGCTGCCGCCGGGCGCCAGGGTCTTCGTCTATTCGGCGAAGAACCCGGACGAATTCTACGGCCCTTACGAAGGCCGTGGACTCTCGGAAGATGGAACCTTCTGGACGCCGCCCGTCGCCGGTGAAGAAGTTGTTATTGAATACTTCACGCGATCATCGAGCGGCGCTGGCGCTGGCGCCTCGTCGGATATTCCATTCAGCGTCTCAGAGATCAGCCACACCTTCAAAGACGTTTTCGCGCCCGATGCGGCTGGCCTGTGCAATCTCGAAGTTACACCTGAATGGGCCAATGTTGCCAAGTCTGTGGGTATGCTTCAGTTCGTTACTGGCGCCTTCGAAGGAGTGTGCACTGGCACCCTGCTAAACGATCAAGCCAGCGATCAAACTCCCTATCTCCTGACCGCTAATCACTGCTTTAGTGCGCAAACCGAGGCACAAACGCTACGCGTTTATTGGAACTACAATACCGGCGACGACCCACCGGCAGGCACGCCGTTCACCGACGGCGCTAATCTGCTCGCTACCGGAACGTCAAGCGATTTTACCTTCGTGCGCCTGACCGGTTCTCTGCCAGGCGGCTTATTTTTTTCCGGCTGGGACGCCAGCGTTACACCCGTATCAACTTCGGTGACGGGCATTCATCATCCCCAGGCTTCACACAAGCGCATTTCTTTCGGAACCACCAACTCAACCTGTTCGCCGGGCCTTACGTGCGCGAATTTTACGCATGTCGGCTGGAGCTCCGGAACAACTGAGGAAGGTTCATCCGGATCGGGTTTATGGAAAGGCTCGGCTGCGAATGCACAGCTGGTCGGAAATTTACTTGGAGGTGATGCCTCTTGTACTACTCCCACCGGCATCGACGAATACGGTAGCTTTAGTGTGACTTATCCGAGCATCTCTTTCTTCCTGACAGGACCTGATTGCGTCACGACAGTTACGGCGACCAATCAAAACTTCTCAAACGGAGTGGGCTCCGGGAGCATTAATGTCACCACGGCCGGTGGCTGCAACTGGACAGCGAGCAGCACAGACTCGAGTTGGCTCTTCATTACCTCTGGCGGCACTGGCAGCGGCAATGGCACAGTTAACTTCGGGGTGAACGCGAACAACGGCCCGGAGCGCTCGGCTACGATTGTGATTGGTCAGAAGGTCGTCGTCATCAACCAGGCGGCAGGCGCAGCTTGCATTCCAACAACGATTGCGGTCGGGCAGACCGTTAATGCCTCGCTATTCTCCAGCAGTTGCCCACTCGGCGATGGATCGTACTTTAAGCCGTACAGCTTTAGCGGTCTCGCTGGTCAACAAGTCTCGGTCTTGATGACTTCCACTCAGTTCGATACGTTTCTCTTTTTGCTAAACCCGGATGGTTCTAGTCTCGCCACCGATGACGATGGCGCCGGTGGCGGTGGCACGAACTCGCGAATACCCGCGGGAAGCGGGCTGCTTACACTGCCAACTACAGGAACCTACGTCATCCGCGCCAATTCCTTCGATCCCGGCGCTACAGGCTCGTTTTCACTAACTCTGGACGGTCTGTCTGTCGCGGATTTATCGGTGTCCAATACACTCACCAACAACCGGGCCGCTCCCGGCTCCAGGGTTGTCTACCTCGTTAACGTAACCAACAATGCCGGCACCGCGGCCACTTCCATCTCTATCACCGACAATCTTCCCGCCGACGTTACGTTCGTTTCCTGCGGGGCAACGGACGGCACGTGTGGTGGCGCGGGAAACAATCGCACGATCACTTTTCCTTCGCTGGCCGTTGGAGCGACGACTACCGCAGTCCTGATCGCGACAGTCAACAATTCTGTGGCCGTTGACACCGTTATCAGTAACACCGCGACCGTTAGCGCAGCGACATCTGATTCAGTGCCGGCCAACAATACGTCCACAGCTACAGTCACAGTAAAGTCGACTCCTTTTGTTCCGCGTGCAAATGGCCGGATTGCGTTTGGATCTGATCGATCGGGTACAGGCAACGGACCGTCGGGCCTTTACACCATTAACCCTGACGGCACCGGTGAAGTGCTTTTCCCTGATCCCTTCGCGGCAGCGCCTGCCTGGTCGCCGGACGGAACCCGGATCGCGTTCCACCGGAGGACCGGCAACGGAACCTATGCCGATGAAATTCATGTAACAAATCCCGATGGCACCAATTCTGTTACGGTGGCGACCAACGTTTTTGACACCAACCACAGAATATCCTGGTCGCAAAATGGAGCTAAGCTCGCTTTCATCGGGACCGGGCGCGCGATCTACGTCGTGAACGCAGATGGAACCGGATTGGCCAAGCTTCCCAACACTCCGGCGAACATTAACGATCTCACCTGGTCTCCGGACGGTTCAAAGTTTGCCTTTTCAAACAACTCCGATGTTTTCGTTATGAACGCCGACGGTACCGGGTTAACCAACCTCACGCACGCGCCAATAATGGTCCAGGGCGAGCTGGGATCCTGCTTCTTGCCACGCTGGTCGCCTGATGGTGCCAAACTTTTATTCAGCGGGGAGTCAACCAATTTCAAGAATGTCTTTGTGATCAATGCTGATGGCTCCGGCATGGCGCCGCTAATCACTTTGCACCAATCCACGATGCCGGCATGGTCGCCAGACGGGCAGAAAGTTACGTTCATCGGTCTCAATAACCTGTACGTAGCCAATTCTGATGGCACCGGCCCACTGCAAATCACTAACAACAATTCATACAACGCCAGGCCTGATTGGCAATCGGTTGACGCGGCGCCGACAACGGTCCAACTCAGCGCCGCGGCTTATTCGGTTACAGAAGGAACTGCGGGGATTAGCGTAACGGTCACCCGCAATGGAATTACGTCCGGCGCCACGAGTGTCAACTACGCCACGAGCGACCTAGCCGAGGCTAACAACTGCAACGTTGTTAATGGAGCGGCTTCGTCTCGCTGCGACTATCTAACGACGATTGGCACGCTGAACTTTGCTGCCACTGAAACATCCAAAGCTATAACCATACCGATCGTCGATGACGCTTACGCTGAAGGAAGCGAGACTTTGACGTTTACGCTGACCAATGCATTGGGAGGAGTGCTGGCAGCGCCCGCGGTTGCGACGATCACAATCAACGACAACGACGCTAGCAATGGCGTCAACCCGATCGATACAGCGAGTTTCTTCGTGCGCCAGCATTACATCGATTTTCTCAATCGCGAACCTGATGATGCCGGACTCGCGTTTTGGACTAATCAGATAACGGAATGCCAGCAACCCGGCGCGACCTGCAGTGCTGAAATTCGTCGAATTAACGTCTCGGCGGCTTTCTTTCTCTCAATTGAGTTTCAGGAGACGGGCTACCTTGTCTACCGAACTTACAGAGCAGCCTTTGGGAATATCAACGGCACACCAGTACCGTTGACCTTTAATGAGTTTCTGCCTGACACGCAGCAGATTGGCAGCGGCGTGCAGGTGGGCGTCGGCGACTGGCAAGCGAAATTGGAAGCTAACAAGGTGGCGTTTCTGCTGAATTTCGTCAGTCGCACGAGGTTTGTTACAGCCTATCCGACTACTATGACGCCAGCGCAGTTTGTTGACGCGTTATTTGCAACGGCCGGAGTTGCGCCCAGTGCCTCTGATCGCAGCGCAGCCATCAGCGAGTTTGGCGGAGCTGGTAACACTAGCGAAGCAGCGGCGCGCGGACGAGCGTTGCGACGGGTCGCAGAAAATTCGATCCTGAACCAACAGGAAAAGAACAAAGCCTTTGTGCTGATGCAATACTTCGGTTACCTGCGCCGCAATCCAAACGATCCGCCGGAAGCGAACCTCGACTTTGGTGGTTACAACTTCTGGCTGGGCAAGTTAAATGAGTTCAACGGCAACTTCGTCAATGCCGAGATGGTGAAGGCCTTCATCGTCTCCGGAGAGTATCGCCACCGCTTCGGACCGTGATTGCTCACGCGCGGGTGACGAATACATCTCAGTCTAGTTCCAGCTATCGCGCAGTAGCCTGCGAAATCTTATCCTCCTTTTGACAGGGCTGGAGCACCGGTGCCCTAATGATTGGACATGCGTCAGATCCCACGAAGAGAGGCCGGTGGCCCTCATCAAGCTCGCTTTGTGAAACGCAGGCTATTTCCGAAACTGCTTTTGTTCGTGACCGGACTGCTCCTTGCTCTCTTGCTAGCCGAGGCTGGCCTGCGCGTTTCTGGTTTTTCACACTTCAATCCCTACATCGTTGATCGAGAGCTTGGCTACTCACTCAGACCCAACGCCGCAGGTTGGTGGCGGAAGGAGGGGGCGACGTATGTCAGGATCAACAGTCAGGGCCTGCGCGACCGCGAGCATACTTTTGCCAAGCCGCCCGACACCATCAGGATCGCCGTGCTGGGTGATTCATTTGCGGAAGCCTTCCAGGTTCCGATGGAGAAAACGTTTTGGACAGTGATGGAGCAGAGAGTCCAGGATCGCACTCGGCCTCTGAAGGTCGAGGTGTTGAATTTTGGCGTCTCCGGTTACTCTACTGCTCGCGAACTGATCATGCTGCGACAGCGAGTCTGGCAATACAGTCCGGACATAGTCTTGCTTCTCGTCACTCCCCGTAACGACATCAGAGACAACTCGCGCGTGCTCGACCCATTTGCGAATTCGGGGCTGCCTTATTTTGTTTGCCGGGAAGGTTCATTGACACTTGACGACTCTTCGCTTCAGGCGAGAAACCGTTCATTTTATTTTCGCCTGCAGCAGTCATTCGTTGGGAGGTCAATCAATTGGCTCCGAGATCATGTTCGACTGGTAGGATTGATAGACAGCGCGCGCGAAGCGTATCAATTTCGAGAGCAACCAATAGACAGAAAACAGAGTTCTCCCGGTGAACCAGGGCTCGATGATGAAGTCTTTAGCGCGCCTGCGAATTCTGATTGGGAGGAGGCCTGGAGAGTTACTGAAGGACTAATCGTGCAGATGCGCTCCGAGGTGAATGCGAAGGCTGCAAAGTTTCTGGTGGTGACTGGCAGCACAGGAATACAAGTGAGCCCTGACGCTTCGCTGCGAACCGAATACATGAAGCAGTTGGGTGTTGACACGCTTTTTTATCCGGACGTGCGAATCAAAGCGCTGGGCGAACACGAGGGTTTTGAGGTTCTAAGCTTAGCTCCGCCGCTGCTGGACTACGCGAGCAGGAATCAGGTTTTTCTACACGGATCAGGAGAGACAAAGGGAACGGGTCATTGGAACGAAACGGGCCATCACGTTGTCGGAGAACTCATCGCCGAAAAAGTTTGCGGGCTCATTGGACACTGAAATGCTTCGCTAGTCTCCTATTAGATGTCGCATCAAGCTTCCCAACGCATGTCGCCAACAGGGGGACGGAGACCTCAGTTTGTCGCGATTTCACTCCGAACGACAAGCTAAAGTTCATTGGACCTTGTTCTGACTTACGTGGGCGTCCTTGAGGATGGTGTTATCAGGATCGACATTGATGCCTGTGGGAGCTGCGTCAAGTTTGACTTCATCAACCGTTTCCCTGCCCGTTGGTTTTAGAACGAAGCGGCGTTTACCGTTGGCCGTCAGGATGTCGATCGGCACTGCGTTGGGGAAGGCGGGCTCCGGCTGAAGTTGTTTGAGCATCATTTTCAGCTTTTTGGCCTTCTCGTGCCATTGCCAGGAGAGTTCGTAACTCGGATGACCGGCGCCGTAAATCCAGCGCGCAAAGAAGTCCTTCAAGTCTCGACCTGATGCCTTCTCAAAGGCAGCACGCAAATCTTCACTCGTCGCCGTAGCGTTCTTGTGCGCGTCGTAGTAAATGCGAATACCGCCGAAGAATTGCGCGTCTCCCAGTTCGGCGCGAAGCATGTGCAGGACCCAGGCGCCCTTCTGATAGTTGTTGGCGTTGAGAAGCTGGAAAAGATCTTCGGTATTAGGGTCGTGGATAGGTGTGCGTGTGTTTTTCTCGTAGTTGAAGTAAGTGTCTGCCTCGTTTTTCATGTAGCGCTGAAAATCCGGCTCGCCTTCATAGCGCTGGATGAAGAGTCCGGCGAAATATACGGCAAAACCCTCGCTCAACCACAAATCGGACCAGGTTGCTTCGGTGACTGAATCGCCAAACCACTGGTGTGCGATCTCGTGCGCGATAACATCTCTCAGGCCCTCTCGTATTTTAAATACATTGCTGAGGTGCTCCGCTCTGGCATTAAACAGTGTGCTCGGAAAAACAATGGCGCTGGAATTCTCCATGCCGCCGAAGCGCGTGGCGCCAATGATCAAGGCTAGTTTCTCGTAAGGATAGGGCGCAACAGTTTGGCTGAAAAATTTCAGCGAAGGGTTTGCCGGCGCGAACCCCTGCATAGCGTAGGTTATGTCCGTCTGTGGCACATAGTAGGCAAGCAAAGTTGTCTCTGCAGGAGGTTCGACAAGCGCAAAGTCGCCGACCGCTATGATCATGCAATAAGGTGGAATGGGTACTGACTCTGTGTAGGTCCAGGTGCGCGTGGTATTCGAAGAATTCTCAACCCGATCAAGCTTGCCATTCGCAACCACCAGATCGTTGGTTGGAGCAGTGATCGAAAAAGTCACGGTCGCTTTAGCTGAGGGATGATCCAGACAGGGAAACCAATGATGACTACGGTCAGGCCAGTTATCGCCAACAGCTGAGGGCTTACCAGCCTTATCAAGTGTCAAAACCAAACCATCTTTAGGCTTACCATGGTAGGAAACTGCAACCAGTAGAATTGTTCCCTGGCGCATTCGCTGCGAGAGTTTGATAGTAATCAAACCGGCAGAGCGCTGGTACGGTGTGCTGCGATCGTTTACGGTGACCGCGTCCAGCGGTAGTTCGCCGAAATCCAAATCGATTTGCGAAAGCGAATCTTTGAGACAGAGAATTGTTATCTCCGCCCTGGCGCTCGTAATTTCGGTTAACGTTTCGTTGAAGGTAAGCGCAACCTTGTAGTGGGTTGGCTTCCAGCCATCAATGAGACGTTCAGTTCGCGCGGCGAACGCGGGGGCTACGAAGCAAAGGCTGAGTAACGCAAGCAACCTTGCCGCAGCGAGGCTGTGCGCTTTAAGTGGCTTTGCTGTTTGCAGGATCATCTAGAGTTGGCTTGCGGATTTGGACGAGAATGGAGAGATGATACAGAAGTGTTGCCGGCTGGGAAAGTGGAAATCTTTTCAGCTGCGCTCGGTGAACGATTCAACGGAGCGGGACAGTGTCTGGTGCTACCTCGTCTTTCCTGTTCACCGCGCGTTGCTGGATCGTTAGGATTTAACTGCAGAGCAAACTATCGAATGCCCAGCAATAACAACGCGGAACGGTCAGAAACTTTTCGCATCTCGGACTGTTCCCACAGGCGGAATGCGGCGAGTTCGTCAGCTGTAAGCGGACGATTTCCGAGCCGGGCTGCGGGAGTTCGCTCGAAAGCACGATCAGTTAACGCCATATGCGCGTTGCGAATCTTCAATGAACCCGGCTGCGCGAGAGCTGCTTCGGCGGCCTCGACGCTGGGGAAAAACTCATCGTAGGCCAGCAGGTGCCAAACTGTTTCCGGGCCTTCGCCTGTGACGGCCAGAATGCGAAGCAATCCCAAACCGCTCTCAAGTTGAAAAATCAGATCGTCGCCTGGTGCGAATTCATGAGCCATAGTTTAGTTAAGTGAATCTTACGAGACCGTGACTTCCATCGCAAAGTTCAGTGGTGAGCGGGCCGGTGGTCATTGGCCAGTATTAGAACTCCCAATCGGTCACTGATCACTAAGCGCTAACCACTGGCCACTGATCACTGACAACTGATTATTGCAATACAAGAGTCGCAAATCTAAAATCGCGCAAACATGAGCCAGTTTGATTCGCAGAAAGATTACTACGCCATCCTCGGCGCGAACGAGCGCGCGTCGCAAGGAGACCTCGAGCGACTGTACAAGCGCATGGCTGCGCGACGCCATCCCGACCGGGGCGGCAGCGAGGATGAGATGAAGTCTCTCAACGAGGCCTACAGCGTGCTGAGAAATGCTGAAGCGCGGCGCGAGTATGACGAGCAACGCATAAAGGCTCCCGCCCGCGTCGTTCCAGTTACCGCGCCGACGGCGTCGGACGTTGGCCTTCTTGGTCATGGCTTGAGCGCCTTTTTCTGCTTACTCATTGGATTGTTCCTGCTGTTTCTCGTTCGCTTCCAGTGGATGTGGTTCTTGTGGCCTTTAGCGATTCTTGCGGCGTTGGTAGTCATGGCAGGAGTCATGATGGCTCGCAGCACGATGCGTGCGCTAAACGCAGCACTGCCGCTTACTAATCCCTTCAGACGCTTCACCGGCGTGCAGGAAGCAGTTTTTTGGTGTGTGGTCATCGCTGGCTGCTATGGTGTCTACCTCTTAATGACCGCAGTGTGAGAAGCTGTCCCATATGAAAATTGGCGGGCTCGATCTTTTGTTTCTCGAAGTTAATAACATCGAGGAATCATTAGCCTTCTACCATGGTGTGCTTGGCTTTGACATCAACAAGCACAGTCCTGATTCCGAGCCGCCGATGGCGACGCTCCTGGCAGGGGAGTTGAAGATCACTTTGGCGCAACATCTAGAGACAATGCTGAAACGAGGTCGAGGTGTTAGCTTTTTTCTCGGCGTCGATGACGTGGACGAATATTACCAGCAGCTGAAAACCCGAGGCGTCGAGGTTTGGCCGCCTGCGGATGAAGGTTGGGGCGGCCGCTTCATCACTCTCCAGGATCCTGACAAGTACCGATTGTTCTTTGTCGAGTGGGCGGAGGATAGGCAGGAAAAAAACCAGTGAGCTCTCGCAAATCCAACCAGCTTCTGATAAGCTCTGTTTCATCGGTGACACGCGCTTGCAACCATGCTTTTGGCGCAAACCTGCGGGAACAGTGGTATGCATTACGTCGAAAACCCTCCCAACCCATGGCTCACGCACTCAGTCGAATGGCTGGGTGAGCCGCCCGAAGCGAAGCTGGAAGTCTTTGAAGAGACCCAAACTCGTACAATAATCACGCATAACGATAGCCCGGACGTTGGCTTCGATTACACGATCAACTGCTATCGCGGTTGCATCCATGGTTGCACCTATTGCTTTAGCCGCCCGACACACGAGTATTTGGGCTACGGCGCCGGAACAGATTTTGATCGAAAGATTGTCGTCAAGGTTAACGCGCCGAAACTGCTTCGAAACGAACTGATGAAGCCGTCCTGGAAGGGCGATGAGATAGTATTCTCGTTTACTTCCGACCCTTACATTCCCCTGGAAGCTCATTACAAACTCACCCGTCAGTGTCTGGAGATTTGTGCTGAATTTCGACAACCGTTAGGAATCATTACCAAGTCGGCGCTAATCCGAAGGGACATCGACGTGCTGCAGCAGCTGTCGAAAGACGCACACCTGGGCGTGTTCTTCACGATCCCTTTTACCGATCGCGAGGTTGCACGAGCGGTCGAGCCTTACGCGCCGTTACCCGACGCCCGTTTTCATGCAATGGCGGACCTTGCTGCCGCCGGAATCACCGTTGGCATCGGAATAGCGCCCGTTATTCCGGGGCTGAGCAGTGAACTGCCAATCCTTTTGAAGCGTGCGAAAGAGGCCGGCGCGACACTCGCCTTTACCAACATGCTGCGACTACCGGGTAGCGTCGCGCCTTACTTTGAAGAGCGCCTGCGCGAAAAACTGCCGACGAAGGCTAATCGGGTGATCAGCCGTATTCTCGAAGCGCGCGGCGGCAAAATGAATTCAAGTAAATTTGGTGAACGGATGCGGGGACAGGGCGAATACTGGGCGGCTACGGAGCGTTTGTTCAAAATACATTGCGAGCGCCTGGGCTTTAACCGCACCAACAAACGCGTGCCGAAAGGCGACAGCACCTTCCGGCGGCCAACTGCCCAGGCTAATCTCTTCGGGTAGAGCAAGACCTACTATCCGTAACTGAGTCCCGCGGTATTTCTAGCTTTCCAGCGACTACGATTGCAGACAACCTGCCCGCGTTTATCTATAATAGCCCCGCAATTTCCCTACAACCCGAGCGCATCCCCAGGAGGCTCAACCCATGATGCTCATCAGACATGTCATTAGAGATCGCGAGCCTTACTCGATGAACGCCTCGGCCACCGTTCAAGACGCAGCTGAGTTTATGGCGTCGCGAAACATCGGGGCCGTTTGTGTCGTCGATGACGCAGGCAAACTTCTCGGAGTCTTTTCCGAGAGAGACGTTCTGAGACGGGTCGTTGTACTGAGGCGCGATCCTTTGTCGGTTAGGGTCGGAGACGTGACCAGCGAATTGCGAGCAGTGATCAATTGCGATGAGACCCCGCATCAGGCACTCGAAAGAATGGATTCGATCGGCACGCGTCACTTGCCTGTGGTAGATGGCGAGCGGTGGGTGGGCATGCTGTCGATGCGTGACCTAATGCGCGTTGAACTGGGCGAGCAGGGGGACGAGATCAAACTGCTTCACGAATATATCCAACACTGAGCTTACGATGACAACCACAGCACCGGAACCCACAAGGGCTCAAAGCGACCTCTCTGAACAGGAGTGGCAGGTCCGCGTCGATCTAGCTGCCGCTTATCGCCTCGTCGCTCATTACGGCTGGGATGATCTGATCTTCACACACTTGTCTGCGCGCGCCCCTGGACCGGAACATCACTTTCTAATCAACCCCTATGGAATGATGTTTGAGGAGATCACGGCGTCGAGTTTAGTGAAGATCAATCTTCAGGGCGAGATAGTATCGCCATCGCCCTACTTTGTTAATCCCGCGGGCTTCACCATTCACAGCGCCGTACACGCGGCGCGCGAGGATGCGCTATGTGTGATTCATCTACACACCAGTAACGGCGTTGCCGTTTCCGCACAGAAAAATGGGCTGCTGCCAATTTCACAGCAGTCGTTGTTTGCGTTGTCCTCGCTTGCTTATCACGATTATGAAGGGTTGGCGCTGAATGAGGATGAGAAATCGCGACTAGTCGCAGATCTTGGAAACAAGAACGAAATGATCTTGAGGAATCACGGTTTGTTGACTGTTGGGAAAACTCCGGCGGAAGCATTTCTTTCGATGTATATCCTGGAGAGCGCGTGCCGGATTCAAATCCTGGCGCAGTCGGGAGGAGCCGCCCTTCAGTCCGTTCCTGATCCTATTCTGGAAAAGGTGGCTTCACAACTTGGAGCCGTGACTGTCGGTCAGGGTGCGCAACTCGCGTGGCCAGGTCTGCTGAGGAAACTCGACCGGATTGATCCTTCCTACCGGGAATAAAGGACAGAAGACAGTAGTCAGAATACAGAAGTCAGAATGCAGAACCGGATCATACGGATTCTGTCTTCTGACTTCTGTATTCTGTGCTCTATGCGGGCTATACCTTCTGAGCCAGGATCGCAGTCTTGCTCCAGCCTATGACCTGCAACGGCGGAAAGCGAAACTCGTGAACCATTCGGAAGCGCTGCTCAGTCTGCTTCAGGACTTCCTTGCGTGGGTGCTTCTTGAAGCGAAACAGAATTTCGAGGAAGGTTGTAGCCGGTGAAGGGCGGCAAGGGATATGCAGTAAGTGGCCACCGGGCGCAATCACTCTTGAAAGTTCGGTCATTCCCTCGCCAAGCGGCACGTATTCCAGCGCGCCGCTGGTAACCACCAGATCAAGCGAGTCGTCGGAGAAGGGAAGCGACAAAAGATTTCCTTCAGCAAAAGTCACGTCGCGTGTCCGGCCGGGGCTTTCGGCAACGGCCTTTCTGGCGGCGTTAATCGAAGTGGCGGAGAGATCGAGGGCTGTGATGCTGACTGGAAAATGAAGCGAACGCAAAAGCGCCAGTGTGAGCAATCCGGTTCCGCAGCCGGCATCCAGGATCTTTGCGCCGCGCGAAATAGGCAGCGGATGGTTAGCGAAATACTGATCGAGTGATCGACCGTAGCCGTTGAGCTTGAATGTCAGGTCATAGTACGCGGCTATCTTATTGTAGTATGACCCAGCTCGGGCTTCGGTCTTAGTTGCAGTCAGTACGTATTCCATTATGTACTCCCGGCCTTTAAGTCAGAATCGATCAGAAGTGATCTAAAAGAAATGCGCGTCATTGTAGCCTCGCTCCTTTGTTTACCACAACATGCAAAGTCACTTTCGGGTCCCTTGAGTGGCTGGGGCGGGCCGAAATCAACATCTTATGGGCATTAGACGCCGTTAATGAGGGTATGAAGAAAAAAGAACATACTTGAGAGTTCTCATGCAAGATCGGTCAGATTGGGCGTTCCTTCTACGGGTCAATAGGTGATTTCGCAGGAATGATTCAACAGGAGGAGAGCACCGTGAAGAGAGAACTGTTACTTTGCTGTGGAGGGCTGGCGCTGATCGCCGTGAGTCTCTTTATATTCTCAAACTCGCGGATCCAGGCCGCTACAACTCAGCCGCTTCCGGATTATTGGAGCCCGGTGGACACCGATCGAGGCTTTGAAGTTCAGATATTGGTCGATGGACGACCGCTCGAGGAATACAACGCACGCGGCAAGAGCTATGTTGAAGCTCTGGCTGGCGCGGAGTACGAGGTCAGGATTCGCAACCCCTTGCCTTATCGAGTAGCCGTGGCCTTGTCAGTAGACGGACTTAACTCCATAGATGCACGGCACACAACCGCCTGGAATGCCAGCAAGTGGGTAATTGAGCCTTATGGAACAATCAACATCTCCGGGTGGCAGATGAGTTCAGAGCGAGCGCGCCGTTTTTATTTCACTTCCGAGCGAGACTCCTATGGAGCGAAGCTTGGGCAGACGTCCAACCTCGGAGTTGTTTCGGCAGTGTTCTTCCGCGAGCGGCGGCCTTACCCAGTCCCAATTGCTCCTCCTCCCCGTCCTCGTCCTATCTATGAAGAGGATGGACGTCGCAGGAGCACAGAAGCGCCGACAGCAGGGAGTACTGCCGAGTCTTCAGTTGAGAAATCCGATAAAACTAGAAGCCAGGATTCGGCGGCGCCAAGTAGAGACCAGGTTATGGCGCAATCCGACGACGAATACGCAGCAACGGGAATCGGACGTTCGGTTCACAACGACGTACGTTGGGTGAACATGGAACTGGATTCGCGACCAGCGGGAGAAGTTGTGATTCGATATGAATACTATTCCGCGCTGGTGCGGTTAGGAGTTCTGCCACGTCTCTATCCTCGGCCAGATCCCCTGCGAAGACGTGAGGGCGCACGAGGTTTCGAAGATGGGCGGTTCAGCCCGGAACCGTGAAGATATAGAAAGCAGTAGGCAGAAGGCAGTAGGCAGAAAGCTGGAAGCTCGAAAGAACGTTTGCTGTCTGCTTACTGCCTTTTGCCTTCTTGTTCTTTTACTTCCTCACCAGGTCGGGTGTATAGAGTTGCTTGTAGACGCGGTAGTTGTTCATTACCTTTTGCACGTACGCCTTGGTTTCGTCAAAACCAACTTCTGAAGTAAACACGCCTGGATCTTTTTGCTTTGCGCGCCTCACCCAACGAGCCACGTTGTCCTCACCGCCATTGTATGAAGCGGCAACAGCCTCGAGCAGGTTGGGAAACATGGCCGAAAGCTCGAGCAGATATTCGCTACCAAGTCGGATTGAGGTTTCAGGTTGGTAGAGCTGACTCTCCTGCACGGGGTCCATCCCGGCGTTTGACGCATACTTCTGGGCCGCGTCCATGGTTAACTGCAACAAACCGCGGGCTCCGGCTGGAGACTTTGCGAGCGGACGAAAGACACTTTCCTGCCTAATCAGCGCCAGGATGAAGCGTGGGTCGAGCTTTCTGGTTCTGGCGGAAGAAAGGATTGCCTGCCGATAAGGCGCCGGATATCGATCCGCTGCCGACGCCGCCTGCGTTGCGTTTCGGTCGGTGCGCTCTGCAAGCAGCAGGCGCTGCTTGCTGTCAGCCATATTTATTAGACGGTCGGTTGCGAGCCATCCATAGTACGAATCAATCCCTCCGGGCACAGCCAGGTACGCCGCAAAGGCTTCGTTGTCCCTTCCAGACCGTTCCAAACTGTAAGCCTTCAAGTAGGCAATCTCAGCGGGACTTGTGGCCACGGCCTTTGAAAAACTTTTTCTCGCCAGTTCATCGGCTGACGCAATTGCGCGCTTCCAATTGCTTTCGGCAATCTCAATCCGCAACTGCGCGAACAATGCGTTGGTTTCAGTAGCTGTACCGGCGAATCTTTGCCGGGTCCGCGTAATCCAGGCGCTTGCCTCTTGTAAGCGTCCGGCCTCTCGCAAAGTATCGATTGCATTTAGGTGCGCTGTTTCTATTCTTTCGCCATCGGGAAAGCGATTGATGTATTCGATGTAACGGTCGGCCGCTTCGGAAGTTCTGCCCATCCGGAGCAATGCAGCCGCGCTGAAGTTCAGGCCCTCGCGACCTTCTTTGGTGGAGGGGTAGTTACGCGCCAACCGGTCGTAGGCACTGTAAGACTCTGGATAGTACCGCCCTTGAAAATAAGATCGGCCAATCCCCAACAGCGCCTCGGCCACTCTTGGATCCTCAGGGTAGTAATTAATCAGGGCCTGCCAATGTTCGCGTGCTTCATCGAAAGCTCGATTGACGTGATAGATAGCGGCACGACGCAGATGCTCCTCCGGCGGCAGGCGCGTAATTATTCCTTTGGCATTTCGTGCCTCTCGATCCTGACGGCGAACCGCAGCCAAACTCGCGTCGCTGCTCGCTTGTTTGCTTACTTGCGGAGTCGCATTGCCGCAAAGCAGCAGGATAATTACCAAGACTGATGAACGGGCTCTTAAGTTCACTGACTAAACCTACCCTTCCTTGCCTGGCCGTTCAAAACTACACACTGGCTTCGATGATTTCGAAGCTGGAAACAATTTCCGCAGTCGGCCTTAAGGTCGCGGCGACGCTACAGTATTTTTGCTCCGAGAGTTCGATCGCCTGGGCCACTGAGCGCTCTGAAATGTTGCGACCGGTAACGATGTGATGTACTTCCATCCGCTTATAGCTTCGCGGATGCTCGGCACGACGCTGTCCGCGCACCTCGATGCTATAGCTGGTGACCTCCTCGCGCTTTTTCTTGAGAATGGAGACTACGTCCACCCCGGTACAGGCACCTAAAGCGACTAATAGGAGCTCCATTGGACTCGAGGCCGACCTACGCTCCCCATCTGTATCAGTCACAACCACATGACCCGAAGGTGTATGGCCGCTAAAGAGGTCCTGGCCCACTAATTCGACAACCGCTTTGGGTTCCTCAGCGCTCATTCCCGTCACCTCCAGACACAGAATAGCACAGGGCAAACGCGACGGACGTTGGGCAAATGCGTGAGCAAAACTGACAATTAGTTCTGACAGTTCACCTAATCACAACAATTCCGTGAAGAAAAAGTTTACAAATCGCGGTGTGGCACAGCCCTTGTTATGAAGCACTACTCTCCCAGAAAAGTGTTTTGTTTCGAATCTATGCGGAAGCAGTCTTTACGGGCGTGGAAGTAGATTTTGGAGCCGTTTAGCTTAGTTTGCGCTTGGCCGTTTTCAAAAATGGAGGAAGAAAAAATGATTGCAATTAAGAAAAGTTTCGTCACGTTACTCGCGATGGTTGTCTTATCCGCAGGCGCCTCGCTGACTCAAGCTCAACGCGAAACCTATCGCGGAAACTCTCGTGCTTTGCGACAGCTGATACTGCGAATCGAGACTCGTACCGACGCGTTCCGTAACAGCTTAAATGCGCAGACACGCATCAACAATGTGCGCGGAGAGACCTTAGACAACTTAGCGCAAGATTTGAACACTGCAGTGGTGCAACTCCATCAGCGTTTAGACCGGAGAACCGCGACGGCAGGAGACGCACAGGAAGTTCTTAACCGTGCGGCCCTGATCGACCGCGCTATAACCGGACGAAGAGTTCGTAACGCTGTCGTTGCCCGCAGTTGGAGCAACCTGCGCGCTGACTTGAATCAACTCGCAACCATTTACAACCTAAGTTGGCCTTCCATAGCGGTTGGCGAACCCTATCCCAACAATCGCGCCAATCGTTTGACGGGTACCTATCGTCTCGATCCGTCACAAAGTGACGATCCTGCGCAGGCGGCGGATCGCGCCACTCAATCGTTGCCCTATGAAAATCGTGCTCGATTGCGTGATCAACTTGCGGCACGACTTGCGTCTCCCGATCAGATCGCAATAGACCTGCAGGGAAGAGATGTGACACTTGCCTCATCGCGAGCACCGCAAATCAGTTTTACGGCTGATGGTATTGAGCGCGTGGAGACAACAAACAGCGGACGGACGATTCGCGCCAGGGCAACACTCAGTGGCCAGCAACTTACCGTCAACTCAACCGGAGACCGCGACAGCGAATTCAACGTTACTTTCGATCCGATCGATTACGGGCGCAGACTAAGAGTCACTCGCAGAGTGATAGTCGCTGGGCTCTCAAACTCGGTTATCGTCCAGAGCACGTACGACAAGACGGACGAAGTCGCGCGTTTTGATATCAACACGGGTCCGCAAACGTATCCAACTAATCCCTCCACCGATTTTCTAATCGGCAACGGAGAAATGGTGGTGGCCGTCATGGATAGTGATCTGACGAGTGCGACGGCCAGGGAAGGCGATCGGTTTACAGCTAC
>Ga0207684_10002536_pt1 | contig 18351 bp, 14 predicted proteins | sample KBSK5501metaG_FD_184342 | JGI IMG/M metagenome (GOLD analysis project Ga0207684, IMG submission 184342) | Corn, switchgrass and miscanthus rhizosphere microbial communities from Kellogg Biological Station, Michigan, USA - KBS K5-50-1 metaG... | ecosystem: Host-associated > Plants > Roots >...
ACTTCCTCTTTGGTCACAGCTCTGGAGGGCTGATCGCCTTGCAGGCGGCGCTCACCTTGCCCGCTGTGCGCAAAGTGGCGGTCTACGAGCCACCGCTTTCCGTGCAGGGTTCTGTTCCCGTGTCATGGGTCAGTCGGTATGAGCGTGAGGTCGCCAGGGGCGAGCGCGCGGCGGCGCTGCTGACCGCGCTCAAAGGGTTGCGCGTCAGCCGACCGACCACTGTCCTCCCACGCTGGCTACTGTTGCCGTTCATCGCGTTGGCGCTACGGAGGGAGAAACAGTCGCTCAAATCCAACGACGTTTCCCTGGAGGCGCTCATCCCCACACAGCGTTTGGATATGCGCCTGGTCAACGAGATGGATGGCCGTCTCGCGCGTTTCACCGCGATGCGCGCAGAGGTCTTGTTGCTCGGGGGAAAGAAAAGCCAGATGTATTTACGCAAGGCCCTTGACGCCTTGCAGGCAACGCTGCCACAGGTCAAGCGGATCACCTATCCGGACCTCCATCATCGCGGCCCCAATGAAACCGCCCCGGAGCGCATTGCCAAAGACCTGCGCGCCTTCTTGCGCCAGGGGTAGTCTAGGGCTGCGCGACGGGCCAGTCGCTAGCGGGCTTCCTCAATCCATTGGCGTCGCACGTGTCGCTCTGGGCTGCGGTCGTTGGCGCCGCGCTGGTCGCGCCAGGCGGCGTCGGCCTCCTCCTCTGGAGGAGGCGACAGCTCGACGACGACGTCAAGCGCGGCGCGTACCTGGCGCCGTGGCGCTACCTGCTCGATCTGCGCCCACAGGTCGTCGAGCGAGCCCGCGGTGAAGGATGTTCCCAGGGACGTTCCATCGGACAGCTCCCAATCTGCTGTGAGGGCGCCCTCACTCGCGGCCGTCGCCTCCAGCAGGACGCGCACGACCGCCGCAAGCGTCGCGGAAGCGGCCGCAAAGCGTGGAAGGGAGCGCAGCCGCCCGCGCGCTCGGCCCGCGCCAGCAGCTTGGTTGCCATCAGGATATCCAACAGGTCCAGCGCGTCGTCCACTGCCATCTGCTCGAGCCGCTGCGCTGTCGCGACGAGGATCGCCGTTCCACGCGCTTGGGTGAGTTGACGCAGCTGCGGCGCCTTGGCGACGAGTCCGTAGCGCGCCAGCGCCTGTACCCGATTGCGTGGCGCAGCCGACATGTTGACGGCGTCAGCGCCGACTGCGCGTACGTCGGCGACACGCTCCAACGCACGCGCCAATTCTGGTCCCGAGATGCGTGAGGGAGCCGTGCGGAGCTGTTCGAGCGTAGAGACGCGTGATCCCGCTTCAACGAGGAGGAGACGTTCGAGCTGCTCACGCAGGACGGGACTGGCCGCATCAACAGCGTCAGCAAGCAGCGACCAGAGGCGCTCAGCGGCCTCTGCTCGTACGGTTGCGACCAGCTTGGCCAGTGTCGTGGCGCCAGGGAGGAGCGTTTTGCGCACAAAGAGCCAGGCGGTCGCGCGCTCAAAGAGAGCCGACGGCCCCTCGGTCGAGGTCCAGGCGCGCGCAGCGAGAAATGCGCGCAGGTCCGGCTCCACTTCACTGTAGGCCCGGTAGCCGTATGCCTGGCGAATCTCTTGTTCCTGCCGCCGTATTCGCCAGAATTACAGCCCGCGGAGCATCTGTGGGCGCTGACCAATGAGCCACTGGTGAACCGCCATTTCGAAAGCATCGAGGACCTCGAAGAGGCGCAACTGGCCCAATGCGCCGCGCTGCAACGCCAGCCAGAGCGCATTCTCTCAACCACTCTCTTCCACTGGTGGCCCCAGCGCCTCACGAGATGACAGGGACTCAGGCAAAGGTGAAATCACGCCGCCTCGGCGAGGGGCGGGATCGGGGTGAGAGCGCCGCCTCGATCTGACAACTGGCGCGTATACTAGCCAAGCCAGAGCCCTACGCATAGCATGCTGTGAGTAAGGCTCCCACGTTGGACACTCATTTCTGCAGAGCGGCGACTGGGATCAGGCTGCGAGCGCGATCAGGGAGTGTCTTGCACTTGGTGGGCAGGCCGGAAATTCTATACACCAGAACACTGGGCAATTCTTGATGGGGCTTCCCTCCTGGCACTCCGGAGAATGGACAAGAGCGCGCCGCCACTTTGAGTCCGCCATGACAGCTTTCAGGCAGGTGGGGTATTTCGCTATGTCCACCTATGGGCCGCTTGGGGTTGGCATGATTCAGGCGGCGAACGGTGACATTCAGGCAGGCTTACAGCATCTGCGCGACGCGGTAGCGCTCGCTGAATCCGCTGGGTTCACCTTCGGCTTGCATCGGGCGCAGCGCGAAGCGGCGGAGGTCGAGCTAACGCTGGGAGAGTTCACGGCGGCGCGGGCACGCCTCGAGCCATTTGTCACCGCACCAGACTGTGAGACCTACAACGACATTACACCAATGCTGCCGCTGCTGGCCTGGGCGCTGCTGGAGGCGGGCGAGGTGGCGCAAGCTGAGATACTGCTGGAGCGCGCTGCCCCGCAGGCCGTTAAGCAGCATCATATGCTCGCCTTGCTCGACGTGCTGCGCGTCCGCGGCATGCTCTGCACAAGGCAGGGACGCTGGGCAGAAGCGCAGGCAGCCCTGGAGGACGGACTCGCCCGCGCCCGCGGGCGCCACATCCCTATGCCGAGGTGAAGCTACTTTATGCCTCTGGCCAGCTAGATGTGGCGCACGCGAATGCGGATGCAGCGCGAGAACAATTCATAGCGGCGCTGGAGATCTGCGATCAATTGGGCGAAGGACTGTATCGCCCCCGAATCGAGCTGGATCTCGACATGATCAACCAATCACCAAATTGATGTGCGGATCGCGGTCAACAATTCTGGAAGCAGACACGTCTTCCCAACAGGCATGGGGTCCTATGTCCTGTTTTTGGGTTCTCCGTCACTTTCGATGTGCCTGGTTGTGTCCACGCGGATACACTGCGAGCCGACGCAGGAACACGTTCCTGCTCGCTAGGAGTGGGCCCGCATGGATCTCCCTTCGCTGCTTGGCTTCCCACCTGGACTCGCTATCAGGTCCCTGTGCCGCACGTCTACTGCTCTCACGGTCTCCCTGGATTCCACAGCGGCCACAGCTCGCTGTCCCCTGTGTGGCGTCAGCGCCGCACGCGTCCACAGTCGGTATCAACGGACGGTAGCGGATTTGCCCTGCGGTGGGTACCACGTTGTCTTGCGTGTGTGGGTACGTCGGTTTGTTTGTCGCAACTCGGCCTGTGTCCTGCGTCTCTTCGCCGAGCGCTTATCAGAGTGTGTGGAGCCGTACGCCCGCAGGACCACCCGTCTCCGGCACGCGTTGCGCGCGATCGGATTCACGGTCGGGGGAGAGGCTGGAGCCCGTCTCGCACGGCGCCTCCACTTGCCCATGTCCGCATCGACCCTCCTGCGCTGCATAAAAGCGCTCTCTCCTTCGTCAACACCTCCCGTGCGCGTGCTCGGCGTAGATGATTGGGCCTGGAAAAAGGACCAGCGCTATGGCACGATCTTGGTGGATTTGGAACGGCATCACGTCATCGACCTGCTCAAAGAGCGCTCCAGCGAAGGCTTCGCCCAGTGGCTCTGTACTCACCAGAGTATCGAGATCATCAGCCGGGATCGGGGAAGCGTGGTACATTGAGGGCGCCACACGAGGCGCTCCCCACGCCCAACAGGTGGCGGACCGCTGGCATTTGCTGAGCAATCTCCGCGAGGCGCTGGAGCAGGTGCTCAACCGCCACCGCTCTGCCTTGCAGGTCGTGCGCGAGGGAGCGGCGCCACCCCCACCCGTCGCCGTGTCTCCGCCCCAAGCGAACAACGCGAACAACGCGAACAACGCGAACAAAGCCGAGCGTTTGCACCGTCGCGCGCTGTCCTATACTCGGTACGAACAGGTCCTCGCTTTGCATGCGCGTGGTCTCGCCTGCGCAGAAATTGCCCGCCAAGTGGGTGTCACCGTCCGCACTATCAGCCGCTATCTGGCCGCTGAGCAGCGCCCGCGGAAGCGGCGCAGCCGCTTGGAACCCTACCTGCCCTACCTGCGTCAGCGCTGGGCGGAAGGATGTCACAATGCATCTCAGCTCTGGCGAGAACTGCGCACGCACGGGTTTTCCGGCACGCTCGCGTATGTGACCACCTATGTCTGGTGTCTCCGCCATCCCGATCTGCTGGAGCATCCTGAGACGTTGCAGGTCACGCGTCAGACCTATGCGCCCCGGAAAGCGGTGTGGTTGTTGCTGCATGCGCCTGAAGACCTGACCGAGACTGAGCAGGCGGACCTCGCCAGCATCCTGCAGGCCACTCCGGAAATCGCGCTGGTCTATCCCCTGGCGCAGTCGTTTCGCCACCTCATCGCTCATGGTGATCCAGATCGTGATCCAGATCGTGATCCAGCAGGCGTCCTCTCCTGGGTAGAAGAGGCTGGCGCATCTGCGGCGCCGGAGGTGCGGCGCTTTGCCCAGGGCCTCAAGCAAGACCTCAATGCTGTGCTCGCGGCGTTCCGGCTGCCGTGGAGCCAGGGCCAGGTCGAAGGACAGGTCAACCGCCTCAAGACGCTGAAGCGCCAGATGTACGGCAGAGCGGGCCCGCTGCTGTTGCAGCGCCGCTTGTGCTGCCTGATCTAACGGGGCTTCGGCGCGACCCACCAGCGCCGTTCTCTGGGGTGAGCTGCTGCGTGGTCAGAGTAGTGCGGGGAGGACTCCTGCCACAAGCGGCCTCGTGTTAGCGCCCAGGGTGGTTCCCACCACAGACGGCTTCCCATGTCTTGTCAACCAGGCGCATCGAAAGTGACGGAGAACCTGTTTTTGCTCGTATTGAGGTTGCACCCGTATGGCGGTCCATTGGCGGACGCACACGGCGCCACGCGCAGGGTCAGCTGGTGGGCGCGATTCCCAATGAGGAAGGGTTTCGTCGCCGATAACGCACGCGGCACGGCATCTTCGGTCCAATAACCAGCCCTTGGAAGTCTGATGCGATGGGGTCACCAATGAGTGCGAAGTCGTAGTGATGAAGCAACATTGCGAAGATCGCCTTGATCTGCAGCAGAGCGAAAGAACTACCCAAGCATGCATGGCGTCCGCCACCGAACGCGATGTACGCATACGGTTGCTTGTCCTCCGCTCGAGTGGGTGAGTAGCGCTTGGGATCGAAGCGCGCAGCGTCGGCAAAGAGCCCGTTCTCTTGCTGGGCGATCGTTGGGGAGACGATGCACCATGCGCCTGCGGGAATACGATAACCCGCGACGTCGAAATCCTGCCGCACGGCGCGCAGCAGCATAAACAGCGGTGGGTGCAGTCGTAGCGCTTCTTTCACCGCCCATTCGGTCTCATGCGCGTCGCGGAGCGTGTGGTAAGTCACGGGACGACCATCGCTGAAGAGCCGATCGAGTTCAGCCCGCACGTCACGCAGCGCGTCAGGGTGCTGTAAGAGTTCTAGCAGCGTCCATGCGCTTGTCGCAGCGCTTGTGCGGTGCCCGGCAAACATTGCTGCGACGAGCATACCCGTGATGTCATGATCTGTCAGCGCGGCGCCATCCGAGTAGCGTGCGTCCATGAGCGTCTGCAAGAAGTCTTCTGCGACCTGTCCGCTCGCCCGTCGCCGCTTGATGATCTCGGAGACCATGGCGCCAAGCCGCGCGCGGGCGCGATCTCGTCTGCGGAACGCTGGGATGGGAAGGTAAGGATGTATATATCCAATCGCCAGAATGCCACGTTCCAGGTCGCGATAAACATGCGCGAACTCGTGCGTGAGTTCTGCTCGTAATTCGTGGCCGAGCAGACAGTGACTTGATGTGAAGTTCGTGACGATTTGGGTGTACTGGTAGAAATCGATCACGCCTTCGTCGCCCCAGTTGGCGATGCTCTGCTCAACCTCAGACGCAATGATCTCGCCGTAGGCGCGCATACTTCGGTCCTGCAGCCCCGGCACCAGCATATGGAGTTGCTCGAGCATCCGCTTTGGCTCGTTGTCGTATGCCACGCCTTTGCCGAAGATGGGTACCATCATCTTGTAGGCTTCGCTTGGCGAGAGCTGCTCGTCCGGGGCGCGAAAGAACGCCTCGTGGACTTCCGGCCCCGTTAAGAGGACCATGTCTCTCCCGAGGATGCGGAATTGCGCGACGGCGCCACACTCGCGTCGGGCTTGCTCGAGCAGACCGATCGTGTCACGCATGAAGTCGACGGTGTGTCCAAGGAGCGGCAATCCGCCACGAAGCTTTGGCGCTGGCTGTATCCTCGAGACGGTGACTGGTGCGTCCATGTGCATTCTCCTGTCTTCGTCTGCTCTCATGTGGTGGACGAGCTGGACTCGGCAGTCAACAGCAAATACCTTGCGGAGTCCAGAGCAAATTTGGCTAGGTCGAAGGAACCTCGTAGTCTGTCATTGGACCTTTCGCTTTCGTTCGATGCGATCTTCCGTCGCGTGGATGAGCCCTACAGCGTGAAGTAGGCGACGACCATGAGCAGGACCGTAGCCAGCAGGCAAAAGAGGGGCGCGCCCACCACCAGCGCGAGGCGGAAGCGGCTGCTCAGCTTGGAGCCGCCAGCCACGAAATAGAGGATGGGACCGAGGAGCGGTACGCCCAGCGCTAGCGCCCCCCAGCCGAGCTTGCGGCTGGCGGAGAGATCGGCCCGCTGACTCAACTCGACAAAGACGACCGCTAGCCAGGCGCTGTAGAGAGCGAAAAGCAGCAGGTTGCCATAGAGCGAGAGCAGGATCTGCACGATAGAATAACTGGTGAAGCCGAGGGGCAGCAGCATGGCGGGGCCTCCTGGCGCGGCGGATGAGCGCGCGCCGCTGTAGGTGGGGACTTGGTCAAGCAGGATGGGTGCTGGCGGCGTATTCACGTCGAGCATACTGGGCTGGGCGCGCGGCGCGGCGATGCGGCGATAGTCTGGCGGTGAGTAGGTTGGGCCGCGCGAGTTGATGAAGGTCGCCAGCGGGCGCAGCGAGACGCTCAGGTCGCCCCCGCCGTTGAGCGAGAGCGGCGAGCCACACGGATGCGTCAGCTCGAGCAGCGGCGGCGCGGTCGTGTCCGCCTGGTTATCCGAGAAACAGTTGCTGGCGCCGCTGGGCGCGGCCAACGCGAGATCGGCGATCCCCGAGCCATTCACCTGGTTGTGCGCCACCTCGTTGCCCGAGGCCAGCCAGGTGTGCACACTCAAAGCGCCGAGCACGAGGACGCCGTAGGTGGGGCTGCCGCTCACCCGATTGTTGGCGACATAGTTGAGGTCGCCGCCCACCAGCGCGATGCCCGCGCCGACGAAAGCGTGTGTGGCTCGGTTGTAGGGCGCGTTGGGATCGCCGTTGTCGTGGACATTGTTGTTGATGATCGAGACGCTGTGCTCCGGCGCTTTCTTCTCGGTATCCTGCGTGTTGGGAGCGATGCCGACGCCATTATGCGCCCACTCCGAGTTCTCGATGATGAGGTCGCCGCTGGCATTGGTGCCGGAGTAGCCCAACCCGTTCCATTCCGCGGTAACGCGCGTAATGACCGCGTGGCAGGGATCGCACTGGCCGATGTAGAAGCCGGAGTCGGGGCTGCCCGAGGCGTAGTCATCGTCGAACTCGCCTAGCGTTGAGCCAAAAGCATAGATGCCATAGAAGCCGTTGTCGTAGGCCGTGAGGAAGCTGCCGCGATAGCCGGTCTGGTCGGTCCAGAAGAAGCCATTGCCCACGTAGTGATGCGCGGTCATGTTCGCGAGGATCACGTTGTCGGCCAGCACGGTGAAGCCGTTGGCCAGTTGAGATTGGCCGTCCAGGATCGTGGTGTTGCGGTCCTCCCCGCGAATGGTGAGATCCGCCGTACACACGATGACTGCCTCGTGGTACGCCCCTGGCGCGACGAGCACCAGATCCCCCGGTTTGGCCGCGTCCACAGCCGCCTGAATCGTGGGCTGATCGCTGGGGACGTGTAGGATGTGCGCGAACCTGGAGCCGCGCGTGAGACCAGCGCTCCGCGGCTGGCTGCCATCGGGGCAGTGGTAAGACTTGCGGCCAGACGCCGCGCCCTGGGCGTCTGCAGAGCGAACTGCGACGGCGCTCAGCATGAGGGCCAGGCAGACGCACACAAGCGCCAGGAGCGCCTGTGTCCTGGCCTTTGGCGCCACGCCAGGCCATCCACCTGTGTGATGGCGCGCTCGGTCAGACATCATATCCCCTGCTCTCTACAGGAGCGCAGCAAAAGCTGGCTCCGACTTCGTGGGATTTCATTGGACGATGACGGTGACGACCATGCCGGGATGGATCGTACAGACGACGTCATAGGAGCCAGCGGTCGCGAAGACGATGTCGCGGGCGTCACCAGGGTTGAAGGTGACGCCGTCGGCGCCATCCAGCCCAGCCGGGGTTCCAGGTTGGGAGACGCACTTCAAGTCTGTACCGACACAAAGCACATGCACGCCGCCGCCATAGTCTGGATCCACGAATCGGACGGCCTGGCCCGCCTTGACCGTGACGCTCTCCTGCGCGAAGGTGGCGATGCCCATGTCCACCTTCACCTTGTCATTGGCTGAGCCGCCGCACCCAGCGGTCAGGGCAAGGATCACTGCGGCAAGCGCGAAGACGCGCCAGGCACGCCTCAGCGGTGGGAAACGGAACATGCGTCGCTCCTTCTTTCAGGTTGCGGGCTTTCAGAATGCGGGCGTGATGCGCAGCAGCGTGCCATCGCTTTTGCAGACCCAGACCGAGCCAGCCCCTAAAGCGATTCCCCTCGGATCTTGTGTGTCGAGCAGCCCAACTGGCCGGTTTGTGGCGGGATCAACCCGATACACGCCTGCATCGCCATAGAGCCACACCCCCTGTTCATTGGCGGCAAAGTGGAATGGGGCTGCGACTGCCTGGGGTATAGGTATCGTCGCAATGACCTTATGAGCGGCGGGGTCAATGCGCCTCAGCGTCGTGGGGTATTGTTCGTTGGAAAAGCTGGTGGTCCAGACCGTCTGCGCCAGAGCCACCACCGAGGAACACGCCATGCCCGCACCCGTGTCCCCGACCGCAATCTGTGCCTGGATCTGATTGGTCTGCGGGTTCACCTGCGCCAGCCCTTCTGCGGAATCGTGATGATTGCAGGTCCACACCGACTCAGCGCCAAAGGACACCCCCGTGATCCCGGGTTGGGCGGCAATCGTCGCAACCACCTGGTTGGTTCGCGGATCAATGCGGACCAGCGCGTTCTGACTGAACTGGGTTACCCACACAGCGTCTGGGCTGACGGCGATGGCTTGTGTTACTTCCGAGCCTTGCGACGTCAAGGTGATCGTTGCCGTGACCTGGTTGGTCTGCGGGTCAATCCGCGAGACGGTCCCCTCTACCGAATTGACTACCCATACCGCTCCATTGCCGAGAGCCACCCCGCCCTCCCCATGCCCGACGGGGATGGTCGCCACGATGGTGTTGGTGGTGGGGGCGATGCGTACCAGCGTTCCAGTCGCTCCATTGCGGACCCAGATGGCAGTGTCACTTGCGGCGATGGCATCATCATGGTCGGGGTTCGCCCCCAGCCCAGAGATGGTGGCGCTGACGGTCCCAGCGGACGTCAGCGGGGCGGGCGTTGCGGTCGGTGGCGTGGCTGTCTGGCTGGTACTGGAGCCACACGCGGCCACGAGCAGCGCGCATAGCAGCGCGCATAGCAGCAGCAGCCCCCGGCTGATTGAACGAATCCTCATAACAGCGCTCCTTTGCTCCTCTTTTCCCACATCGTGGGCGTCTGACATTGCTTCAACGAGAACGGTTTCCAATGTGAGTGCGCCGAATCGCAGGCGGACTCACAGGGGAGAGTGTGCCTGACGTAAGGGCCAAAGGACAGACACAACCTCTACAATCGACTACACAACCATCTCCACAATGGGGTGAACACAGGCAGACAAAGGGGCTTGCCAGCCCGATAAGCTCGTGTTATTCTGCTTGCTGATCCGTGATGATCTCCGTCTTATTGCTATCCTCCAGGCGAAGCCCAGGAATATAGCGTCCATGAGTAGCCTTCCATCAGCGCCATTTGGCGACCTGCTCCGGCGCTACCGACTGGCGGCGGGTCTGACGCAAGAGGAGCTCGCCGAGCGCGCCCATCTGAGCGTGCAGGCCATCGGCGCGCTGGAGCGCGGGGACCGACAAGCGCCCCGCCGAGATACACTGGCATTGCTTGCAGAGGCCCTACAGCTTGCCCCCGAGGAGCGCGCCAGGCTGGAAACGGCGGGGCGGAGGCGGTTGACGCTGGTCACTGCACCAGCCCCAATCCCGCTTCCCCTTCCTCCTACTCCGCCTCCTACTCCGCCTCCGAGCGCTCCCGTGGGTGATGACCAGCCGCGACAAGACTCTGCGGATGTGACTGTCCTCCACGTTCCAGCCAGCAATCCAAATCGTCAGCGGCTTCTGAAAAGAGTGCGGTCCTTTTGGATCGACGGAGTATTGAAAGAGTCGCTGCATGGCGCGGCGTTGATCGCGCTCGACATGCGGGAGCAATCCGGCGTCCTTGCCAATCCCTGGCGCCTGGTCTTCCAGCAACCATCTCAGCCAGCGCACCTGTTGCCTCGTGGGACGCGGATTACGCAGGTGTACGATCAGGCTGGCGGTGAACTGCTTATTCTGGGGGAGCCGGGGTCAGGGAAGACCACGCTGCTGCTGGAACTGGCGCGCGACCTAGTACAACGCGCGGAGCGCGACGAGTCGCACCCCATGCCCGTCATCCTGAACCTGTCGTCGTGGGCCATCAAGCGCCAGCCCATCGAGGACTGGCTGGTCGATGAGCTGAACGACAAGTATCAGGCGCCGCACCGCATCGGCCGGAACTGGCTGGCTGCGGACCAGCTCTTACCGCTGCTTGATGGATTGGATGAAGTGGCGCCGACATACCAGTCGGCTTGTGTCGAAGCCATCAATCGCTTTCGGCGCGATCATGGGCTCGCGTCTCTGGTCGTATGCAGTCGAAAGACTGACTACGAGGCGCAGGCGACGCGGTTGCTCTTAGATGGCGCAGTCGTCGTGCAACCTCTGTCAGACGAGCAGATCGATGAATATGTCGCGAGCGGGGGCGAGTCTCTTGCGGCGATCCGCATGGCCCTGCGCGCCGATCCCGTTTTGCGAGAACTCACAACCACTCCCCTGATGCTGAGTGTTCTGGCGCTGGCCTATGCTGGCAAGCGAATAGAGGAGCTCCCCCCACCGGGCTCGCTCGAGGACCACCGCCAGCAGATCTTCGCGATGTATACCGAGCGGATGCTGCAACGCCGAGGAGCCAGGGGAGGGTATCCTCGAGAGCAGACCATCAGTTGGTTACGCTGGCTGGCCAAACAGCTCGTGCAGCGCCAACAAAGCGCCTTCGCCCTTGAGCAGTTGCAAGTGGACTGGCTCCCCCATCAGCGCTGGGCATGGCTTATGCTGTCAAGCAGCATTGGGATCGTTATCGGCGTGTTTTGTTTCCTGCTCTTTGAGTTGGCGGAGCTGACACCCGCCACTCCGTTGCAGAGACTTGTCGGCGGGTTGCTGTTTGGTGGGGTCACTGCCCTACTCTATATCATCATCAATGGACTGCTTGTGAGCTTGGAGCGCGAGGACGGCGGCGCAAGCAGATCGGCGCACGATACCTGGTCCTGGGCGCGCATACGGTATGCGGTTGCCGCGGTGTTGGGCGCCCAGCTGATTTATGGGTTCCTCTTCGTGGTACCTAGTGACCTCATCCTGTTCCGCTTCATGAGTAACAGCGTCTTAAACGAAGAGATCGTGCTCAACGGCATCGCGCTCTGGGTCGCGTTTGCGGTCATCGGCAGGCTGGAGACCAAGATCCAACCGGTGGAGGTGGTGAGCTGGTCCTGGCGGAACATGAGGCATCACGCGCTCCAGATAGGGCTGCTGGGATTGGGTGGGGGCGTCCTCTTGGGCACGCTGTTCGATCTGGCGATTTTGGACTGGCGTCACGACCTCCAGACAGGATTACTCCCCTTCTTCCTGCCCATCCTGGCGCTGGGCCTGGGCATTTGCGTGTGCCTGGCGGTAGTGCGTGGCGTCTCCTATGACGTGCTCGATACCACCCAGCGCGTCCGACCGAATCAAGGCATTCGCAATTCGCTCCGCAACGGGGTGGTGTTCGGGCTGGTCTATGGCCTGCTGGTGGGAATCGTGTCGGGATTGATCTTGACCGGCGTGCGCGTCGTGACTATTGCTCATCCCATGCCAGGACTCCTGCTGAGGGGCGGGCTGAGCGACGGGATTGGGTTTGGCTTGGGAGCCGCGGGACTGGTCTTTGCCAGCGGCGGCGGGCTTGCTAGTGTGCAACATGGCGTGCTGCGCGTGCGTCTCTGGCGCGCCGGCTATATGCCCTGGCGGTACGCGCGCTTTCTCGACTATGCCGCCGACTGTCTGTTGCTGCGGAAGGTCGGTGGCGAGTATCTCTTCCTGCATCGGTTGCTGCTCGACTTCTTTGCCTCGACGCCGTACAGCCCCGACCGGCCACCTAACCCTGTCCACATGGAAGCCTGAGCGACACCCGTATACCCCGGCTCGCGCTCCAGTGGATTGGGTCTTTTGCGACTAGGTCTCCGGCAAGGACACACAAGTGCCGCAATTGGCGGCGCTCCTCACCTTCGTGCGCGAAGGCGACACCGTGGTGGTCCACAGCATGGATCGCCTGGTGCGCAATCTGGAGGATCTGCGCCGCTTGGTCCGTGAGTTGACCGCGCGCGGCGTGCGCGTCGAGTTCGTCAAAGAAGGATTGACCTTCACCGGCGAGGATACGCCCATGGCGACCTTGCTCCTCTCGGTGATGGGCGCGTTCGCCGAGTTTGAGCGTGCGCTGATTCGTGAGCGCCAGCGGGAGGGCATCGCGCTGGCCAAGCGCCGTGGCGTCTATCGCGGGCGGAAGAAGGCGCTGTCGGCGACGCAAGCGCAGGAACTCCAGCGACGGGCGCGGATGGGTGAGGCCAAGGCGGCGCTGGCCCGCGAGTATGGCATCAGTCGTGAGACGCTCTATCAGTATCTGCGTGCAGAGGCGCCGTGAGGCTCACCACTGAGCCTCACGGCGCCTCTGCACGTAAGCTCAATCACGGCACAAGTTCGGCAGGAGGGCGAGATGAAACGCAAGTGGACCAGCGAAGAACTGACCGAAAAGTGGACCCTCACCCCACAGGACTTCACTGCCCTTGGCAATAAGGCTGGGGCGACCCGTCTCGGCTTCGCTGTCATGCTGAAATACTTTCAACTCGAAGAACGTTTCCCGCGCTTGCGACAAGACGTCCCTTTGGAGGCAGTCACATTTCTCGCTGGACAAGTCAAGACGCCTCCCGAGGACTGGCGCTCCTACCGCTGGGACAGTCGCGCCGCCAAATATCACCGCACCCGGATTCGCGCGCTGCATGAATTTCGCGAGGCGACAGCGCACGATGGGAATGAGCTCACGACCTGGTTACTGACCGAGGCGGTCCCCTATGAGCAGCGCCCAGCGTACCTCGCGGAACGACTCGTGCGTCATTGTCGAGCGATCCATCTCGAGCCACCGTCTGATCGTCGCATCCAGCGCTTCATCGACTCCGTGCTCCGCCGCTTCGAGACGGACCTGTATGCCCGGACCTCTGCCCGCTTGCCACCAGCGGCTCGCGCGTCGATGGACGCCCTGCTGGGGGATCTGGCGCAAGACGATACCGCAGGGCCAGAACCGTCGGCAGAGAAAATGGCCATAGACGCAACCGGGGAACCAGTCGCGGATCAGTGGGCTCCCGCGACGTTACAGGACCTGCGCGCTGATCCCGGCCGCATTGGCATGCAGACCTTTCTGCGCGAAGTGGCGAAGCTGCGTCGTATCCGCGCGATTGGCCTGCCTGCTGGCCTCTTCGCCGACGCCGCTCCAGGCGTCGTCCATAGCTATCGGCAACGCGCTAGCGCCGAGAAGCCGAGCGCGCTACTCGCGCATCCGCCGGAGCGCCGCGCCACCCTCCTGGCGGCGCTGTTGGTCGAGCGCGAGGAAGAGATCATCGACAACCTGGTCGAGTTGCTCATCCAGTTAATGCACCGCATTGTCACGCGCGCCGAGGACAAAGTCGAGACGGCCTATGTGGCGGAACTCAAGCGAGTCGCGAACAAAGGGACGCTCCTCTTCCAGCTGGCCACTGCAGCGGTTGCGCATCCCGATGGCACCGTGCGTGACGTCATCTTTCCTGTCGTGAGTGAGGCGACCTTAACGGATCTGGTGAACGAGTACAAGACGCATGCGCCTGCCTATCGCGAGCAGGTCCATACCATCATGCGCGCCTCCTACCGCACGCACTACCGCCGTATGCTCCCGCAACTGCTGGAGGCGCTAGAGTTTCGCTCGAACAATGACACCCATCGCCCTGTGGTGCAGGCGCTCCGCGTGTTGAGTGAGTACGCGGTGAGTTCCGCCACACACTATCCTCTCGACGCATCCCTCCCAATCGACGGGGTCGTTCCCGCCAAGTGGCGAGAGTTGGTGGTGGAGGTGGACGACGAAGGATTGCAGCGGGTGAATCGGGTCAGCTATGAACTCAGCGTCTTGCAGACGCTTCGCGACCGCGTCCGCACGAAAGAGATCTGGGTAGTGGGCGCGCGCAAGTATCGCAATCCCGAGGAGGATCTCCCGCAAGATTTTGACGCCAAACGGACCACCTATTATGAGGCGCTTAATCAGCCCACCGACGCGCAAGCGTTCATCGCTGGCCTCCGCGCGCAGTTAACGGACGCCTTGAGGGTGCTGGACGCCGGTATGCCCAAGAATCCCACCGTCAAGATCCTCACGAAGAAGCAGGGCTGGATTCGCGTCTCTCCTCTCAAAGCGCAACTCCCGCCGCGCAACCTCATCCGCTTCAAGGCCGAGATGGGCCTGCGCTGGCCGATGACGAGTTTGCTCGATGTGCTCAAGGAGACAGACCTCCTTGTCCGATTCACTGACGCCTTCAGCACGCTGGCGAGCCGGGAAACGCTGCCCCGCCCGCTCTTGCAGAAACGGCTGTTGCTCTGCCTCTATGGCTTGGGAACCAACGTCGGCCTCAAGCGCCTGGCCGACGCCGATCTTGGCACGACCTACGATGATCTGCGTTACGTACGTCGCCAGTTCATTACCAAGGAACAGCTGCGCGTCGCCATCGCCGCCGTGGCCAACGCGATCTTCCGCGTGCGCCGCGCCGCCATCTGGGGAGAAGGAACCACGGCGTGCGCCTCCGACTCCAAGAAATTTGGCGCGTGGGATCAGAACCTGATGACCGAGTGGCACATCCGCTATGGTGGAAAAGGGGTCATGATCTACTGGCATGTCGAGAAGAAGTCCACCTGTGTCTATTCGCAGCTCAAGACCTGCTCTTCCTCTGAGGTGGCGGCGATGATCGAGGGCGTCCTGCGCCATTGCACCGATCTGCAGATCACCAAGCAGTATGTTGATTCCCATGGGCAAAGCGAGGTGGCGTTCGCCTTCTGCCATTTACTTGGCTTCGAGTTGCTCCCGCGCCTGAAGCCGCTGAAGCCGATTCACGCCCAAAAGCTCTATCGTGCGGTGGCGGGGAAACCCGATGACTACCCCAACCTCCAGCCGGTCTTGACGCGCGCGATCAACTGGGAGCTGATCGCGCAGCAGTACGATCAGCTGATCAAGTATGCCACAGCGCTGCGTCTGGGAACCGCGGAGGCGGAGACGATCCTGCGCCGATTCACACGTGGAAATCTTCAGCACCCGACCTATCAGGCGCTGGCGGAACTGGGCAAGGCGGTGAAGACCATCTTTCTGTGTCGCTACCTCCAATCCGAGGCCCTACGCCAGGAGATTCAGGAGGGGCTCAACGTCATTGAGAGCTGGAACAGCGCCAACGCGTTCATCTTCTGTGGCAAGAGCGGGGAGATCGCCACGAATCGGTTGGAGGAGCAGGAAGTCTCGGTGCTGGCCCTCCATCTCGTGCAGATCGCGCTCGTGTATGTCAACACCTTGATGATCCAAGAGGTCCTGAGTGAAGCGCTGTGGGAGACCCGGCTGGGAACCGAGGATCTGCGGGCGTTGACGCCGTTGATGTTTCATCACGTCACGCCCTATGGGCGCTTCATCCTCGACATGACCACCCGGCTACCGCTCCGCATGACGGCCTAAAGAATCGCCTGGTCGGTTACTTTGCACTTCGTGACAGCTTCCGTCCCTCTACCCCCAACTCGCGTGCCGAAGTCCTGCGTCCAGTAGGTGTGCGCCGTAACCTGTCCGGGATCGTTGGCGAGGTAGTAGTAGCCGACGCCGATCTCCTGGAGGGCGCAGTTGAGGATGTTCTTACGGTGCGCGTCGTTGGGCGGCGACTCGAAGAACCAGGCGTCCACCACCTGCTCCGGCGAGGTCGCGCTCCACGCGATGTTCTCGGCCACCAGCCGGTAGGTGTACCCCGCCGCCTTGATGCGGTCCCATGGGCTGGTCCCGTCGGCGCTGGTGTGCGCCACGTAGTCACGCAGCGCCATCTCCTCGCTGTGTCCCTGCGCGGCGCCCATCAGGATCGCGTTCACCGTCAGCGCCGGGCAGCCGTTGGCGACGCGGTAGTCGTTGGTGCGCGCGATCACCCGCGCCGCCATATCCCGCGTCGCGTCGTTCGACACAAGCGCATAGTGAGGATGCGTCGCGGTGTAAATGAGCAGCGTCTCGGCGGTCAGCAGCGCCAGCGCCAGGACGAGTCCCATCGCCATGAAACGTCGCACGCCACAAGCCTCCTTGCGGGCGACTGAAAGGTTGTCTGCTACTACTACGGCTCACATGCGTGCACTGTTTCAACAATGAGGGTGGACACGCATGAGCGCCACGCCTTGTCGTGCGTGCGGCGCCGACTCGCGCCGCCCCTACTGGCGCAGCGCCACACCCGTCGCTGCTCTTGTAGGAGTTGTTGTGGCGCGACATTGGTGGCTCAGCCTGCGACTGTGGGTTTGCAGCGCCGCTTTCCTGCGCATCGTGGCCGTCCAGTGCACATGTGAGCAGAGACGACGGTAGGCGTAACGCCCAATGGCTGTCCCCAAGGCATACGCTTGCGGGCCGTGTAGTGCCGGGTGGCGCCCGATCGGGAGCGGATGAGGGCGAGGGCGCAAATGGCGGCGGGAGAACGCGCTGCCTGGGGTGGTACGCTTGGTGGTACGCTTCTCTCAGGCGCCGCTGCAAGGCGCCGGGAGCGCACGACATGCCATTGTCCACACCGGTGTCCACACCGGCTGAGGCCATTCCCTTTCACCTCGTCGGCTACACGTGGGGAACGGGCCAGCTGGAGCTGCTGTGGCGACCCTGGCACGCGGGGGCCCTCAGCGCCCGATCGGCCGCAGGTTCGGCCGCAGGCGCCGATGAGACGCTGCGCTGGGCCATCGGCCGCGGGGTGACTCTGTCCCTGACTACCGCCCAGCCAGGAATGCCGGGCGAGCGCCGCTGTATCGGCTACCACCCTCCCGAGGGTGGAGCGCAGCAGCTGTGCCCGCAGTGGCGCGCCCTACCGCCAGGAGGGCGAGCTCAGTGCGAGGAGTGTGAGCGGCGCGAGGGGCGCCTGGAGGTCGTCGCCAGCGATGGGAGCCGGCCGCCGACGGGGCCGCGCGCGAGGTATCTGCGCAGCGCGCACGAGATCTACCTGGCGGCATTCGCCCCCGACGTGCTCAAGGTCGGGGTATCGGGAGCGGGCAGGACGCCGCTGCGCGTGCTGGAGCAGGGAGCGCCTGCCGCGCTGCTCGTGGGACGGGCGAAGGATGGCATGGCGGCGCGGCGGTTGGAGCACCGGCTGGGGCTGCTGGGCGCGCGGGAGCGCGTGCCGGTGCGGACGAAGCTGCGCCTGCTCTATCCGCCGCCCGAGGCGGACCGCTTGCTGGCGGCTCTCAGCGATGCGCTTGCTACCATGGCAGCACGCCTGCCCCTTGGCTGGCCGCCCGATGTGCAGCGGCTGGACCCCCCGCAGCCGTTGGTCAACGCCGCCGCGCTCGGGCTGGATGCCCTGACTGGCGAGCCACATGCCGCGGCCGTGCCGCCGGCCGGCGCTGCCCGCGGGCGTGTAGTTGCGACAGTGGGCGCGCTGCTCATGATGGAGCAGCCGCAAGCGAGCCTATGGGGAGACGCCGCGCCCCTGGCGCCACAAGCACACGACCTGCGTGGGTGGCTCGGCTGGCGCGTGGTACGCTCTGCCTAGGACACGAGACGCCAGGCTCAGATACTCCTGCGGAGCAGGATCAGGAGACAAGCGATGGGCAGGCGTTGGATGCCATAAAGGACTGCTGCCGTGCGGGGCTGTTGCTGGAGTAGGATCAAGCGAATTAGTGCTTCACCCATGACCTGTTACCTGACCGCTACCGCTGCGCCCCATCCCAGCAAGAATGGCGTGGTAGCAAGCACTCCTCTCTTCATCCTCTCTGCCTGAGAAAGGACGACCTCACATGCCTACCTCCCTC
>Ga0207684_10002538_pt1 | contig 18333 bp, 18 predicted proteins | sample KBSK5501metaG_FD_184342 | JGI IMG/M metagenome (GOLD analysis project Ga0207684, IMG submission 184342) | Corn, switchgrass and miscanthus rhizosphere microbial communities from Kellogg Biological Station, Michigan, USA - KBS K5-50-1 metaG... | ecosystem: Host-associated > Plants > Roots >...
GCGTGCCGTCGTGGAAGCGGACGCCTTTCCGGAGCTTGAACGTCCATGTCAGGCCGTCGGGCGACTGGATCCACGACTGGGCCAGGGCCGGCTCGATCTGCATCTTCGAGTTGAACCGGACCAGGTTGTCATACATCATCCGGTTGACCTGCTCGCCCGGGTTCGACTGCGTGTTCTGCGGGTCCAGGCTATCCGGATCGGAGCCTGCGGCGAACGTCACGACCCCACCCGCGACGGGCTGCTGCGCGGTCGCCCCCTGGACCAGGGCCAAACCGCTTGCCACGAGAAGTCCGACCAGCCACAGAGCAAGTGTCCGTCTCATTGGTTCTCCTCCCCTTGGGCTACGAGACTCCCTCCGCCGTCGGGCGAGCCGCAGGACGTCGTGGGCGCAGGGTGAGCCGCAGCACGGCCAGGGGCTGGGCCCCCCGCGTGCGAGGCGAGCAACCTGTTGACTCCCCGCCGTCCGAGGCGAGCGGATCTATCAACCGGCGTCACGGCCGGTACGGTATCATGGAAAGCGCGGAAAGGGTTGCGCACGAGCCACCATCGTACACGAGTCATAGCCGGGGAGCGGTTGCGGTCACTGCTTCAGCCGATGTGAGCACCGGAATGATCTCGAACTCGATGAGGTCTTCCCAGCGAGCCGTCCACTGGGCGAGAAACTTCGGATCCTCGCACTCCATGACCTGAAAGCAGCGCCGGAGGTCGTTTGTCACCCAGCTCGCGATGTACCGGAGTCCCTCTGGCGCGAGGCGGCCCTGATCACGGAAGCGGCGGTACACCGGCAGCGCATCCCCGTTGCGAAAATGCTCGATGACCATGTAGTGCATGCGGGCTCCGGTGGCGGCTACTATAAGTGAAGGCGGCGATGCCCGCAAGCGCGGTCAACCCCGTCGTCGACTTGCGCGCGCTGGCTTCTCGCCAGACATCTTCGGCAGCCGCCTTGGAAGCATCGCCGTCGTGATATTATCGGCAGCCGATGAAGGTACGAGCTCGCTTCGCTCCTTCATGAATGAAACACGTTGACCGACCGCTCAACCAGCGGCTGATCCCGGACGGACTGCGCCGCCACGGGACGAAAGGCAAAGGTGCCTCATGCAAGCCCTGCGGAAATGGTCGATCCTCTCCGTCGTCCTGGCGCTGGCGCTGGTTTCCCCGGCGCTCGCCCAGCAGTTCAACTGGCAGCAAGCCAAGGGCACGCAGCTTCGCGTGCTCCTGAACAAACACCCGTGGCAGGCGGCCATCGAGCCGCATCTGAAGGAGTTCGAGACGCTCACGGGAGTCACACTCGTCACGGAGGTCTATCCGGAGGATCAGTTCAGGGCCAAGGTCCTGGTCGAGCTGGCCTCCGGCGCGAGCTCGATCGACGTGTTCATGAGCATGCCCGCGCAGGAGGGCCTGAAGTACATGCGGGCGGGCTGGCTGCAGCCCGTCGACGAGTTCCTCAAGAACCCCGCCGTGACGGCGCCGGACTACAACTGGAAGGATTTCCTCGAAAAGACGCGAGAGGCGATGGTGGTCGAGGGCAAGCTCGTGGGCCCGCCCATCCAGGTCGAGAACACCTCGCTCATGTATCGCAAGGACGTCTTCCAGAAATACAACGTCAAGGTGCCGACCACGCTGGACGAGCTCGAGGCCGCGGCCAAGGCCCTCAACGGCAAGGCCATGACCGACGACGGCCAGCCCGGCTTCGGCATCGTGGCCCGCGGCAAGCGCGCGGCAGCGACCTCGCAGTTCGCCGCGTATCTGCACGCCATGGGCAGCACCTGGATCGGCCCCAACCGGGAGCCGATGTTCAACAACGAAGATGGGGTCAAAGCGCTCGAGCTCTACGGCCGGCTGCTGCGGACGTACGGCCCCCCGGGCTCCGAGAACAATCACTGGTATGAAGCCTCCTCGATCTTCTCGCAGGGCAAGGCCGCGATGTACACGGACGCCAACTCGCTGTTCCCGGTGATCGAGGACGCGCAGAAGTCGAAGGTGGTCGGCAAGGTTGGATACGCGCTCTTCCCGCGCGGGCCGAAGGGACAGTATGGCTCGACCGTCGCCGCCTGGGGCTTGGCAATGCCGAAGAGCAGCAAGAACCAGAAGGCGGCCTGGCTCTTCATGCAGTGGGCGACCGCCAAGGAGCAGGTGCTCGCCGTTCAGAGCGAGAAAGGCGTCCTCGGGGCCCGCGAGTCGGTATGGAAGGACCCGAAGGGACTGACCAAGGTCCCGGCCGACCTGCGTGAGTCGCTCACGGTCGGCTCCAAGGTCGGCACACCACTGTGGAACCCGCCGGTCGTGGCCGTGGCGGAATGTCGCGACGCGATCGGCGCCGCCATCGTCACCTCGATTCAGGGCGGCGACGTGAAAGTTGCGGCCAACAAGGCGGCCGCCGACGTCAAGCGGATCATGGCCGAAACCGAAAAGAAGTAGCGCGTCGTGTCCTCCGGCACCGGGTGGTCGAGATTCACCGATCGCCACCCGGTGCCGGTCTTTACCCTGCCCTCCGTCGTCGTCGTCGCCGTCCTCATGGTCTTCCCCGTCCTCTACACGCTCTACATGAGCGTGCACTCCTGGTTCGCCTCGAGCCTCACGAGCCCGGAGTTCGTCGGCCTCGCCAACTTCCGGCGCGCCTTCCTGGACGACGAGCGGTTCCGCAACGCGCTCTGGCTCACCGTCTACTTCACCGGGCTCGCCACGCTGCTCCAGCTCGTGCTCGGCGTGGCGCTGGCGCTTCTGCTCAACCGGCCGTTCCGCGGCAAAGGGGTGGTGCGCTCGATCTTCCTGCTTCCCATGGTGGCGACGCCCGTCGCCATCGCGCTGGTGTGGATGATGATGTACAACCCGACGCTCGGCGTGATGAACTACCTGGTCGGGCTTGTCGGCCTCGGCCCGTACAACTGGGTGAGCAATGCCGCCATCGTCGTGCCGGCGCTGGCGGTGGTAGATACGTGGGAATGGACACCGCTCATCACGCTCATCACACTGGCCGGCCTCGCCACCCTGCCGCTCGAGCCCTACGAGTCCGCGGTGATTGACGGCGCCTCCGCCGCTCAGATGTTCTGGCGGATCACGCTGCCGCTCCTCCGGCCGACCATCATCGTGGCGCTCCTCTTTCGCGCCATCGACTGCCTCAAGACCTTTGACATCATCTATGTCATGACTCAGGGCGGGCCGGGGTTCGCGTCCGAGACTCTCAATGTCTACACCTTCCAGGTCGGGCTCTTCTACTTCCACATCGGCTACGCGAGCTCGCTCCTGGTCATCCTCTTCGCCCTGGTACTGGGCGTCAGCCTCGCGCTGATCAAGGTACGAAGGGGCTCGTGGTGAGATGAGCGCTGCCTCGAGCTGGAGGCAGGACCGGGTGAACGCGTGGACCTATGTCCTGCTGGTGGTGCTCCTCATCCCATTTCTCTTCCCGCTCGGGTGGATGTTCCTCTCCTCGCTCAAGACGCAGGTGCAGAATACCGCCTATCCTCCTGTCTGGATCTTCACGCCCACGCTCGGCAACTATCGCGAGGTCTTCCAGAAGAACCCCTTCTTCACCTTCACCTGGAACAGCATGGTCGTCGCGGCGGGCTCCACGGGGCTCGCGCTGCTCCTGGGGCTGCCCGGCGCCTATGCCATTGCGCGCTTCAAGCGTACCGGCATCGCGCTCGCCATCCTCACGGCGCGGATGGCCCCGGGCATTGGCTATCTCATCCCGTGGTTCATTCTCTTCACCAAGGCGAAGATGATCGACACCTACTCGGCGCTCATCCTCACCCATCTGATCGTGGCGCTGCCACTGGTGCTCTGGGTGATGATCGGCTTCTTCGAAGACGTGCCCGGCGACCTGATCGAGGCGGCGCGAATCGACGGCTGCTCGCACTGGGCGGCCTTTCTGCGCGTGGCCCTGCCCCTGGCCAAGCCCGGCATCGTCGCCACCGGGATCCTGTCCTTCATCTTCTCCTGGAACAATTTCCTCTTCTCGCTCATCATCGCGGGCTTCAAGACGCGCACGCTTCCCATCGCGGTGTACAGCTTTCTCTCCTACGAGGAGATCAACTGGGGCGGCCTCACCGCCGCCGCCACCATCATCACGCTTCCCGTGCTCGTGCTGGCCCTGTTCGTTCAGAAGCACATTGTCCGCGGGCTCACCTTCGGGGCGCTGAAGGGCTGAGAGGGAGCTCTCGGAGCATCACGTGGGCGCCGCGACGGCGGGCGCTCAGCCCACTGCTCACCGGTGGACCGCCATACCCCCGGATTGACACGGAGCCTCTTTCGGCCGATTCTCGGGAACGAGCCTGCCGGGAGTCACAGCGCCGGTGTGGAAAGAGGGCGAGCTTCAGAGGGAGGCGTCTATGCGGGACATACACGTGAAGGCTTCGCGCGGCAAGCTGCTGCTGATCGCAGGATTCGCCTTGGCGGCCATGGTAGGGCCGGCCGGGGCCGACGTAATCACGGAATGGAACCAGAAGGCTGTGCCGATCGTCACCAAGCACAGCCTCGGCGCGCCAGGCTACCGGGACCTGGCGATCATGCACCTGGCCATGTACCAATGCGTGAATTCCATCGAGCCGCGCTACGAGCCGTACAAGACCAAGCTGGACGCTCCGGCGACGGCCTCCAAGGAGGCGGCGGCCGCGGTGTCCGCCGCCGTCGTGCTCTCCAAGCTGCATCCCGAGGATCAGGCGAAGGTCGACACCGAGTTGAAGCAGTACCTCGCGCAGATTCCGGACGGCCCGGCAAAGGACGAGGGCATCGCGCTCGGGCAAAAGGTTGCGGAAGGGGTCTTGACCATGCGGGCCAACGACGGCTCGAGCGCGCCCGACAGCTATCGCCCGCGCACCACCGCGGGGCGGTACATCGCAACGGCGCCGGTGGTGGTTCCCATGTGGGGCAAGGTGACGCCCTTTGCGCTCAAGAGCGCGTCGCAATTCCGTCCCGGACCGCCGATCAACTTGAAGAGCCGCGAGTGGGCGGAGAACTACAACGAGATCAAAGAGATTGGCGCGAAGAACAGCACGAAGCGCAGCGCGGCTCAGACGGAGACCGGGCGTCTCTGGCTCTATACCGGGCCCGGGACGTTCATGCCGCTCGCCGTGCGGCTGTCGCAGGCCAAGGGGTTGAGCGTGAACGAGAATGCGCGCCTCTTCGCCCTGCTGAGTATGGCCACCGCCGACGCGATGGTGGCGGTGTTCGACGCCAAGTATCACTACGAGTTCTGGCGGCCCATCACGGCGATCCGCAACGGGGATATCGATGGCAATCCGCAAACAGAGCGCGACGCCTCCTGGGACTCGCTGGGACCGGCACCGATGCATCCGGAATATCCGTGCGCCCACTGCATCGTCGCCGGAGCCGCCGGAACCGTCATGCAGTCCTTCTTCGGCACCGGGACGCTCCCGGAGTTCTCGCTGACCACACCGACCGCGCCCGGCGTCACGCATCGGTGGACGCGGTTGGAAGACTATATCGAGGAGCCGTCGAACGCTCGCATCTGGTCGGGCATCCACTACCGGTTCTCGACCAAGGTGGGCACGGAGATGGGACGGAAGGTCGCTGGCTACACGGTGCAGAACCACCTGCAGCCGTTGAAGTGACCCCGGCTACCCATGAGCGCCGGCTCCGGATCTGATCACGGCCTGCATGCCGACTACGCGCCGACCGTACGTCGCTTCTAGAGGGGCTTCTTGAGGATGTTGCCGAGCTCGCCCACGATGCCGCGCCGGAAGGTGAGCACGCAGATCACGAAGATGAAGCCCTGCACCACGGTGACCCACGACCCGAGCTGCGCCAGGTAATTCTCCAGCGTGACCACGATGACGGCGCCAACTACGGGGCCGAACACCGTGCCGAGGCCGCCCAGCAGAGTCATGAGCACGACCTCGCCCGACATGGTCCAGTGCACGTCGGTGAGCGAGGCCAGCTGGAAGACGAGGGCCTTGGTGGCGCCCGCCAGCCCAGACAGCGTGGCCGACAGGACGAAGGCGATCAGCTTGTACTGATCGGCCGTGTAGCCGAGCGACACGGCGCGGGGCTCGTTCTCGCGAATCGCCTTGAGCACCTGCCCGAACGGGGAGTGAATCGTCCGGTAGATCAGCAGGAATCCGGCCAGGAAGATCGCCAGCACGACGAAGTACATCGTCATCGTCTGACGCAGATCCAGGATGCCCAGCAGCATGCCGCGCGGCACCGCCTGGATGCCGTCCTCGCCATGCGTGAACGGCGTCTGCAGGCAGAAGAAGTAGATCATCTGCGCGAGCGCCAGCGTAATCATCGCGAAGTAGATCCCCTGCCGGCGGATGGCCAGCGCGCCGACGATCAAACCGAGGAGGGCGGCCGTGGCGGTGCCGGTGAGGATGGCCATTTCGGGCGGCCAGCCCCAGACCTTGGCGGCGTGGGCCGCCAGGTAGCCGGCCGAGCCAAGGAATGCCGCGTGGCCGAAGGACAAGAGCCCCACATAGCCGATGAGCAGATTGAATGCGCAGGCGAAGAGCGCGAAGCAGAGCGCCTTCATGAGGAACAGCGGATAGACGAAGAAAGGCGCAGCCACGAAGAACACGACCATGACGGCGAAGGCCAGGTACTGGTGCCGGGGCGTCTCCGGAAGGTTGAGGGCCAGCGCGGGCGCGTCGGCGGATTCTTTGGCCACCGCCATCTCAGCGCTCCCTGCCGAACAGGCCCGCGGGCTTGACCAGCAGCACCAGGGCCATGATGACGAAGATCACGGTGTTCGAGGCTTCGGGGTAGAAGACCTTGGTGAGCCCCTCGACCACGCCGAGCCCGAAGCCGGTGACGATGGAACCCATGATGGAGCCCATGCCCCCGATAACCACGACCGCAAAGACCACGATGATGAGATCGGCACCCATGAGCGGGTTGACCTGATAGATGGGCGCCGCGAGCACCCCGGCCAGCGCGGCCAGCGCCACGCCGAAACCGTAGGTCAGCGTGATCATCCGCGGCACGTTGATCCCGAAGGCCTGCACCAGCGCCGGATTCTCGGTGGCGGCGCGCAGGTAGGAGCCGAGCTTGGTCCGCTCGATGACGTACCACGTGCCCAGGCAGACGATGAGCGAGAGGACCACCACCCAAGCGCGGTAATTGGGCAGGACCATAAACCCCAGGTTCTGCCCTCCCGTGAGCTGCGTCGGGAGCGAATAGGGCAGCCCCGAGGAGCCGTACTCGTTGCGGAACAGCCCCTGGATGATGAGGGCGAGACCAAACGTCAGCAATAAGCCGTAGAGATGATCGAGCTGGTACAGCCGCTTCAGCATCGTGCGCTCCAGCACGATCCCGAACAGCCCGACGACGAGCGGCGCGATGAGCAGCGCCCACCAGTACCCGAGCCCGGCCCACTGAAGCAGGAAGTACGCGGCGAAGGCGCCCATCATGTACTGGGCGCCGTGGGAGAAGTTGATGATGTTGAGCAATCCGAAGATGACGGCGAGCCCCAGGCTCAGGATGGCGTAGAACGAGCCGTTGATCAGGCCGATCAGCAGCTGGCCGAACAGCGCCTGGGTCGGGACGCCGAAGACGGTGGACATGGGCTCAACCCTCAGGGGAGAGGGCAGGGTGAGGGGGGCACGGCTGTCCCCGCCCTCACCCCGGCCCTCTCCCTCCAGAGGAGGGAGAGGGAGAGGGTCGGCTATTTCTTCACGAGCGGACAGTCGCCCTTATCCAGGGGCCGAAAGGCCTGCTCCGCCGGGATGGTCGCCCGGATCTTGTAATAGTCCCACGGGTACTTCGACTCCGCGGGCTTCTTCACCTCGACCAGGTACATCGGGTGGATCTTTCGGCCGTCGGCGCGGATGGTTCCCTTGCCGAAGAGCGGGTCGTCGGTCGGCATCTCCTTCATCTTGGCGATCACCTTGGTGCCGTCATCGCTCTTGAGCGCCTCCACCGCCTTGAGGTAGTGCAGCGTCGCCGCGTAAGAGCCCGCGTGGATCATGGTTGGATGGATTTGGCGGTTCCGCTCGGCGAAGCGCTTGGCGAACGCCCGGGTCTTCTCGTTCAGGTCCCAGTAGAAGGATTCGGTGAAGATCAGCCCCTGAGCGGTCTGGAGCCCCAGCCCGTGGATATCGGTGAGGAACACGAGCAGCCCAGCCAAGCTCTGCCCGCCCTTGACGATACCGAACTCCGCCGCCTGCTTGATGGCATTGGTGGTGTCGCCGCCGGCATTGGCCAGCCCGATGATCTTGGCCTTGGAGGCTTGGGCCTGGAGCAGGAAAGAGGAGAAGTCGGCGGTGTTGAGGGGGTGGCGTACCTTGCCGAGCACTTTCCCCCCACTGGCCAGGACCACGTTCTCGGTATCGCGTTCGAGCGCATGGCCGAACGCATAGTCGGCCGTGATGAAGAACCACGTGTCACCGCCCGTCTTCACGATGGCATTACCGGTGCCGTTGGCCAGCGCCCAGGTGTCGTAGGTCCAGTGGATGGTATTGGGCGAGCAGGCTTTGCCCGTCAGATCCGAGCTCGCCGCGCTCGAGACCAGGAAGGCCTTCCCCTTGTCCCGGGTGATCTGGCTGACCGCGAGGGCCACGCCCGAGTTCGGGACGTCGAGGATCATGTCCACCTTCTCGGCGTCGTACCACTGCCGGGCAATGCTGGAGCCGACGTCGGCCTTGTTCTGGTGATCGGCGAAGATGACCTCGACCTTCAGGCCCTTGGCCGCCGCGCCGAAGTCCTCCACCGCCATGCGGGCCGCCACCACCGAGCCCAGGCCGGCGAGGTCGGCGTAGAGACTCGACTGGTCGTTCAGGACACCGATCTTGATCACGCCATCCGAGATCTGGGCGGATGCCGTCCCCGCCGTCAGGACCAGCACCGCCAGAATGATCAGAAGCCTCCTAGCCATGTTTCGACTCCTTTCGTCGCGTGGTAAGTGCTCCAGAGCGGGGATTATACCCCGAGATACTCGTGCAGCTTGGGCATGCTGGCCTCCAGCTGGGCGTTGGGAACCATGTCCACGACGCGGCCGCGCTCCATGACGTAGTGGCGATCAGCGAGCGTGGCGGCGAAGCGGAAGTTCTGCTCGACCAGCAGGATTGTGAAGCCATCGGCCTTGAGCCGCCGGATGGTGGCGCCGATCTGCTGGACGATCACCGGTGCCAGGCCTTCGGTGGGCTCGTCGAGCAGGAGCAGCCGCGCGCCGGTGCGCAAGATGCGGCCGATGGCCAGCATCTGCTGCTCGCCGCCGGAGAGCTTGGTGCCCTGGCTCTTCAAGCGCTCCTTGAGATTGGGGAAGAGGGTGAAGATGGTGTCCGCGGACAAACCGCCCGACCGCACTTCGGGCGGCAGCAGCAGGTTCTCCTCGACGTTGAGACTGGCGAAGATGCCGCGCTCTTCGGGGCAGAAGGCGATGCCGAGCCGCGCGATGACATTGGAGGGCCGGTGGATCAGCTCTTCGCCGCTGAAGCGGACCGAGCCCTCGCGCCGCGGCACCATCCCCATGATCGACTTGAGCGTGGTGGTCTTGCCGGCGCCGTTGCGGCCGAGCAGCGTCACGACCTCCCCGCCGCGGACCTCGAACGCCACGCCGTGAAGGATGTGGGACTCCCCGTACCAGGCGTTCAAGTCGCGCACCTCGAGAAGCGGCGTCGACGCCGACTCAGGCATGTTCTGATCCCATGTAGGCCTGCACCACGGCCGGGTGTCTCGACACGCTGGCATAGTCGCCCTCGGCGATCACCTCGCCGCGCGCCAGCACCGTAATCGTGTCGGAGAGGTTGGCCACGACGCTGAGGTTGTGCTCGACCATGAGCACGGTGCGATTGGCGGCGACCTTCTTGATCAGTGCCGCGATGCGGTCCACGTCGTCGTGGGCCATCCCGGCCGTGGGCTCGTCGAGCAGCATCATCTCCGGATCGAGGGCAAGCGTCGTGGCGATCTCGAGGGCGCGCTTGCGGCCGTAGGGGAGCACCACCGCCGGCGTGCCTGCGAAGGCGCTGAGCCCCACCGCCTCGATCAGCTCCATCGCCCGTTCGTTGAGACCCGCCAGTACCCGCTCCGACCGCCAGAAGTCGAAGGAGCGACCCCGCCGCCGCTGTAGCGCGATCCGCACGTTCTCGAGCACGGTCAGGTGCGGGAAGACCGCCGAGATCTGAAAGGAGCGCACCAGCCCCAGCCGCGCGATGTCGGCGGGCTTCGAGCCCGTGATCTCGCGCCCGTTGTACGTGATGCGCCCGCACGTGGGAGTCAGGAAGTGGGTGAGCAGATTGAAGCAGGTGGTCTTCCCCGCCCCGTTGGGACCGATGAGAGCGTGGATGCCCCCGCGCCGGACACGAAGGCTGACGTTCTTGACCGCGACGAAGCCTCGAAACTCCTTGGTCAGGTCCTGGGTTTCGAGGATCACGTCACTGGCCATCAGAATGCCGATGATAGATGATGCCCCTTCCCCACCGCAAGCGCTTATGTATGATAGGCGCATGAGCACACGACTCCTCTTCGTCGGCGCGGGCGCCATCGGCAGCTACCTGGGTGCGTTCCTCTCGCGGGCCGGTCACGACGTGACCCTGGTCGACCCCTGGCCCGAGCAGATCGAGGCCATCCGTCGCGGCGGCATCTCGGTTACCGGGCCGCATGAGCCGTTCACCCAGCGGTTGACGGCGCTGCATCTTCATGAGGCGCAGCGGCTCGGCGCCGACTTCGACATCGCATTCGTCGCCATGAAGTCCTACGACACCGCCTGGGCGACGCACCTGGCCCTGCGTCACCTGGCGCCGCCGGGCTACGTGGTGGCTGCGCAGAATTGCTGGAACGATCCGCTGGTGGCCTCTATCGCGGGACCGGAGCGGTCCGTGGGGCTCATCATGTCCAGGATCGCCGTGGCCTGCTGGGAGCCCGGCCAGGTCGGCCGGGGCGCGGAAAAGGGCGCCGGCGCCGGCTACGACGTCTTCCGCCCTGGCGAACACGACGGCCGCATCACGCCGCGGGTAGAGGAGTTGGCGCGGATGCTGTCCGTGATCGACGGCGCGAAGCCAACGGATAACCTCTGGGGCGAGCGCTGGTCCAAGCTCTGCGCCAACTGCATGGGCAATCCGGTTCAGGCCATGAGTGGTCTGGGCAGCCTCGAGATCGCCGCCGACCCGCGCGGCCGCGAGATCACCATCCGCCTGGCCGAGGAGTCGGCGCGCGTCGGCCTTGGATTGGCCCTCCGCATCCCGAAGTTCCGCGGCGCGGCGGCCGAGCAGTGGGCGGAGGCCGGCCGGCCGGCGGTGTACAAAGAGCTCGACACGATGCTGATGCCGCGCGAGGGCGCGGGCCGCAACTGGCGCGCCTCGATGGCCCAGGACGTGATCAAGGGCCGCCGCACGGAGATCGCCTACATGAACGGCCACGTGGCGAGCAAGGGCAAGGAAGCGGGAATTACCACGCCAGTCTCCGCGGCCGTGATCGGCCTCGTCGAGGAGATCGATGCCGGCACCCGCAAGCCGGCACCGGACACGATCGAGCTCGCCCTGCGCCGCGCCGGCTTCTAGCGCGCAGCAAAGCTAAAAGGCCGTTCAGATCCGCGCTCAGCGCCGCCGGCTCCTCGGCTGAAAGCGCAGCCATGCCCCCGGCATGGTTTCCGGGCCGATTTCGTCCTGCTCTCCCCTTCCATAGGCGGTCGCTGCAACCTGGCGGCCACCTTGAGCATCAAATAATTGACCGTTTCCGGCGAGTTTCCCTATCCAAGGAGGGAGTTATGGCAGACGTTCAGCGGATCAGCGTTGCGGAAGCGCGTCGAAAGGTGAAGGCCAACGAGGCGCTCTTGGTCTGCGGCTACGACGACGCGGAGAAGTACAAGAAGCTCAACCTCGAAGGGTCCATCTCGTTCTCGAGTTTCCAGTCCAGGCTCTCCACCCTTGTCGAAAAACAAGGAAATCATCTTCTACTGCGCCTGACCCGCCGAGGCAACCGCTGCCGGTCAGGCAGCGAAGTACCAGGCGCAGGGCTTCAGCAACGTCAAGGCCCTCAAGGGAGGCGTCGAGGCCTGGACGGCGGCGGGCTATCCGATGGCCGCCTGAGAGGGTTCGCTGCCGTTTCGGCGTGAGAATCTTGGATGCTAGCGGGTCGCGCCGTCGGGAGGCGGGTAGAAGCGCGCCTCGCGCTTTTCGTCCCAGGCCCGGTTGGCCTCCCGGATCTCCCAGGACTCCATGCAGTCACTCTGCGCGCGAATGATCTCCTCGATCATGGCGCGCGGGTCGGTGTGGAACGAGGCATGCAGGAGGCGCTTGGCATGGCCTGTCGCGGTTCGCGAAGCGTGGAAGGTCTTCGCGATCACGCCGGCGAGCCGTGAGTCCAGCTCCTCCGCCGGCGCCACCCAGTTCACCAGCCCCATGGCCAGCGCCTCCTGGGCGCCGATCTGGTCATTGAGCAGGGTCAGCTCCTTCGCGCGGCCCAGCCCGATGAGGCGCGCCAGCCTCAGGATGGAGCCGTCGGGAATGAGGCCGTGACCCGTGGCGCCCAGCCCGAGCACTGCATCGGCGGCGGCGAGCCGCAGGTCGCAGGCCACGGCCAGCTGCAGGCCCCCGCCGATGCAGTAGCCGTGCAGCACACCGATTACGAGCTTGTCCATGTCCTCCAGGCAGTTCAGCGCCCGGATCCAGTGCCGGTAGAAGGCCTCACCGATGCTTCCGCGGGCGAGCGCCGTCCGGTCCATCCCCGAGGAGAAGGCGCGGCCGGCGCCGCGCACCACGACGGTCCAGGTCTCCGGATCCTTGGCCGCCCGCTCAGCCGCCTCCGCCAGCTCGACGGCCACGGGCATGTGTAGCGCATTGAGGACGGCCGGCCGGTTGAGCGTGATGGTCCCGACTCCGGCCTTCACTTCGTAGAGGACACTCGGGTCCGCCATCTTTACTCAGCCCTCGCCTCGCCGGGCTCCTCGCCTGCGGCTCGTCGGCCCCGTCTCAGCTCGAACATCAACTAGATGCCCTTGAAACCCAGGATCTCGCGTGCGATGACCATGCGCTGTACCTCCGAGGTCCCCTCGCCGATCTCCGTGAGCTTGGCGTCGCGGAACATGCGCTCGATGGGGAACTCCGTGATGTAGCCCGCGCCGCCGTGAATCTGGAGCGACTTGGTCGCGGCCTTCATCGCCACTTCGGAGGCGAACACTTTCGCCATGGAGGCGGCCACCTTGGCCGGGCGGCCACTGTCCTTCAGCGCGGCCGCGCGGAGCGTGAGCAGCCGCGCCGCCTCGACCTCGGTCCCCATGTCCGCAATCATCCCCTGCAGCCCGTTGAATTCGGCCAGCGTCCGACCGAAGGCGCTGCGCTGCTTCATGTACTTGAGCGCCTGATCGAGCGCGCCCTGGGCGATGCCCACCGCCATCGCGGCCATGGCGATCCGCCCGCCTTCCAGCACCTGCATGGTATTGACGAACCCCATGTTCAGCTCGCCGCAGAGCTGACCGGCGGGCACTCGCACGTTGTCGAAGATCAGCTCGGCGGTATTCGAGGCGTGCAGCCCGAGTTTGCGGTAGGGCTGCCCCGCGCTGAAGCCGGGCATCCCCTTCTCCAGGATGAAGGCCGAGATGCCTCTGTTGCCCAGCCTGGGATCCGTCACCGCCATGACGAGCGCGATCTGGCCCACCCCCGCATTGGTAATGAAGGCCTTGGTGCCGTTGAGCACGAAGGCATCACCCTCGCGCGCCGCCCGAGACTTCATGGCGGCGGCGTCGGAGCCCGAGCCGGGCTCGGTGAGGCCCCAGGCGCCGAGGCTCTCGCCCCGCGCGAGCCGCGGCAGGTATTTCGCCTTCTGCTCCGTGGAGCCGAAGAGCGTGATGTGGTTGGTGCAAAGCGAGTTGTGCGCCCACATGGTGATGCCGACGGAGGCGTCGACGCGGTTCAGCTCCTCGACCGCCAGCGCGTAGGAGACGTAGTCGAGCGCAGCGCCGCCGTATTGCTCGGGCACGAGCGCGCCCAGCAGCCCGGTCTTCCCCAGCTTGTCCAGGATCTCGTGGGGGAACTCATGGGCCTCGTCGTAGCGGCGGATCACTGGAGCGACTTCGCCCTCGGCGAAGTCCCGGGCCAGCCTCCGGATTTCCTTCTGCTCAGGGCTGAGATCGAAGTTCATGGGTTACGCCCGGCCCTAGACGGCCGCGCGGATGTGCTCCTTGACGAACCGGACGATGTCCTGGGTCGAGGCGCCGGGTGTGAAGAGCTCTTTCACGCCCATGGCTTTAAGCGCCTGGATGTCGTCGGCGGGGATGATGCCGCCGCCGAAGACCGCGATGTCGCCGGCGCCCTTCTCCTTCAGGAGCTCCAGCACCCGCGCGAAGAGATAGTTATGAGCGCCGGAGAGGACGCTGAGCCCGATGGCATCGGCGTCTTCCTGCACCGCGGTCGCGACGATCTGCTCGGGCGTCTGGTGAAGGCCCGTGTAGATGACTTCGATGCCGGCGTCGCGCAGGGCCCGGGCGACGATCTTCGCGCCCCGGTCGTGCCCGTCGAGCCCGGGCTTGGCCACCACCACCCGGATCTTGCGCTCCGCCATGGCCGTCCTCCTAGTTGAGCAGCGCCCGGAGCCGCTCGCCGTTCTTCATGATGACTTCGCGATTGCCGGGCACCGGCTTCCAGTCGAACCCCTTCCCGTCATTGGCCCAGCGCGGGATCAGGTGCAGGTGGAAATGCGGGACGGACTGGAAGGCAGCCGCGCCGTTCGCCTGGAGGATGTTCAGCCCGTCGGGCTTGAGTGCTTCCCGGATCGCCAGGGCGACTCTCTTCGCCGCCGCGATAGCGGCCATGAGGTCCTCCACATCCGCCTCGAAGATGGTGGCGGCGTGGGCTTTCGTCACCACCAGGCAGTGACCCGAGTTAAGCGGGTTGATGTCCATGAACGTGACCGTCCGCTCGTCCTCGTGAATCTTGAACGACGGGATCTGCCCGTCCCGGATCTTGCAGAAGACGCAGTCCGCGCTCACGGGTTAGACCTCGACGGTCCACTTGTCCGGATCGGGTGCCTTGCCGTACTGGATCCCCACGATGGCGTCATAGAGCTTCTGCGTGAGCTCGCCGATCCGCCCGGCATGGATCAACATCTTCTCGTTCTTGTACGCCAGCTCGCCGACGGGCGAGATCACCGCCGCCGTGCCGGTGCCCCAGACTTCTTTCAGCGCGCCGCTCTTGTGCGCGGCGACCACTTCGTCGATGGTGAGCGGCCGCTCGCTGACTTTGAGCCCCCACGTGCGCATCAGCGACAGGGCCGAGTCCCGCGTGACTCCCGCGAGCACCGTGCCGCCGACCGGCGGAGTGATCACTTCGTCGCCGATCTTCACCATGATGTTCATGGTGCCGACCTCGTCGATGAACTTCCGGTGGACGCCGTCGAGGAACAAGACCTGGGTGTAGCCCGCATGCTTGGCCTCTTCGGCCGCCATGAGGCTCGCGGCATAGTTGGCTCCCGTCTTGGCTGAACCCAGGCCGCCCTCGACGGCGCGCACGTACTTCTCTTCGACCCGGATCTTCACCGGCGCCATGCCCTCGGGGTAATAGGCACCCACCGGCGAGAGGATCACGAAGTAGACATAGGACTTGGCCGGGCGCACGCCCAGGAACGGCTCGTTCGCGACGATCGTCGGGCGGATGTACAGGGACGTCCCGATGGTCCGCGGCACCCACTCCCGCTCGACGCCCACCAGGGTCACGATGGACTGCAGCGCCAGATCGGGATCGAGCGGTGGGATGCACATGCGCCGGGCCGAGTTGTTCAGGCGCTCGATGTTCTTCTGCGGACGGAAGAGGCGCACCTTGCCATCCACGCCCCGGAAGGCCTTGAGCCCTTCGAACACAGCCTGGGCATAGTGGAGCACGGCGGCCGCCGGGTCCATCTCGAGGGGCCCGTAGGGCTCGATGCGCGGGTCGTACCAGCCCTTTTCCTCCTGGAAATCTGCCACGAACATGTGGTCGGTGAAAATCTGGCCGAAACCCAGCTCCGCGTCCTTGGGCTTGGTCTTTAGTGTCCGCGCCTTCGTGATCCTGATCGCCTCAGCCATTTCAGGTCTCCTTCATCTATCTCGCTTGAACGTCAAACCATCCAGTTGTGCGGTTCAGCTCTTTCGCGCAAGCGCTCATCCGACCTGCCTCGCTTGAACGTCGACTTCTTCAGTTTAGCGGTTTGGCCTCTTCGGGCCTTTGGCCCTCATCGGGGCGTCCGCGCCACCCACTCGCTAGAAAATAATCGGTTCTCGGTAGAGACCGAAGACCTGTCGGTACACGTCCGAGATCTCCCCGAGCGACACGTAGTCCTTGACCGCGTCCACGAGCACCGGCATGACGTTCTGGCCGTTCCGGCAGGCATCGGCCAGCTGCTTGAGCCTGCGCTCGACCTTGGACGGATCGCGCGAGGCCTTGACCCGCTTCACCCGCTCCATCTGCTCCCGCTCGATGGCCTCGTCGATCTTCAAGTACTCCACCGGCGCCTCCTGCGGCATCACGTACTTGTTGACGCCCACCACCGTCTTCTCGCCCCGATCGTCCAGGAGCTGGTAGCGGTAGGCGGCCTCCGCGATCTCGCGCTGCGGGTAGCCCCTGTCGATGGCCCGGACGATGCCGCCCAGCGCGTCGATCTTCCGGATATAGGCCATCGCCTGCTCCTCCATCTGATCCGTCAGCCGCTCCAGGAAGTAAGAGCCGCCCAGCGGGTCGATGGTGAGCGGCACTCCGGTTTCCTCGGCGATGATCTGCTGAGTGCGCAGGGCGACGGTGACGGCCTGCTCCGTCGGCAGCGCCAACACCTCGTCGTACGAGTTGGTGTGCAGCGACTGCGCCCCGCCCAGGACCGCGGCCAGCGCCTGCAGGGCCACGCGCGCCACGTTGTTCAGCGGCTGCTGCGCGGTGGCCGAGACGCCGGCCGTCTGGGTATGCGTGCGCAGCCTCAGCGACTCGGGCCGCTGGGCGCCGAACCGGTCGCGCATGACCGTGGCCCAGATTCGACGCGCCGCCCGGAGCTTGGCGATCTCTTCGAAGAAATCGTTGTGGATGTCGAAGAAGAAGGACAGGCGCGGCGCGAAGGCGTCCACGTCCAGCCCTCGCTTCACGCAGGCGTCCACGTAGCCGAAGCCGTCGGCCAGCGTGAACGCCAGCTCCTGGACCGCCGTGGAGCCGGCCTCGCGGATGTGATAGCCGGAGATCGACACGGGATTGAAGCGGGGCACGTGCGCGGAGCAGAACTCGATCGTGTCCACCACGATGCGGACGGCGGAGTCGGGCGGCGAGATCCACTCTTTCTGGGCGATGAACTCCTTGAGCATGTCGTTCTGCATCGTCCCGCCCAGCTTGTCCCAAGCCATCCCCTGCTTGTCCGCCAGGGCCAGGTACATGGCCAGCGCCACGGACGCCGTGCAGTTGATGGTCATCGACGTCGTGACCTGATCCAGGGGGATGTCGCGGAACAGCAGCTCGAAGTCGGCCAGCGTGGACACGGTGACGCCCTCGCGGCCCACCTCGCCGCGCGCCCGCGGGTGGTCGGCATCGTAGCCCATCAGCGCCGGCATATCGAAGGCCGTGGAGAGGCCTGTCTGTCCCTGCTCGAGCAAGTATTTGAAGCGCGCGTTGGTGTCCTCGGGCCGGCCGAAGCCGGCGAACATCCGCATGGTCCAGAGCCTGCCGCGGTACATCGAGGGATACGGCCCGCGCGTGTATGGGAACTCGCCCGGGTACCCGAGCTTTTCTTCGTAGCGCCACCCGACGAGATCCTCCGGCGTGTACAGCGCCTGGATCGGGATGCCCGAGAGTGACTCGTAACGGATCTCGCGCTCCGGCGCCTGGCGCACGAAGGGCCCGTAGGTCTCCTTCTCCCACCGCTTCTTGTCGTCGGCCATAATCGCTGACTCCCTCTTTCTATTCAGCCCTCGCCTCGTCGTGCGGCTCGCAACTGCCTCGCCGGCCACGCCTCGGCTCGAATTGCTACTCCACCTCGTTCAGGAGGTGGCGGGCGATCACGAGCTTCTGGATCTGCGACGTGCCCTCGTAGATCTGGGTGATCTTCGCGTCGCGGAAATACCGCTCCACCTGGTATTCCTTGATGAACCCGTAGCCGCCGTGCACCTGGACGGCGTCGGTGGTGACCCGCATCGCCGCCTCCGCGGCGAAGAGCTTGGCCATCGCCGCCTCGGCGCCGAACGGCGCTCCCGTGTCCTTGAGCCACGCCGCCCGCCACGTGAGCAGGCGCGCGGCCTCTATCGCCGTGGCCATGTCGGCCAGCATCCACTGCACCATCTGGTGCTGCCCGATCGGCACGCCGAAGCTTTTCCGCTCCCGCGCGTACCCGACGGCGAGATCGTTGGCGCCGACGGCGATCCCGAGGGCCTGGGCCGCGATGCCGATCCGCCCACCGTCGAGCGTCGCCATGGCGATCTTGAAGCCCTCGCCCTCCGCGCCC
>Ga0207684_10002539_pt1 | contig 18327 bp, 17 predicted proteins | sample KBSK5501metaG_FD_184342 | JGI IMG/M metagenome (GOLD analysis project Ga0207684, IMG submission 184342) | Corn, switchgrass and miscanthus rhizosphere microbial communities from Kellogg Biological Station, Michigan, USA - KBS K5-50-1 metaG... | ecosystem: Host-associated > Plants > Roots >...
TGCCGTCCCAACTCTTGTGGTGGAGCGAGTCGTCCATACCCTTAGCGAACAGGTCCACACGGTTACCGGCCCAGGAGGCAACTGCCGGCGCCGACGAGAACGTCCCGCCCATGTCATTCCATCCGTGCCAGCTGGAGCCATTCCAGGACAGCTCCCCGATGTGGCCGTCGGTCCCGAGAACGAAGACGTCGATCCGGTTTGGACCTCGGGAAATGGCTGCCGGTCCGTACATCAATGCGCCGCCAAGCTTCTGCCAAGTGCTCCAATGCGCGCCGTCCCAACTCCTGTGCTGGAGCGAGTTGTCGGTTCCTTTAACGAACAGATCGAGTCGATTCACACCCCAAGACGCCAATGCTGGCCCGGAAGTGGCCTGTCCGCCGAGATCCTCCCAGCCTCTCCAAGCAGGCTTGCGAGTAATTGCCCACGTCACCGTGTAGTCGGCATTGTCGCCACACCCAACTGGAGTATCGGGTCCAAGATATGACCTGGTCTCCCTGTGGGTGAGGCCCTCACACGTCCAGCTCTGGAGGGTCGTTCCCGGCCCTGCTACAACGTCGCTCAGCACAACCCCATCACAGTCGATGCCACTGAACAGGCCGATGATTACGTTAACGACGCCCGTGATCGCGGCAACGGCCCCCCCGACAAATGCATTGATTGCGCCTGTCACGCCAGCCACAGCAGCGCCGATAGCTGTAACGATTTTTTGGTCATTCTGCATCTGCGTCTCGGTATCGCCGTGGCCGTTATTAACGACTTGATATGTCATGAGCCATGGCTCGGTGTCGGCAATAGATACAGGTCCCACATGCCAATCTAGTACATAGTCGCCGTTGTTCAAGTCGCCAATCTTTGCATGCTGCGGCCCGAATACGGTCTTACCTGCCTTAACTGTGAAGTAAACGAAATCGGTGTCTGTATGGGCAGCCATCGTGTTATTGATGTGGAATCCGCCTAGAGTGAACTCATAGTCCGACATATGATTCGATTTCCTCCGATAGACGGAAACTACCTTCGTACCGGCTTCACGGCACTACCCTAGACATCGGACACGTGAGGCACACCGGGGCCCGCCCGCCTTTTGAGTAGGGGCTAACCCTGATGGTTGCTAGCGACAAGGCGCCACTATCGGCGCTTAGCTTGGGCCCCGGGGCGGTTCGGTCGACCTCGGCGGTCTCGACTGTTGGTCGAATCACCATTGAGTCCATCAGACCCGCGCCGCTGAGTCCTACCGTTTGCCTTAGGTCGCGGGCTGAAAGTATGCCGCCACGATCGGCAGGGCCAGTCCGAGGAAGGTCGTACCGAGGTTCTTAACGAGATCAGAGATCTCATTTGGATGGATGACCCACGTCACCAATGCGCCGATTCCAACCACTAGGTACACGACCAGATATACGGCCCCAAGGATCACTCCGGCTGTGCCAGACACGGATGCGAGCGTTCGGAAGTTGAGCTGTTGCGCCGGCATGTTTGGTGTTTTCGGATCCTGTGTCTTGAGACCAAACGCTGCCGCAAAAATGCCGCCAATTAGGGCCGCCAAGCCAGTCGCCACGTATAGGTATGACTGGGAGTACTGGGGTGGTTTTCCTGCCTGTGCCGACCACACTTGGGCGATTGCGATTCCAAACAGCACAGCGAAGGCTGCCACCGCCAGAAAAACGATGATCACCTTGATGGCGAGGACTACTCCGCTAGATGCTTGCATCGATCCACCTCCTCAGTGCTGACTGCACAAGCCAGCGCATCGCTCCACTCCGGCGACTGACTTCGCCAAATCGAACTCAGTGCGCGCGCCTGTCGATGCGCACCCGGCTGCGTGTGGGCTCAAACATCGGTTGCGGACACAGAGGCGGAGGAGTCGACTCGTCTGCGGATGCATGCAGATGTCTTCCGAACACCTCCCAATCCCAACCAACACCAGCCGCACGGGCTCGCGCCAATTATGGCGGCCCCCCACCCACTGTCAAGAGGAGTGCTTAACAGATCACTTGACAGTTGGAAATGGAACGCCATAATCAGCGGTGACCAGCCCGGATGTGATTGGGTCATTGGGCATGGAGAAACCCGGAATGTGGAACTTCCGCATTCCGGTCGAACCAACGTGGAGGGCTTGATGGAATCCGCCGCTGACAAGATCGGGCCCCATCTGCTCGGGCGCAGACCATCGCCGCTGGACGCCCGAGATTGGAAGATGAGTGACTTCCTTCTCCCCGCGCCTGACGAAACCATCTTGGGGAAGTCCGTGCAGGAGATCCTCGACGAGAAGACCTATTTCGCAAGCTGGCCCGGCCTGATGATGTTCTGGCGTTGGGCCGAGGAATACCAGCAAACGGACTTAGGTCGCCGACCGCGTCCACCGAGACCCCGACCGCCGAAGCCGAAGCCACCAGCTCCGGTGACAACCGTGTGGGAAGACCTGATTCAGTTAGACCAAGGCCAGACCGGCCACTGCGTAGGGTTTGGTTGGGCCGCTTGGGGCGACTGCGCCCCGGTTGAAGACCAATACCAGAACCCAGACGCCCACCAGATCTATTACGAGTGCAAAGTAATCGACGGCCAGCCGCAGCAAGAGAACGGATCAAACGTGCGTTCGGGGGCCAAAGCGATGCAGAACCGCGGACGCTTAGGGCCTTACGTATTCGCATCGACAACGGACGAGCTCAAGCAGTGGGTGACAAATCAGGGACCCGTGGTAATCGGTTCCGACTGGACCCAGGACATGTTCAACCCCGACGGCAATAGCTTCGTCCACCCGACCGGTCCAGTGGTGGGTGGGCATTGCTACCTGATGCTTGGCTACGACCGCGCAAGCGACGCGTTCCAATTTGACAATTCGTGGGGTCCGGCCTGGGGCAAGAACGGCCGTTTCTTCATGAGCGCCGCCGACTTTGACGCTCTTGTTATGAGAAACCCGACCGGCGAAGCGTGCGCCGGCCTCGAGTTGCCGCTGACCCCGACACCGACTCCGCCACCGACTCCGCCGCCAACACCGCCACCGGGTCCGCCCGCGCCACCCGATGCGCACCTGGACAGCGTGTACCACAACTATCGACTGCAGGTGCTTCATGTAAACCAGGAGATGACCGGCACTGTTTCTGCAGTGCGGGCGGAAGCGGATCGCGACACCCATGTAGAAGTGATACCCGACCCTGCTTTCTCGTCCCTTGCCTATACCGGTCAGAACTACGTGGTGGTCGAGCCGATGCCTGGCCAAAACATTCCGACTCCTTCAGTCGGCGACCACATTCACGTAATTGGGACTCACGCTTTCGATACGAACCATGGCCACAACGAGATTCACCCCGTGCTTAGTTGGAACGGGACTGGCTATACACCCGTAGTCCCGCCCGAGTTCACCGGTAGATGGCCCAACGCTCCTGGACCATTTGCTATGTCCGAGGACGAGTTGAAAGCGGAGCAGCTTCGGTCGACCCCACATCCATAGGAGTGCTCTGACATGCCGTTCATCGAACATCTGTTTCACATTGACCCTGACGCCGGAACTGGCCTTTTTGAAATGGCGATCTTGCTTGTCGTACTCGCGATCGGATCTCTCGTAGCGCGCCGACTTCCAATATGGAGCGACCGGCGCCGGAGCCGTTAGTCAGAGCTGCACTAGTGCCGATTAGCGCCGACGAGCAAGCGGTTGTCCGATAGCGAATCACCCGGCAAGATTGCGGTTGAGGCTGTACAGGCCGCACTGACTCAGGCAGGCGCGACCTGGCAAGCAGGCACTAACGCCCTTACCGAACTATCGTCCGAGCAGCGCCGCCTCTATCTAGGCTTCACACCGCCCGCAGGTGTGACGTTGCAAGGCCTCGAAGAGCGTGCCAGAGGTATTGCCGCTGGTCATCGAGAAGCTCTTGCTGTTGGCGGCTACCCGCCATCCTTCGACTGGCGCAACCAGGGCGGACAGAACTTCATCACGGCAGTCACAGACCAGGGCGCCTGTGGGTCGTGCGTGGCATTCGGCACGACGGCGGCAGTAGAGGGCACACTTCGGGTTCAAAGCCACGATGCTGCCCTTGGCGTCGATCTCTCGGAGGCTTCGCTGTTCTACTGCATCGGCGGATCCCAGGGGCGCACGTGCGCAAGTGGATGGTGGCCGGACGCAGCGTTGACGGGCTATCTCAATGTCGGCGTTCCAGATGAGGGCTGCTTCCCCTACACGCCTGGAGACCAGCCTTGCCGCCAGTGCGCCGACTGGGCATCCCGCGTGACCAAAATCACCGGCTTTCATGCTGTTGGCACAGTTGCCGACATGAAAACCTGGCTCTCTACACGGGGGCCGATGTCAGCTTGCCTGACTGTGTACGACGACTTCTTCAGCTACACGAGCGGTGTCTACCATCACGTGACAGGAAACGCTGCTGGGGGTCATTGCGTCTGCTTCGTCGGGTACGACGACGGACAGAACTGCTGGATTTGCAAGAACAGTTGGGGAGCAGGCTGGGGCGAAGCGGGCTTCTTTCAAATCGCTTACGGCGAATGCGGCATCGAAGCCACGGTGCACGCGGTCGATGGTGTGGGGCAAGGACCGCCCCGCCCAGGTTGTCTGCCCGGAATTTTCAGAATGGCTTCCGGAAGATCATCCGCGTGAGGGCGCTACGCTAGTCGCGGGAGTCAACTCATCACAAAGGTCGTCAACGAAGACAGCCCGGGTACGTCAATCGACGCCACGGTCGACGAGAAGGTTCTCGTTCAACTTGCAGAGACCCCGACCTCGGGCTACCGTTGGGCGGTCGATAGCTTCGATGACCATGTCCTCGCCCTAGAGGGATCAAGCTTCGAACTTCCCGCCGAGGCAGCGATCGGCGGTGCGGGGGAGAGGACGTTCAGGTTCAAAGCGAAGGATGCGGGTGACGGGCGCATCGCTCTCAAGTTGTGGCGCGATTGGGAAGGACCCAGCTCCATTGTCAAGACCTTCGACCTTGCCGTTCATGTCAAGTAGCAGCAGCGTCGTGGAAGCTGTGACAGGGCGTCCCAACCCCAGTTAGTCCACGTCCGTGGAGGTGCCTAAGACCACAGATCCTGGCCAATGATCACAAGCGCAGAGACAAGGCCACGGACCAGTTTTTGGAACCAACGGTCCGATCCACACCACGCCCCGAGTTCGCCGAAGAACCCATGACCAGATGCGACCCAGGTCGCAACGGGCGTGACTTGCCCCGGCGGCCGTCAAGTGAAGCTTGTCAAGCAAATCACTTGACAATCCAGGAGTGCTGGATTTTACTAGCTCAGTACCGTTCTCGGGGCGTTAGGACTGGGGGACGAGTGATGGTGGGTAACCAGCCGAGCGTCAACTCAGAAGACGCGGGAGCCGCCGAGGTGGGCGCAGGGGTGTAATTGTGAGCTTCAGCAACGGGCACCATGCCTTTGCCGGCCTAAAGGAGGAAGCTGCAAATGACTTCTTGACCGCATTCTTTCAAGCCAGGCCGCACTATCTGCATTACGGGTCGCCCCCGTTTGTCCTGGCCTCAAGCTCTGCTGCGACGCTCATTTCGCCATTGGCTGTCCCTGGGCTCCTGCCTAGTCCGATTCCGGTTGCCATCGACATCGGGCTTCCGGTGGTCGACTTCTATCCACCAGACGGGCCGCTTCCAGCACCCCTGGTGCTGGCTGCCGGCCAGCTGAGCATTTCCACGAGCGTGCGAATCAGCGTCATATGCGGCCAGCAAAGGATGTCCTTCGATCTGGCTGTGTGGGCCATCGGAGGGATTTCTGTCCTGCCGCCTAGTGGCCCGCCGGCGACCATCCACTTCACAGCCAATCAGATCAAGGTGCAGGGGATTTCTCCACTTGGACTCGAGCAGGTACTCGAGTGCTTGCTCTTGGAAGCGCTGCGCAATGTCCTGCAGCAGGTATCAATCCCAATTCCGGCGCTGTCGTTGGGCTTCCTGAGTGTCACGGTTGAAGCGGGCCCGCAACTCGATGCGGACGAACTCGACGTGTGGGGGAACGTCTGAGATGGCAGATGTGCTGGCAGCGGTTGATGCGACCGGCTTGACCGATGTCCTTACTGCCGCCGAAACGAGGCTACCACCTCTAGTAGCGGGGGGCTCCGGCAGCCTCGGTCCCTTTGTGGCGAGTTACAGCGCGAGCGGTTCGTTCTCGGGAGGCAGCGTAGCTCTGACGCCACCCAACACAATCCAGGTCACAAACTGCACGCTCCACTATTCGCTGAGCCTCAGCTTTGGGATCGACTTGAACAGGGTGATACCGCCTCTCTGTCTTCCCCAGGTCTGCATTCCCATCCCCTTTGACGGGCAGATTTGTACTCCAGCGTTCTGTATCACCTGGCCCGTGATCAATATCTCGCTTCCAACTTATTCCGACTCGCTTCAGTTCACTGCTGACTTCAGCATCAATCCGCATTTGAGCGGCGCGACGTGGTTGATCGATGTCGTGATCATCAGCATTCCGACTTTGAACCTGAGTGTGACTGCGGCGGGGCTGCTCGCAGCAATCGGGGCAGCCGTCGTGGCGATTGTCGCCGCAGTACCGCTGATTGGACCGGTGCTCGCAGCTGCTGTCGCAGCCATCATGGCTCTAATTACGCTGGCCGCGGTCACTGGGCTCTTGGGATCGATACTGACTCCGTTCTTGTCCGGGCTCACGTTCAATATCTACAAGCAGCCCCAGCAATTCCAGCTTCTGCCAGCCGCGGCCGGCGATCCCGCGGTCCAAGTAACCATCAACGCCCTAGGCGCATCAGTCGTCGCAGCTGCTGACAAAAACGAACTTGTCGCAACGGCCGACGTCTGACGGGAGGCTGAACCGATGGATCTCGATAGCCGCGTCCTGCGTTACCTAGACTGCTTTGGACAGAAGTTCTCGACCGCCGGGAGGCACCGGTACGGACTTGGCCTTCAGCCGGGACCGGAAGAGAACTTCACGATCGAGGTCGCGGCTAGGCCCAATCCGGCGGGCGCTGCCCAGCACCATGTCACGGTTGCCTTCGCTGATGGCAGCCACAAACCGGACCAGGATCCGATCGAGATCGCCTTAGGAGACGTCGTCACGTGGAGTCCGGCCGCTGAGAGCACGGCGCCCTTTGGCGTGTTCGGAGCTGGGCCGAGTGGCACATTCGCAAACGGAAGAATGCGCCACGAGTCCATCTTCACGCACGTCTTCACGGTTCCCCGGGCTCATTCGTGGGTCGACGTCAATGGTGGTGGTGCGACTGGTTCGATCATCGTCCAGCAGGTCAAAGTGAAGACCCAAGAGGAATACAACGCCTGGTTGGAATCAGTCAAGAAGCCGCATGTCGTCCATATCAAAGGGAAGAAGATCGACAACGTGCAGCTCGATATTCCCGTAGGCGGGACGGTGTGCTGGGCAATCGAAAATACCGGCGGTGTCGCAGTCGTAGACCGACTCCTAGTTCCTGCCCTCGGTGTGGATGAGCTCGCTAACGCGCCAGAGCCCGCCAAAAGTACCCCAAGCTCCGCGAGACCGCGGCGAGCTGGGTAGAGGCTGACATGACACAGTGCCGTTCGGTGCCATGTTGGCTAACCCCCGAACGCGATGCCGCCCGACCGAGCTTGGAATCAGAGGCTCAGCGATCGCTAAACAGGCGCTTAACACTAGGATGGATTGTCGGACGTGCGACCAGGATCTCGTGGCTCAGGAATCCATGTTGATCCCTTGCGCGTGCGAGAGGCGCGTCGCGAGGCAGGGCTCAGCTTGGCACAGGTGGCTGGCGACGAAATTTCGCGGACATTCGTTTATTTGGTCGAGCATGGTCGCTCACGCCCTTCGAAGGCGGTCCTGACCTTGATTGCGAAACGGACAGGACGGCCGATCAGCTATTTTGTGGTGCCACCATCGGAACCGCCTCAGCCCACGACGGATCTGGCCACCGACCTATTGGCTGTCGCCAGCCGCATACGAAGTGAGATTGCCAACAATCGCCTCGATAGGCTCGACCACGAGGTGCTGAAATTGCTCGAGATCAGTATCCGCCAGGGCGCGGAGGTGGCCCGTGCCGTACAAGAGCGCTCTGGTAGGCGGCCCAAGAGTTCGCGGATTCGGGCGCTTCCTAAGGCCGCCGAGAAAGCAAGCTAACGAATCAGCTGCCAAAGGGCGGTACGCGAGCGTCAAACGCCCTAGGGCCACGGATGCCTCTTCAATCGCGCTATCGCCAGCTAATTTCGGAGCGTCCTCCTATATGTGTGGAGCTATTTGTGGCAGCTTCGCTCACCATCCTGTCGTGGAGGTCGCCGAGCACGTCGGCGTGGGCGCTGATCGGGTTGACCGTCGAGACCGTGAGTCGAGATGTGTCCTCTGCCAATCAGCCCAGATCCACGGCGGCGGACGCAGGTTGCCTTCGGGCGACTCCCCGGATGCAGCAGGCTGGTGTCCTCGTGCTGCTGGATGTGAGCTCCTCGAGCGCGCTGCCCTCGGGCGAGCCGGCCTTCGGACGTGCCCTGGACACTGGGCCAACGGCGGCCCTCCGCCGACCTACGGCGCGCTGACCATCGTGCCGTCTCGTCCTCTCCCTTTCGCCGGACCTGGCCAGCCCTGCGCCGCTCGAAAGCAGAGCACTGAAACCACTCGATTTTGCCCGGCAACCACCGGCAGCAAGCGGTGCGCGACTATGCCACCGAGCAGAACGATCGAGTGACCCGGTGCAAGGCGTATCAACGCACGCCCTGTGAGGGGCGAACTTCGGATCGCGGACAGCGGCTCGCGTGCGCGGTCTGGATAAAGGCAAAGCGCCCCGCTATCGGCCGCGGAAACCGGCCCGTCATGCAGACAGGTGATGACGGCGAGGTCGCAAGTGTCGATATCGCGATGCAGGCCAAGGAAATCGCCGGCCCGGCAGTAATACGAGTAGGTTCCACGCGATCCGGTGGGTACCACTGTCAGCCCGCTCACTCGTGTGAGGGCCGCGTGCAGAGCCGGGGCGAGGTAGAAGGAGTCTTGCGCGGCTCCGCCTGGAGCGCTTAGGAAACACCGGTCTGGGCTTCCGCCACGAAACTCCACCGCATCCGGCTCCGCAACTCGATTCTCGTGAGCGCTCAACCGCCGCTCCATCGCTTCGTCGAGGAGCATCCGCTGCATCAGATCGGAGGCCAGACCTTCAAATACCGCGAAGCCCCCTTGAGCAAAGATATTCGAGCGTTGGGCCGCGGACGGAATGACCGTTTCGCCGCCCATCGTCGCTGCCGCGTTCGTCACCAATTTGTGGGACCGAATTCCGGCGGCGCGGTAAAAGTCACTGTCTCGACATCGTCGGAGAATGCTTTCGGGAGAGTTCTGCCTGACAGCTCGCGGGTGCCGGCCCCCTTTTTGTCGACAAACTCAAGACTGCCGCTCTTGGGTTGTCGGATTCGGTGGCCGAAGGCATCTTCGAATTGAGCCAGCCGGCCGGTGATGGAAAAACTTGTACCGACGCACGGCCCGACCGTGAAGCCGAGCCTGGCAAATCGCTCCTGTGTTGGGCCTGACCGCTCACAGCCATTGCCCAGGATCACCTGCGCTGAGATCGCCTGATCACCCGATGGGCTCACGGCTAACTAATAGCAGCCGCAATCAGGTTTCGCATGCCGATGTTGCTGCCGACAGAGCCGTCAACAGGTGCCGCCTGGAGAGCCAGGCTAAGGTAGCTGCTACCCGCGCGAAGCATGAGCCGGTTGGCAACCAGAGAGTCGAGCAGCTCGACGACCTGCGCTGGTTCAAACGCAACGCCAGGATACTCATCCTGGAGGTGCTCCACCACCGCCACCGCTGAATGAACTGAATCGCAGAACTCATAGGCGCAGCGGTCCAGGTCGGTGAGGACGAATTGGGGCGCCGTCGCGATGGCGCGGCTGTCAAGCAGGACAAGCGCGCCATCCTCGCGCACGCACGCAAGCAGAGTGCCCCGCTCTGGACTGTGTTGCCAGTCCCGGATGAACTCGATAACCGAAGCCGCATACCCGTCCGGGTCGACATCGTGTTCGTATTCGTAGTCGAAGTAGTACGCGATCCGTGAGAGGGACACTGTGTCGAAGGGATATAGATAGGTATAGCTCTCCATTGGCCGGACGTTTCGGATCCCGAAGTCGGCAGGCGAGTTGAAGTAGGGGCTGAAGCGGTCAAGCCGAACGGGCCCACACGCGCATGGTGGCCCAAGAAAGCGGATCACGTGCAGTAGCTCGAGCATCTGCGCGTAGTCTTCAGCCGTCTCGCCTGGAAATCCGTAGAGGAGATTCCAGTCGACATCAATACCGAACTGCCTGCACCACTTCAGTAGTTGGACGTTTCGGAGGCCGGTCGTCCCCTTTCGCATGAGCTTGAGGACGTGATCACTGAAGCTCTCGATCCCGGGCTGGATGCGGTGGACTCCTGATTCCGCCAGAATCCTCACCTGGTTGCGATTCAGATTGGCTTTGACCTCATAGAAGAGCCGGACCGGGCGATCCGATGTCGCAAGGGCCGGCAGCATCTCATCGAAGTACTTCATGTCGAGGATGTTGTCGACAACCTCGACGTAATCGAGGTGCCAGAGGTCGATAAGGTAAACCAGTTCCGCGAGTGCGCGCTGTGGAGTCTTGCTGCGAAAGGCCATCGTTCCGCCGTTGAGGCCACAGAATGTACAGTGGGACTTGGCTCCCCACCAGCAGCCGCGTGAAGTCTCGAGCAACAAGACAGGCGGCACGGGCGTGGCTTCGGATGTTTCCGCGAGAGCAGCGAAATAGTCGCTGTAGTCCGGAAACGGCAACCGATCCAGGTCGCGCACGAGAAGCGGCTGCCCGGTTGCAATGGACTCTTCTCCGCGACGGTAGACAACGCCACGGACGGTGGCAAGCTCCTCGTCAGGCCTGCCGCTGAATACGTGGCGAACGAGTTCGGGAAAGCTCTGATCGGCCTCTCCAGAGCAAACGTAGTCGACGAAGTTGAATCTTCGGTGGAGCTCCAGGCCCATCTCCGATTCCCAGTTCGCGCCGCCGAACACGACCTTGATGTTGGGATGAGAGCGCTTGACGATTTTGGCAAGCGCGAGCGAAGCCAGGTTCTGTTCAAACGTAGACGTGAAACCGACGATGCCGTATTGCTGCCATGGGATCAGCTCGATGGTGTAGCTCAGGAAGTGATCGACGCGGTCGCGAACCTGGAGAAGCCTCTGAATGTCCTGTTCGTCGACGCGCCATTTTTCGCGCAGCACGTTCTGGAGGTACTTCGCATCACGGACGTGATCCGGCCCGTAAAGTGCCTGCGTGAACGTCCAGTCGCCCGCGAACGCGGTGTAGGGCAGCTCGATCGAAGTCCATAGGTAGTTGGCCAGCCCGATGAGCTGGGCGAAAACGAACGTCGGGTACCGAATATCGCAAGCGATCTTGGCCTCCCTGAGGTCGGCCTTGAGCAGGCTCAGCCCCAGCGCCTGTCGCTCCAGGGCGCCATATGGCATGCACAAAAGCAGGACCCGCTGGGGCTGAACGCGGCCGCGCGCCAGGCTCACTGCCCGAGCCTGATCTGGTCCTTCATCACCATCTCCTCCAGCGATTTGACGTCCTCCGTGGTGAGGGGCTGGCCGGCAGCTTCGGCCTGCCCCGCCGGCTGTGCTCCTTCGGCCGACTCACCAGCCGGAAGTACGGGAGGTGGAGGCCCCACCGGGCGGATGGGGACAACTGGGCCCACGATCGGTTGGGGAGGAATGATCGGGCGAATGGGCTGGATCGGACGCACTGGTTGAACGGGCACAATCGGTTGAATCGGCCGGATGGGCACCACCGGCTGCACCGGCTGGATGGGAAGAATCGGCAAGATCGGGCGGATGGGCAGGATTGGGAAGCACCGCAGTTTCGCCACCAGGACGGCTTTGTACGCGTCAAGGAGTCCGTTGCCGGTTGCGAGGTCGGGCCCCACCGTCGCGGGCCAGCCACCAGTCGCGGGGTTGCAGTTCCCGGTCGTGACATCGCGGGCGGTCTGCATCAGGATGTCGCGTATTTGGGCCGGCGTCAGCCCCGGACATGACTGCTTGATGAGGGCAGCCGCGCCGGCAAGTTGAGGCGCCGCGGCAGAGGTTCCACTGAACGCCGCCCAGCCGTCGTTATTCGCGGTCTGGTCTCCATTGGGCCAGGTACCGCCCGCGTTGCCAACATCGATCTGGTCCCCAGCCTGGAGCGGCAGCATTATGTAAATCGCCTTCGGCAGCATGCCGACGAGACCGCAAAGATCCGGCACTCGTCGCCCGGGATATATGTTGCTCATGAACCCGCTCGCGTAATTGGAGGCCGTGAGCGACTCGTCCGATTGCATGAACGTGCCACCGGCCGAGATCACGTCCGGATGTTGTCCCGGGAATCCAAAGTGTCCGTTGCCGGCGGAGAAGACGACCACGATTCCGGCCGCTACAGCAGCGGCGATCGCCGCCGCGAGGGCCTGATCGGCAGCGCTCAGAGGCGGGTACTGGATGCTCGAACCCCAGCTGCAAGTGATGATGTCGGGATTCAAACCAACCGCGGCGTTGAAGGCGCCGATTGTGTTGACGAAGCTCATCTTCACCGGAAGCAGCTGTGCGTCCGGCGCGACCGCGAACATGTTTGCGGATTCCCCTGTACCGTGACCGATCTCGTCATCAAGTGGATTGGCTGCCCCCGGCCCTAGCACGACCGGCGCAACGCGTAGTCCGCGATTGGCGAAATACGGGTGCGAGTAATGGCCGGAGTCGGGCATGGCGACCTTGATTCCGGCTCCGGTGATGCCGCTGCGGTGAGCGCGGTCGGCGTTGTCCCCGAGCGAGACGTCGGCAGGCACGTCCAGGTGCCAGTAGGAGACCGTCGGGGCAAAACTCGAAGGAACCATGGGATAGCGCTTTTGCTCGAGTGCGACACCTTCAAGCACGTCCTCAAACCCTGTTCCGCTAGTCGAGATCAAGCCGAGGAGTTCGGAGTCCTCCGAGTCGAGGAAAGTCGCAGTGTCCTTGCGCGCGAACTCCTTGATGGCCGGCAGCTCTTTGGTCACGATCTTGGTCTTGAAAGCGCGCTCGAATACACGTTGCGAGCCAGCAATGTTGATCGTGAAGTCGGACACCTGCAGGATCTCGAAGCCCGCGTCCCGAAGTCGATTGACCGCTCTGGAAGTCACTTCCCGATCGGACGCGAAGTTGGCTACGGTGCCGGAGTGGATCTGATCTTGTGCCGCGAACATCGACACTCCACCGACAGAGTGTGGCGAAGCGTGCGCGAAAATCCTTCTGGGTATTGCACCTGGTTTCGTGGCGCGAGCGGCCCGGGCGGGTCGGCGGCCTCCGGCCCTGGTCCGGGGTCTGGTCGTTCTGGCTCTTGCCATGGCTTTCCTCCCTCTCCGCTGCTTGCCATCGTCATGGATGTACTGGGGCGTTGGGGCGGTGGAAGTGCCTTAAGAGAAATCCCGATGTGGCGGTGGACGGAGCGTTTTCAAGGCCCCAGCACTGGATTGTGTCAGCCTCAGTCTCGACCTCGAGCGCCCTTCTGTCAAGTCAACCGATTGACATCATTGCCGCCTGCCTTGTGTAGTTGCTTTACAGCGCGCCATGCGGGGGCTAGCTCCGGCCACTTGAGTGGGGCGCCAAGCAGGCAACCGTTCCGACTCGGCAGGACTCCATTCGGGATCCAAGCGGAATTAGTTTCGAAGGGAGGAGATGACTGATGTCAAGTGCCGTGTCAATAGCTTGCCCGGCTCACTTGACAGTCGGGCCAAGCCGACCGACAGTAACGCGCATCTCTTCTCAAGGAGGTGCGCACCATGCGCAAAGTCTTCCTCTTAATGGTCCTGATGCTCGCCGGAGTGGTAGCGGTGGCAATGCCGGTCCTCGCCGACGGCATCGGATCTGGCCCATAGGCTCCTATGTAGTCAGAAAGCGGGCATGGCGGGTAAACTCCTGCTATGCCTGCTTTACGCCGTCAAGTCGGGCGGCCTCCTGGAATTCCAGTTCGATCCGAAGCAGTTCGTCAAGCGCGATTGGAAGCAGGCCTGAGCCTCGCCGAAGTCGCAATGGGCGGGGGCGTAAGCCGGCAAATGATCCACATGGTGGAAACTGGCAAGTCGCTTCCTTCGCTTGAAACGCTCACGTGGATAGCGCGCCGAACTGGCAAGCCTCTGTCCCATTTCACGCTTGGACACGAAGCTGGTCCGCCGGTAGTCTCGTCCAGGGACTCAAAGAGTGAAGAACTCGATCGACTCGAATTGCTTTGCGCGCAGCGTGACTTCCAGGCCGCGATCTATCTGTCTCGTAAGTTGCTAGAGGGTCCGCCGTTACCTCAGGCGGAAGAAGCGACGGTTCACTTCTATCTCGGTCAGGCATTGTGCCGCACTTACGACCATCAAGGAGCGCTCGCTCACTTGCCGCTGGCCAGGGAGTTCTTTGAGCATGTCGCCGATCCCTGGATGGTCGTCGAATGCCTCGACTGGGAAGCGTCAGCGATGTTCCTTGCAGAGGAAGTTGGTTCGCTGCGGGTAGCCGAGAAAGCGTTGGTTATGTGCCAGGCGCTCAAGCCATTACCGCCGACGACACATGCACGGATTCTGGGACACCTGGCCTGGATGCATGTCGACCGCCACGATTGGCATCACGCACTCCGTTATTGTCAAGCCTCGATAGCAGCGTCGAGCGCGGTCCGGGATCTCCTTCAACTCGCAAAGTCGTACAGCGACATGGGTCTCGCCTATCAGGAGCTCGGCGCGCCCGACAAAGCAAGGGCAGCGATGCAGAAGGCGCTTAATCTGTATTCGCTTCAAGCGGACCTATCTGCTGTTTACCGCTGCGAAAACAATCTGGCTGAACTTTTGATCCAAGAAGGTGATCTAGAAGGCGCGGAGAGTCATCTCCAGATCGCATTGCAGGGGCTTGAAGCCCTTAACGTGAGCCAGCGCAGCAAGGGCTACGTTCTGAACAACCTGGGCGAGATTGCGTTCCGACGCGGCGACCTAAGTCTGGCTCGAGCTAAGGCTGATCAAGCTCTGGCGGTGGCGAATGCAGGTGGTGAGACCATTGTTGTGGGCGGCAGCGAGATTCTGTTGGCGCGCTGCGCCGAGTCAGAGGGACGTTACGCCGAGACGGCTCTGCATTGGCAAGTCGCCATCTCGACGTTTGACCGTTTGCAAATGCCGGATCGAGTGCGCGACTGTCATCTCGAGTTCGCGCGAATGCTTAAAGCTCGCGGAGATTTGCTGGCTGCGGCTAACGAATGGGAGATTGCGGCCGAAATGGGAAAGGCGATTTCTGCGGGAAGGGCACGCTTCTTCGATGATGCCGCCCCCGTGTCGATGTCCCGTCACGCAACCGCCTGAAGCGGCAGTCTCCTGCGCTGTATGCTTACAAGAGACACAAGGCATCTCCGATTGGCGGCCGCTTAACGTCCTGTCGACCCGTGGCCGGGCAATGGAACTTCAGGGACATCGAACCTAGCTACTGATAACTCCCAGGATCGCGAGCGTGGTGCCGCCCCCGTGATCCCGGAGCTCCTCTGCGATGGGTCACATCGACCGGTTGCGTTTCCGCCGCCGGTTTTAGGTTGTCGAGCACCAGATCAAACGCGTTCGCTGGAGTCCAGGCGATTGGATGCTTCTCGCACACCTGCGTGAGCGGCCCCGCGGTCGGCTTGGGCGGCCTTGTTCGTCAAGCCTGAGAATATACTCATCTGACACCGCGGAGCGGTGATGGCAGTCCACCCAACATCCGTCAAGTGACCCACTTGACGAATTGCCCTGGCGAGCGCATTCTCAATGCACTGTCGTCGCTGGCAGTTAGGCGTGCGGGGTGATTTTGCTATCAGCTCTGATCGAGCGGTGGGTTCCTTATTGGGTGGCGATCCTAGGGATGCGCTGCGCGACAAGGGAGACGAAATGGGGTTGAGGTTCGGTGAGAGCATTCATCGCAATCTCGCGAATGTGACTCCCGGCAAGCCTCAACGCCTGGCTGCGATTCGCTGGCTGGGGGCTGCGTTTTGGCCACCTGCAGCGGGGCGCTCAGAAATTCGGTCCGAATAGGGGGCATGCGGACATGGACCTACCTGAACTACAGCGGCTCATCGTCAATTTGCGCAAGACCGGCCAGGCAGCCGGCCGACTGGCACAGAATGACACGACGTTCCGGGCGGCTCTGGATGCGTTTCGCGCCGAGGACGCCGAGTCTTTTCAGCGTCTACTGGGTCAACTCGAGATCGGACTCGACTGCGAACGCGTCTGCGGCTGGTTCTGCAGCAAGGAGTGCCTCCTCGAGTGCATCGAGCTGTGTGGGCCTCCCCAAGAGTTTCCGGGCATTGAGCAGATCCCCCGCTTCGCGGAAATCATCGCAAAGATCACTGGTGACGAGGAGCTGATCGAGCGACTCGCAAACGCCATCCAGGACCGCGACCGCGCCTCCTTCCAGAGTCTGGTCTCCGAGCTGGAGATAGGACCGTTCTGTCACCTGCTGTGTCACTGGGCGTGCATGATCCGCTGCCGGCTCGTTTGCGAGGTCGTATGCGCGCCATCGCCCATTGCCAGGAGGGAGTTCGTTGTTGAGCTGGGGGCCGGCGGGGCGGCCATCCGGCGCCTTGCTGAGAACCGGGAGACCCTCGACCAGGTCGTGAAGGGTGCCGCGGCGTTCGACTGTGAACTCGTTGCGAGTCTGATTGGAGGTCTGGGCGATTGCATCTTCATCTGCGAATGGATCTGCAGCTGGAGGTGCGTCCTCGTCTGTCTACCGCTTTGCCGCGAGTTTGCGCCACTGACGGAGACTTCAATCGAGGAGATGAGGGCATTCGCAGTAGCCTGCGAACGCCTGGCAGCTCAAGACGAGCCACTCCGACGCCTGGTCGAGGCTATTCAGGCGGAAAACCTGGAGGCGTTCTCCGCGCTCATTAAAGAGCTGAAGTTCGATCGCTTTTGCTTGCAGCTTTGTCACTGGGTTTGCGGCGAGCTCTGCAGCCTCTTCTGCGAGTGCGTGTGCCCGCGACCAGAGACGATTCCGATGTTCACACACGTCGGTGTCTACCGAGTCGACCCTATCTGGAACGACTTCGCCGTGGATGGAACCACGACTGCCGGCGGGCTCGCGTTTACCCAAACCATCCCGCTCCGCGGCATCTTGCCGGATGGCAGCACTCCCACCCCGATGGAGTACCGGTTCACCACCGAGAAGTACCCCCTCGGCGGCGGCCCCCAGGTGGTGACGGCCGGGATGATTCCCGCTACTGTCATCGGCGCGCTGCAGTACTGGGAGTGGGCTCCGGGCTGGGTCCTCCGATCAGCGCAGTACTGGGTCAACAATCCTGGCGCGACCGTCAGCATCAACCAGCCGGGACCGCCTCTGATCGTGTCGGTCAACAAAGACGTCGGCGTGGGCGGCTGGATTCCCGTGCCCCGCGAAGACGCACTGTTCTTCGGCGGCGTCGGACGCTTCGTCCCACAAGGCGGCCTAGCCAACCTGGACACCACAAAGCTCACAGACGAGCAATTCGATCTGACTGTGGCTGCTCCGCCGCTGCCACTGCAGGCCGGCGACACCGTGCCGGCGGCTCAGAAGTCGGAGAAACCGCACTTCAAGATCACATTCGAGTCGCGCAACGCTGTCAGCCATGCCGGGATCAGCGCTAACGACCGGCCGATCATTGCGCTAAGCGATACGCACTACCGGTATACGCGCCATCCAGATTGGAACGGCGGCGCAATCACGGAAATCCTGGTGCTGTCGCTCGACATCGCGGAATTGCGGAGCGGTGGGGGTTGTGTGCCACTCCAGACCCACGTCCATGCGCTTTTCACCGCCTACCACCCGTACCTTGGCACCTGCGACGTCCACTTCCAGGGGCCGCCACCACTTCCACCTTCGGTGGTCCCGCCCATCTCGGCCTTAGGGGAAGCTGTGTCGCCGGGCGGCGGCCAGGACTTCAACATCACTGGGCTGAACCCATGCGCATATATCGTGTGGCTGGAGGCCACCCTCAAGCTGACCGTTGGCAACGGTCCCGTTTACGGCACCTTCTCCGACCAAATCGCGTTCTGCAAGAGGTAGGGCTACCGGAGTGCGGCCGAGTCATCGGCCGCACCTCCGCCGCGGGTCCTCCGTCAGTCAGCTAACTAGCGCTGGCAGGAGCTCGACCGCGGGGCCGACCTGGACAGCGGCCGCCGTGCGTTATCTAACAGCGTGCGAGCGAGCGGAGCCCTCGAGGTGGTATCGATAAGTGCTCACTATCAGTAGTTTGGCCTCGCGCGCGTCCTCTATATGTGTGGCGAGCCGGCCCCTGATGCCGATAACTACCCCGTATCGCTAGCGGCGCGAAGTTCGCAGCGGACGCTATTTTGCCTGGCGCGTGCGAAGCGGGAAGGTCGCAGGCTCTGTCGCGTGGCTCTTCGTTCGTGCGATAGACGAAGCGC
>Ga0207684_10002540_pt1 | contig 18326 bp, 18 predicted proteins | sample KBSK5501metaG_FD_184342 | JGI IMG/M metagenome (GOLD analysis project Ga0207684, IMG submission 184342) | Corn, switchgrass and miscanthus rhizosphere microbial communities from Kellogg Biological Station, Michigan, USA - KBS K5-50-1 metaG... | ecosystem: Host-associated > Plants > Roots >...
TCGCTCATCTCCTGGCTCATCTCGCCTCGGATGCGACGCCGGTTAAGGTTGAAGGCGACGTTGAATACTTAATCAATCGCAATTCGCGCGGATGGGTTGTCACGCTCTTCAATGACAACGGAGTGTTCAAGCAACAGCAGGGACTGGCCCAGATCGATCGCAGCGCGAATGTTAGCGTGACGATCGGTTTGCCCAACGCCGGAATTTTGAGTGCGGTTGAATGGACTTCTGATCGAACTCTCACGGTGACCAGAAAAGCGGGCGCCTCCGACAGCGTCACACTCAACATCGCCGCCGGCGGGATCGCGGTTGTTGAGTTGGTTAGTGCGCGTTAAGATAGGCGCTCGCATCTAAAATCAATGACCAATAAAGTTGCGCGCAGGTTTTTCATCGGTGGCGACGTGCAGGGTGTGGGTTATCGTTTCTTCGCTCAGCGCGCGGCGGCGCGTCACCAGGTAGTCGGTTATGTGAAGAACCTTGATGACGGGCGAGTTGAGGTTCTCGCGGAGGGGCCGGCGCCGAACGTTGAAGCGTTCAAGCACGAACTTGCGACCGGCCCCCGTTTCTCGGCGGTCCAACATGTCGAGGAAATCAATGTCGATCCCACGGGTTTGTTTTCATCTTTTCGCATTGAACACTGAGTCGCATAGACTTCAGTCTGTGATTGTTTATTGCGATGAAAGGTTCGAACACAGACTAAAGTCTATGCTACAAGTGAAACTGTGACCTGCTTACTCTCGTAACAACCAGTCAGCATGGACGACACCAAACCCACGCTCGTTCTTGAGCATGTGACCAAGCGCTACGGCGAGTTTACCGCGGTCAACGACCTCAGCTTGCAGGTGCGGCCGGGCCGCGTCTTTGGTCTGATCGGACCGAACGGCGCCGGCAAGACCACCACCATCCGGATGATCGTCAACATCATCATTCCCGACTCAGGCAGCATCGCATTGTTCGGGCAACAGATGACCAGCGCGCTGCAGGACCGCATCGGTTACCTGCCGGAAGAGCGCGGGCTTTACAAGAAGATGAAGATCGGCGAGCAGTTGCGCTTTTTCGCCGAGCTGAAAGGCCTGCGCGGCAAGGAAGCCGACGAACGTATCGATAACTGGCTGCGAAAACTGCAACTTTCCGACTGGAAGGAAAAGCGCACCAAAGAACTGTCAAAGGGTATGCAGCAGAAGGTTCAGTTCATCACGGCGGTAATTCACAATCCTGACCTGGTAATTTTGGATGAGCCGTTCTCAGGCCTCGACCCGTAATTCACAATCCTGACCTGGTAATTTTGGATGAGCCGTTCTCAGGCCTCGACCCGGTCAACGTCGACTTGATGAAGGAAACGATCCTGGAGCAGAAGGCGGCTGGCAAGACGATCATTCTTTCTACGCATCAGATGGAGATTGCGGAAAAACTTTGTGACGACGTCTGCATGATCAATCGCGCTCATAAAGTTCTGGATGGCCGCTTGCGCGAGATCAGGCGCAGTTTCTCGCGCAACGCCGTCGCCCTCCAATTCCAAGGCGGCGATCACCTCTTAAACGATCCGGAACTGGTGGCGAACATTCGTCAGAACGGGGACGACGTTGAAGTTTTGCTGGTGCCGGGAGCGAGTCCACAGGCTCTTTTGAAGCGGATGGTTGAGGCCGGAGTTCTAGTAACGAAATTTGAATTGGTCGAGCCGAGCTTGCACGACATCTTTATCGAAAAGGTCAGAGAGGTTGCATGAAAAAACTCCTCGCCGTAATCAAGCGCTCCTCGCCGTAATCAAGCGTGAATACATTCAGCGCGTACGAACCAAGTTTTTTGTAATTGCCACCATTCTGGGTCCGGTGGTAATGGCGGGCTTCACCATCGTGCCGGCGTTGATGTTCAGCATCAAGGCCGGGGGACCGACGCGGCTGGCGGTCATCGACCAGACGGGTAAGATGTATGAGCGCGTGGCGCGAGAGTTGACCAGCGGCCGGCCAAAGAACAGCCGCACACCTGAGCGCCCAACGGAGCCTCCGGTCAGGAGTAACAATCCAAAAGAGCAGGTCGATCAGGCCGGCAAGTTGTTTGAGGGAAGTTTTCTGGTCGAGAAAATTCAACTCGACAGTCGCCCTCTTGATCAAATCAGGCGCGAACTGGATTTGAGAATCCAGAACAAGAACCTCGACGGCTACATAGTATTGCCACGCAATCTTCTCAAAGATGAACAGCCCGAATTTCGCGCGCGCAACGCCGCGGACCTGTTCACCCAGAACTACATCGAGAACTCGATTAGCCGAGCCGTTCGTGCTCAGCGAATGGTGGATGCCAACATCGATGAAAAAGCTGTGGAAAAGATGTCTGAGCCGGTGAATTTGAAAACGACGGGAGCCGGCGGCGAAGAGAGCAAGGGCGAGGCGAGTTTTTATCTGGCCTTCGGTATGGGTCTGCTGATCTATATGAGCGTCCTGCTCTATGGTCAGTTTGTGCTGGGAGCGGTGATTGAGGAAAAGGAAACGCGGATCGCCGAGATTCTGTTTTCGTCAATGCGATCATTTTCCTTAATGATGGGCAAACTTATTGGGGTCTCGCTGGTAGCGCTGACACAACTGGGAATCTGGGGACTGGCGTTTCTGCTCTTCACGTTATTCGGGGTCGGTGTGCTGGCGGCGCAAGGGGTGCCGATCAGTCTGCCGCACATTCCGGCGATCATGTTCGTGTACTTTGTCCTCTATTTCTTGCTGGGTTATTTCATCTATGCGACCGTCTACGCCGTCGTGGGTTCGATGGTCACGACCACCCAGGAAGGCGGGCAGGTCGCCTTGCCGATAGTGCTAATGCTGGTCGCGGGGTTTTATCTCTCGTTTTCGATCATTCGCAGTCCGAATTCATCGCTGGCATTTTGGGCTTCGATGTTTCCGTTCTTCGCGCCCATCACCATGATGGTCCGTATCGTGACTGAGACGCCGCCGATGTGGCAGATTGCTTTGTCGTTGGCGATTGGCTTTGCGACCGCAGTGGGCTTGATTTGGCTGGCGTCACGCATCTACCGCGTCGGCATGTTGATGACCGGAAAGAAAGCATCGATTCCCGAAGTCTGGCGTTGGGTGCGGCAAACTTAGAATTTTCGAATTGCGAATTGCGGATTTCGAATCTGCACTTACCAACTCCAAAGAATGTGCGACTGATGCCGATTGAAATCGAAAAAAAATACCGGCTGAACCAGAAGCAGCGACTGGCAATCGAACGTCGCTTACGCAAAGTTGACGCCTTCAAACATGAAGTTGAGCATGAAGAGAACACTCTCTACGGGGGCGGGCGGCTCGATTTCGGGAGCTGTGCTCTGCGTCTGCGGCGCGTCGGCCGACGCGCCCTCCTGACCTTCAAGCAACGCCTTCCTTCCAACTCTCCAATTAAGCATCAACGCGAAGACGAAACCGAAGTGGCCGACGCCGGCAAAGTTGACGCAATTCTTCAGTCTCTGGGATTCCGGCCCGCATTGATTTACGAGAAGCGACGCCGGCGATGGAAACTCGGCAAGGCCGAAGTCGTCGTCGACGAACTTCCGTTCGGACTGTTCATGGAAATCGAAGGCTCGGAAAAAGAGATTGCCCGCATTGAGAAGAAGATCGGCGCGGAGGAGCTACCGGTGGTAAGAGAGACTTATCCCACCTTAGCCGCAAAGCTTGGAAAGAAGCGCAACGGAATCATCGAAGCGCGCTTTAAGAAGTCGAAGAGTTGCAGGAAAAGTTAGCCAGGACCAGCTTGGTCAGTAGTTCGTGTCATGCACGTCGACACGCTGCACGGAAAACACGACGCGCATCGTTTCTGGCCGGCGGTCCATCGAGGCCGGAACAAAGGCGGCATTCTGGCGAAGCGCCTTCTGAAAGTCCGCTAGCATGCGTCGATCGCGCGGCGCCTGCATCACATCCGCTAAGGAAGCCTTGCCATTACTGAAAACATCCGCGACTACGACCATGTCGTCGTCGTCCTGGCGGCCGTTGTTGTGGAGATGCGCCGGTTCCCAGGTCAGTGTTGCCAGCGCGCCACCAGGATTAAGGCTGGGTGATTCGGTGTTGAAAGGCGCGCGCAACGCGGCATAGTTCTCAGGCGAGATTGGTTGGTTGATGTCGAAGCCCACGCCCAAAGTATTGCCCGAATTGCCGGCAACTGCGGACGATTCATCAAAAGCGCGGGCCGCGTCATGAAGGGCCAGCATATGAGGCCGCAAAGCCAAAAACACTGCGCTGAAAAGAACCAGCGAGGTGAGGGAACTGAATGCATAACGTATCAGCCGCGGTTGCAGCGCCGTGGTAACCAGCTCCCCAAACGTAGTGGCCCGCCGCGCCCTTTCGACGGATGCCTCTGTTACTAAAGCTTTATTGATTGAAGAAATAAGATCGGCCGGGGGCGCCGGTCGCGAAAGCATGGCCAGATCGTGACGGATCGCGCGCAGATCCGCGATCTGAGCACGACAAACCGGACATACTTCCAGATGCTGATAACAGACTGCCCGCGTCTCTGGCGTCAGACCGTCATCAACATAAAGCGAAAGCGATTTTTGGATCTCGTCACACGACATAGGGTCTGGAATTTCAGATTTCAAATTTCAAAATTCCGTCGGCGAATGGCTGGCCGACCCCGGCTGCTTCCCGAAGGAAAGCAACGCCGACCTGAAACCGCGAGCGGTTTGGACTTTACTTCCAGAGCCGGAGCGAAAGCTACGCGTTGTTGCTGGCCACGTTTTCAAATCGCTGCGTTCCTGGCTGAATCGCCCTGCGCCCGTTCCCAGATCGTCACTTCGACCCCATTGGCACCGAGTTCTTCGTGAAGCCGGGGCGGGCCAACCATTCATATTTACAAAGATCCCTGGAGTTTGCTACGCAACTCTAATCTTCCTCTCGACAGCCGTGACTTTACGGTGCCGATGCTGATCTGAAGAGTTTCGGCAATCTCTTCGTAACTGAATCCTTCGACGTCCCGGAGAACTACGGCTTCGCGAAACGGTCGTTTCAACTCGAGCAAAGCCGCCCGTAAATAACCTTCTCGTTCCCGTGCCAGCATCTCTTGTTCCGGATCAATCGCATCGTCATCGATCAATTTCGCGCTTAGCGGCTGCTCGTTTCGGTCGTCGGTAGCGTCGAGCGAAACCGTGACATCGCGTTTGCGGCGGCGCCACCAGCGCCAGCGATTGCGTGCCTGGTTGATCGCGATGCGATAGATCCAGGTTTTCAAATTGGCGTCGCCGCGAAAGCGGCCGATGCTTTGAAAAGCGCGCAAGAAGGTTTCCTGCGTCAAGTCCCGCGCTTCCTCGGCATCGGTTGTCAATCTATAGAGCAACGCGTAAACATCGCCAGAGTGCTCGGCGACGACTCGCTCAAAAGCCGCCGTCTCTCCGCATCGTAATCTTTCAAGGAACCGATCTACGGCTGTTGAGCGGACTTCGATTGCAGCGGCCGGAGCAGCTTCTTCCAAGTCCGCATGTCCGCGGAGGGCGATTTGCTCTCCGTAGCTCACTCGGCACCCTGCTCTCCGTAGCTCACTCGGCACCCCTCTCAGCACCCATTTGGGCGGGAAGCTCAAAAGCCGCCGTCCGCAATGGCTTCCCGGACAGACGCCCATTTAGACACCAGCCGGTTTTGGTTTGTTCCCACCAAATCATCGCCATCGCTTTTACCCTCATTTGATGACAGACAGTCTCGTTAGAGTTGCGATCCTCCGTTGTGTCCTACTTTAAAAAACGGTCTCCAGAGGCCGACTTTAGTCGAGCTTTTATCAAGCAGGAAAGCACCCCACTGAAGTGGGGACTCTAAACGCTCGGAAATTAGGATACCAACGATCCCTCGGCCTGCTTGACAACGTTCCGAGCGGTCGTTAAATTCGCTGTTTCCGCGATCATACACTAAATTGAACGCACTTGACTGAGCATACTTGCAAGAGGAAATCCGTTGGCGAAATACAAGAAGAAAAGGGCGCGCGAACTGAAGCACGATCGGTTTCGCGATACCACGATGCTGCTGGCCGACCGGCTGGCTGATCGCGTGGCCGGCCGCCGCAAGCAGATTCTTTACGGGTTGTTGGGACTGATCGTCCTGGCGGCGGCAGCTTACGGCGTGGTTCGCTGGCGCCACAAGCACGCCGAAGAAGCCGAAGCAGCAATGGGCCGCGCGATCGCTATCAATGGCGCGGAGATTTCAACCAATCCCGCGGCGGGCTCGCGCGATCCGGTTTTCAGCACTCAGCAGGAGCGTTCCGAACGGGCGATTAAGGAATTTGAAAGAGTGGCGGCCAAATACGGCGAACCGTATCGCACCCAAGCGCGCTACTTTATCGCGACGAACCTGCTGGTCACGGACCGGGTCAAGGCTGAGAGCGAGTTAGTGTCAATGAGTCAGGTCGGCGGCGAGATTGGGGTGTTGGCAAAATTCGCGCTGGCTCAGGCAAAGGAAGCTGACGGAAACTTTGACGAGGCGGCGAGGCTTTATCGCGAGGTAGCCAAGCTTGACTCAGCCATAGTCACTGCCGAAACTGCCAACGTCCGCCTGGCGATGGTTTACGACAAGCAGGGAAAGAAAAAAGAGGCTGCCGATCTGCTCTTCAATATCGTTGACGCGGGTCGCAAGGCGCGGGACAAAGAAGGAAAGCCGGTGCCTGAATCGGCCGCCGCGCGGGACGCTGCCCAGAAACTTCTGAAGATAGATCCAGCTCGTCACGCGCAACTGACGCCAATACCTCCGCCTATGGGCCTTTCATTCTGAAAAGACTTTTCTCTGAGTTGTTCGGGTCAAAACTCCGGCGGGTCCTTCATTTCGAGATCTCAGTGAAATCTAGAATCTAAGACGAATGGATGGCCTGACGCATTCACTGCTTGGCCTGACAGCAGCCAAAGCCGGTCTCGAGCGCTGGTCGCCGTACACCGCGGCCGTATGCGTCCTCTCCGCTAACGCACCTGACATTGACGTCGTTTCCGGGTTCTTCGGAGATCGTTGGACCGTCTTACAGTATCATCGCGGAATCACGCATTCCATAGTCGGCACGTTGACGCTCGGCCTTTTGATTCCTTCGATCTTCTGGGCGATGGAGCGGGCGATTGCGAAATGGCGCCGGCAACGGCCGCGAATTCGCTATCGCGGTCTGCTCCTCGCGTCACTGATTGCCGCGGCTACACACCCGTTAATGGATTGGACTAACAACTATGGCGTGCGGCCGTTGCTGCCATGGAATGGCCGTTGGGTCTATGGCGATTTGGTCTTCATTGTCGATCCTTACATTTGGCTGGCTCTGGGCGGCGCGGCCTTTCTCCTTACCAGCAACCGTTGGCCAAAGATTGTCGCTTGGTCGGTCCTCGGATGCGTTATGACGCTTTTTATTTTCCTCGCGCCGGTCCAACGTGCGATAGGACCGGTCAATCTCATTGTGGTGCGGATCATCTGGGGCATCGGCATTCTGTCGATTACCTTCGGCCGCATGATCGGACTCGAGAAGCGCCTCGGAAAGTTGATTCCGCGTATCGTGCTTATCTTTGTGGTTTGCTACTGGGGAGCGCTGGCCGGGACGCATCAGGCCGCCCTGCGCGACGCAAGCCAGTTGGCCAATCAGATTTCGAGCGCTAGAGGCGAGCAATTTATCCGCGCCGCAGCGATGCCTACGGTCGCGAATCCCTTTCGCTGGCTGTGCGTCGCTGAGACGGATCGGGCCATGTATCGCTTTTTTGTTGGCGTGGGCCCCGGGGCATTTTCAAATGACTTGACGACTGTCGTCGAAGGTAAGAGAGCGAACAGCCTTAATGCGATCGAGCGTTACGAAAAACCCTCTGCCCATGCCGAAGAGATCGAGTCGCTGGCATCGCATGATCGCCGGGCGCAAATCCTGCTGGGTTTCTCGAGATTCCCGATTGCCCGAGTCGAAAGTGACAACTGCATCGGGCAGACGCTCGTTCAATTTGCCGATTTACGTTACACTGAACCTGGCGCGTCAAGAGGGAACTTCTCAGTAGATATTCCGGTAGAGTGTCCCGCACCTTGAGGTGGCGCGTGAGCGAGTAAAAATCTTTTGAGCGACTCGTCCCAGAATCAACTTCGTGAGACGTTGGCCGAAACGGCTCGCGCCCACGTTGCCCCGCCCAAACCAAAGAAGCTTGCGGGTGTGCGCGTGACGCGCGGTGGTTATTTCGCGGCCGCGGCGCTGCTTACCTTTATCGCTCTGGTTTGTGTGCGAATGCACAGAGATCTCGCGGCCCTGGTCCTGGTGGCAGGAACGTGGACAGTAATTCCGTTGTTGGTTTTCACCGATCGCCTTAGCTTTGATGGGGCGCGGCTCTCGCGGACAGGCTTCAGTTCGCTGCTCGCGCGCCGCTTACTCGGACGCACGAGAGGCCTTGGCGTAGATGAGATCGAACGAGTTGAAGTTACGACGTTAAGGACGCTCCGTCGCGGTGGTAATGTGCGTTATCGCTATCGCGTTGAACTCGCTATCGCGTTGAACTCGCCGGCAAGGGATTGTTTATCGCTTTTGCTTCTGGTGGTGAACAGTTTCGTCAGATGGTGCACAGCCTGCTTCGTCGGATTCCCGATCACAAGCTTGATGCGCGTGCTTGCGAGCTTCGCGATCACTTGGCCAATGTTAAGTTGGTGCGGGCAGAGGCGGTTCGGTTGGGGATTGCGCCGGCATCCGTACTGGAGGAGACCAGCGAGGCGACCAGGAAGAAAGTCGACAAACACCGGGAGGAGCTTTCGGAAGAAGAGACTTTACCGGCGGATGCGGAACGGTGCCGTTTGCTTCGCCAGGTGGCGAACGATTTGCGAGTGGCGGGTCGTTTGCGCCAGTCGGCCGAGGCCTTTCGCCGCGCTTTGCTGATTCTTCCTGGCGACGGCTGGTTGATTTACGAATTCGCGCGCTTACTGAAGTCGCAGGCCAGCGCCCGAAGTGATGCGAGAATGTTGGCCCGCGCGTGCGCGGCGCTCAGGCTGGCGGCCATGCGGAGCGGCACTGATTCAGGCTTGTTGCAGAGAATTGGTGAGAGTTTTCTCGAGTACGGCGAGCCGAAGCGGGCTGCAAAAGCATTTCGGCAGGCTCTGGAAATCGACGAGCTTGCTTACCGGGCACAGCTTGGCCTGGCCGAAGTCGCCTTGAGCGAAGGTAAGCTGGCGCATGTCATTCACCATTACAACGAGGCGGCGCGCGTCGCTCCGGACAAAGCAGCGGGTCGTCTGGCGCGTCGCGAGGCGGATTATTACGCGCGTTTGAATGATGATGAGGATTATTTGGCAGCCGAACTGCGCCGGATGAACTGGCTCGAGGGGGCCGGCCGGGTGCAGCGACTAACGGCGCGACTTAGTTTCGCCGCTTTGCTCATCGCCCTGATCGGATCTTCAGTCGATCAAGCGGTGGCCGGCCTCGGATGGGCCTTTGCGTCGTCCGCGATCATCGGCTGGTCGGGCTCGCTCGTTATTAGAAAGCTTTTGGCTGCGCGCGGACGCGCTGAAGCCAGTGACGCCTGACAATCCCTATTGTGAAGCTTCTTTCGCCTTCCCCTTCGTTACTCTTGGCCGGGTTGAAACCTTTTTCTGCGCGGTAGTCTTCGGAACGATGGTGCGATCCAGCTGTTCTGATCGGGACGCAACAGCCTCGGTCCGGTACGGCATCGGATTCAGCATCGCGTCCCAACGATAGTTTGGCGCTTGAGCGGGTTCGCTTAAACGCTTGAAAACCAAATTCGTTACCGCTTCAGTAACCCAGTTGTGATAGAACTCGCCAACGGATTGTAGTTCCGCATCCGGCGCGGGATTCATGAAGTCAATCGCGTAAGGTACTGACCGTATTGATGTCATAGCCGAGGGCGCTGCAAAGGGTCCGCACATCTTTCACAACCCGTCCCGCCAGTTCAGGGGCCAGATAGTCGGGATCGTAAATGTACTGATCGCCTGATAAGTATGGCTGGCGGGGATCGTACGGCATGATCATCACTTCCTCCTGGCCGATACAATAACAGCGCACGAACTGATCAAAGTCGACGAACTCCTGCAAGGTCATGCAGAGCGTGCCCGTCTGATCGTATTCTGAAATCAACTCTTCCGGAGTGTTCACCCGAGAAACGTTCTTCCAGCCACCGCCGTCAAACGGTTTCATGATTGCGGGCAGACCGACGTAATCAATGATCGCCTGCCAATCAAGTGGAAACTCGAGGTTGCGGAGACTTTCGCTGACAATACCGGGGATGTAATCCTTCTGTGGCACGAGCACGGTTTTGGGAACAGCTACGCCCAGTTTCCGCGCCAGCGAAAAATTGAAGAACTTATCATCAGCCGACCACCAGAACGGATTGTTGATAATAATCGCGCCTTCCAGGGCCAGGCGTTTCAGGGTGGCGCGATAAAACGGGACTTCGTGTGAAATGCGATCGATTACCAGGTCATAGGCCGGCGGCGAATCGTAACGAATGCCGCCGAGCTTTATATATTCAGCCGTGACCGCTCCCTGGCCGCGTTCCGTAAGATTGCGGATGAGGGCATCGGGAAAAGTCTTTTCGCGGCCAACTAAAATTCCTACTCGTTTCATTAAGTCCAGAGTCCTTTCGTCATCTATAGCTGCTGCCGGGTATTGAACCGGCAGCAACAATTTGGTTGGTTTAAGCCAAGCTAGCTTCCATCCTGAGTGGTTGTCAAACCGCCAGCCATGGCCAACGGGGCATCGGGCAGGTGAGGTTCGGGCATCTATGAACGTAGGCGGTCATCCTGATTCTTAAATGTCTTGTGCTACAATTCCGGTCCGGCCCGACCAACTTGTACCATAGCTCGGATTTTAAGATATGCCTTTTAGACTAATCATCATGGTTTTAGGGCGCCTGGCGTTCGCGATCAGTCTTTGCCTGTTCAGCGGATCGCTGGCAATACACGCCCAGCAACCAAAGGAAGCAACGGCCGAACAAATTGCTGAAGGCGTGATTCTAATTGCCGGCAATGGTTACGGTCGCGCAGTGCTCAACCAGATCCGTCGCAACGGAATTGAGCGTGGGCGTTCGACCCGCATGATGGAAGACGGCCGGTCAGAAGAGGCGCGATACGAACTGCGCTTTGTACGCGGCGACAAGTCTGAGAAAGACAAGGTCCGCGTCGATAACAAAACGGCCCAGTCAGAGTATTCGATGATTTATGGCGCCGGGCGGATCTTTGGCATCATCAACGGCTCACCCTTTACGCCGCGCGCGGAAGCCAGCGCAAATTTCATTTCGCAACAAGCGCACAGCATCGATGCGCTGCTGCGCTACAAAGAGAATGAATCCAAGCTGAGTTCGGCCGGCAGAGACAAGCACCAGGGAATCGATGTCCACGTCATCGATCTGACCGACACCGCGAATCGCAAAACGCGCTACTTTATCAGCGCGAAATCCTTCCGGGTCCTGTGGCTGGAATACGAAGAGACACCACTCGGCGCCGCAACTCCGATCAAGTACACCAAGCGTTTCTACGATTACCGCGTCGCCCAGAGCACCCTGGTGCCATATCGGACCGTCCTGATGGAAGATGGAAAGCAAATTCTGGAAACCCGGATCCTTACCGTCACCTATGGGGTGAAGATGGAGGACTCGCTGTTTCAGAACCCGGAAGCGGCCAGTTCAGCCGGAAATCCCTAACCGGTGCCTGGCGGCAGGATACCCAGACCCAACGATAACGGCTTTCCTGAAGAGGAGCCCTCCCTCACGGTCGGGCTTCTGACACGCACATTTCGGAACCCGGAGACCGGCCGCGCGTGTTTATTGCGAGGCAGTCGTGGGCTCCGTGTATAATTTTGTCCACGATGAGGCCGTTGCCGACACCGGCGTTGCGCGGGATTGGAGTCAGAGATCCGGCGTGCCAAATTAACCGAGAGCCTGCCTGCCCGATGAGAACGCTGACTTCCATTGACGAGCTGGATTTCGCCGCCACCATGCCGGCTCCTGTTATGGTTCAGCGGACGACGGATCATGCGTTGCTGGAAGGAACGCTGGCGGGCGACGAAGATGCTTTCGCGGAGTTGGTGGGTCGTTATCGAAACCAGATTACGAGTTACATCTATCGGATGACTAACGATTACGATGGCGCGGTCGATTTGGCCCAGGAGACGTTCCTGCGAGTGTACCGCGCCGCGAGTCGATATCAGACCACGCACGCATTTTCGACCTATATCTATCGGATCGCGACCAACCTGGCGATCAGTGAGTTGCGCAAGCGGAAGCGCCGGCGGCTGGTTTCACTTACCGGGTTGTTAGCCTCAGATGATGGCCAGGAAGCCAGGGATTTCAATCCACCCGACGAACGTCCGCTGCAGGATGTCGATCTGGTGGACGCGGAAAAGCGGGCCGTGGTCAAGCGGGCCATCGCCACTCTGCCCGACAAATATCGCGCACCACTCGTGCTGCGCGATGTCGAAGGAAAGAGCTATGACGAAATTGCCGCAATCTTATGCACGAGTGAAGGAACGGTGAAGTCGCGCATCAATCGCGCGCGGAATTTCCTGCGCGACAAAATGCGCAGTTACATTTAGGTGGTGTCATCATGAATAGCAGGGAATGCCGCACCACGCGGCAGGAAATTGAACAGTCGAAGTTGCATCAGCGCTTGAGCGGTCCGGCGGTCCGGCATATCGAGTCGTGCCCGGCATGTCAGGAATTCCAACTCGAGCGCACTCGTCTCCGCGAGTTAATCGGCAGCCTTGAGCCGGTCGCCGCGCCTGGAGATTTCGATCTGCGGCTGCGTGCTCGCATTGCCGCAGACCGGCAACAAGTCGCACGCGGCTCTTTCTTTAACAGATTTGTGGTGAGCACACCAGCAATCGCTGCGGCCGCGGTCATGGTGATGTTGGCCGGTGCGATTGTCTGGTTAGCACAGCACCAGAAGAATCAGCAATCGACAATTGCGGCGGGAGCTCCGACGAGGACCGAGCCGGCTATTACTCCAGGTGACAAGCGGGCAGAAAGTACTGATGCCTCACCCACGGTTCCGGCTGCTACAAATCCGGGGGTAACACTGATCGGTAACACTGATCGCCGAAGCGCCGAGGGGCCGGAATCCCTACCGAGCTACCAGTGCCAGGTCTGGCGGCGACAGAAGGCCAATCGCATCGGCAACCGATTTTAATGTGACGGGCGCGGAATCAATCCGGCAGGGCGAACAACAAGCCGGCGAGGTTTCGCTCACGGCGCCGGTTAAGCCGTTGGTGGTGTCGCTGGAGGACGTTAGTGGCGCGAAGCGCAGGATTTCATTGCCGCCCGTAAGTTTTGGTTCGCAGCGGCTGGTGGACAACCGCCTTCCGGTGAGTTCAACGAATAGCCGAAGTTGGTAGTGGTATTAACGATGAAGTCGATTTTCAATCAATTGCAGTCCGCTTTTTTAGTAGCTGCGGTAATGATGTCTTTGACGGTCTTTGCGTTTGCGCAGGATCCGGCAACGGCAGCGTCGACGGCCCCGCAAACGCGCGCTCCACAGGCACCCACGCCCGAACGCACCCAGCCGGGACGAACCCCGCCCGCCCGAACGCCGCGCCGGCCGCTGGCTCGGCCCGCCAGAGTCACCGTGATCGCAGACCGGACTGAAGTTGCTCCGCAAGTGGTTACCATTGTGCATCGTTTGAGTGGGCTGAAGATGCTGCGTTTTCTGCTCAGGCAGGAAGGGGACCGCGGCACACTGTTCACCATCGATCGGGATTCAATTACGAGCGACGCGCACGCCAGTATCATTGCAGGTTGGGCGTTGGACGACGGCAAGACTATAGTCGCGCGTTTGCCACAGGCTGGTGCTGAAATCGAGTTCATGCAGTTTCCCCAAGGTCCGATGACGCGCACAGAGCTTACCGGCCTGGCCGCAGAAGCCAAGGCCTCGGCAGCCACCAACCTGTCCCCACCGGTTCCAGCCAATGAAGCCGACCTGACGGTGGTCACCCGTGATGGGCGAAGACTGAGGGCCCACTATGTCGGACTCGACGGGCAGACGGGATTGTCCGTGCTGCACGTAGATGGAGTGATCACGCTGCCACCGGCTGCGGAGAACAACAGGAAGTTGGCTGAAGGGCAACGCGTGCAGGTTTTTGCCCCGCAACGCACGACCCCGGAAGGTGAAGCTTCAACGCGGATTATCTATGTTCGGGTCAGCAAGCTCGAGGCGAAGATCTCAAAACTAGCGCGGCGAGGTCCGGGAAAGATGGACCGGCTGACCGTGAGCTCAGCCAAACTTTCTCCTGAAATGGTTGGCGGAGTCGCCTGTGACGAATTGGGAAACACCCTCGGCATTGTCGAAGCGATTGATGGCAACGATGCCCAGATTGTCTCAGCCGAAACCATACGCGCGGCTACGCGGCGGGTGCTGGCGCGGCAAGATAGTGTCCCGCGTCCCTTGCTTGGGGTGCGGGGCGAGCCGTTGGAATTTGCGACCCGCTCGACTTTTCTCCAGTACGGCTGGAACGAAGATCAGTTGAGCGAGATGATTAAGAAGCAGGTTGGAATCTTGCTGACTTCCGTAATGCCGGGCTCTCCTGCATTCGCGGCTAAATTAAAGCCGGGCGACGTGATTGTCAGAGTGAACCAGGAAGATATAGCCAGCGCGGAAGAGTTTTCCAAGTTGCTCGGCGAAGCCGGCGGCGGCAAAGACGTTCGGTTTACGGTACGGCGGCCGACCGCTCCCTCACCGATATTCGTGGACGTAAAATTGGGCAGTTCGTTTGAGCCGCTGTTCAAGTGGCATTTTGAGATGCCCGTAGTCACCGCGACGCCAAACGGTTTACAGCAATTCGGAGTTGAAACGATGGCGCTGTCAAACAAAATGGCCTCGCAACTGGGCGCGCAGGGCGGCTTACTGGTTGTATCTGTGCAACAGCAGAGTCAGGCGGCTCGCGCTGGATTACGTGAGGGCGATGTGATTGAAACAATCGATGGCCGCGTGATTGGCCGCGGCGCCTGGACGTTTGGATATCCTTTCAATCGCCAGAAGAAGCATGTCGTTTCACTGGTGCGCGAGCGCGAAAAGAAGCAGATAGTCCTCGAAGCGATTGAATAGCCGTCCCTGGCCCTCAATCTCCCGGTTTGCCTGGAAGCAACCCTTCGCATGAAAGTGTCTGGGGTCCACTTTCGTTGCAGACTGCAAACTTCGCGTTTGCTCCCTGGTACATCGTCAGGCCCGCGTACTCGCCTCGCGCATTTAATATATAAAAATTCACGCCAAAGTTCGGCAGGCCGTTGCTGTTGAGCAGACGCTTCTCGATCGTGTTCGCCTTGATTCGCTTGAGAGCTTCCATGCCCGCATCTTTAGGGTGTGCACCGCGATGCATCTCTTCGACAATCAGGAACGAACACAGGCCGTAAAGATTGGCTTCGCCGCGGCCCGTCGAGCCTGCCGCTCCGACGTTGCCATCCACGTACAAGCCGGCGCCGAGAATTGGTGAATCGCCCACCCGTCCGGGAATCTTCCAAGCGAGACCGCTGGTCGTAGTCACGCCGCAGATTTCACCTTTGCTGTTGATACCGTCACAGTTGATCGTGCCATAGAAGCTTTCAGGTCTGAGCAGACCTTCAGCCAGCATCTCCAGTGCCGCGCGCCGGCCGGCCGAGATGCGCTTTTTTGGGTCGAGGTAATGCGATGGATCAATGCGTCGTTTCCATTCCAGCCAAAGCTCTCGCGAGTGCGGTGTGTTCAGATCGTCTTCGATTTTGAAACCCATGTTGCGCGCGAAATCCTGCGCGCCTTTGCCTACAATCAGATGATGATCCGTTTGTTCCAGCACGGCTTTGGCCACGAGTGACGGAGTGCGGACGCCTTCGATCGCCGCTACGGCGCCCGCCTGCTTCCTTGGTCCGTGCATGCATGATGAATCAAGTTGCACGACACCTTCGGCATTCGGCAATCCGCCATAGCCGACGCTGTCATCCAGCGGATCAAGTTCCACGATATTCACTCCGGCAACCACCGCGTCCAGCACGTCGGCGCCGTGCGTGATCATTCCGAACGCCTTCTGGACGCAGGTAACGTCGCCGCCGTTTTTGAAACGGTTTCCGTTGGCCGAAGAAACTACCAGAGGCTTGACGGCAGCCGGAACCAGTATTGTCGGCGCCTTGCTTTTTGTTTTCCGAGCCGATGCCAGGGCGACGCTGGCTGCGGCGCTACCGATCATGAACTCACGGCGTTTCATTTATGACTCCCTCACTTTTTCGGAAGATGCGGGGCCTGTTTACACGAGTGAAGTGGTATCAGTCAAGGCAGTTGATGCCGTTACGCAGCATCGGCGAGTGGTTACGGAACCGCGAGCGGGTGGCGACCGGATGCTGCATTCAACCTGCGCTCGACAATTTCGCGGCAGAAAGACCTGTAGGACCGTTGAGTGCTTGGATCCGGTCTCTATCGCTCGCGGTTCTGTAACAAGCTATTTCCTAGCAAGGCGCGGGCTGCGTTCCGGGCTGATTGCAAACTGCACCAGTGCCCGCGCTTAGGGGGATGGCCGCGAAGACCGCGCGGGATGGTATCATGCCGTCCGCAGAAAGGACTTAATTCGGCGAGTGGCACGCGCATCTTGCGCGTGTCTTTACGGGCGAGACGCCCGTGCCATCCTGAACTGGATTGACGAACGATTATGGACGAGTTGAAACAACTGATTCGCGAAGTGCCGGACTTTCCAAAGCCCGGCATCAATTTCTATGACATCACGACGCTCCTTAAGAGCCCCGAAGGTTTGCGGCGGACGGTGGACGCGCTCGCCGCTGAATACGAAGGTCGGCAGATCGACGTGGTCGTCGGCGTCGAAGCGCGCGGCTTTATTTTCGCGCCCGCTCTCGCGTATCACCTGGGCGCAGGCTTTGTGCCGGTGCGCAAACCAAAGAAGTTGCCGGCCGAACGGGCTTCAATTTCTTACGACCTCGAATACGGCCAGGACACTTTAGAGATTCATCGGGACGCGATCAGCGAAGGCAGTCGAGTCATTATTGCGGACGATTTGCTGGCGACCGGCGGTACGGCGAAAGCCGTCTGTGATTTGGTCGAAGGCCTGGGCGGAAAGATCCAAGGACTGGTTTTCGTAGTTGAGCTGGAGTTTCTTCCCGGGCGAAAGAAGCTGGAAGGGTACGACGTGCGGTCGTTGATTAAGTATCAATCGTGAAGAAGGGTCTTTGGACTTTGGTTTTTGGTCTTTGTATTGCTTCCTGGTTGTACTTAACCCAGGGACCAAAGACCAAGACCAAAGCCCAAAGACCAAAGTCCAAGGCATCGCTTTACCATTTCCCACTCACCCTTTACTATTCCCATTGGTGCTCCCGTAGCTCAGTTGCATAGAGCGCTCGCCTCCTAAGCGAGAGGTCGCGCGTTGGAATCGCGCCGGGGGCACCATAACTATCTGACGCTGTTTCCCGCCTTCAGCTTCTTAGCCTAATAATCGTCGCCCCTAATCCGCCCGCTTCCGGTGGCGCATCCGTCCAATCAATGACAAAAGACGTGCGAGCCAGAATCGTGCGCACCATGTCGCGCTGCACGCCGATGCCTTTGCCGTGAATGATGCGCACTACGGGAAAACCCAGGCGGCGGGCTTCGCGCAGATACTCCTCAACTACCGCTTTCACTTCATGCGGGGGGATTGTGTGCAGATCGAAGACGTCGGTGATTTCAATCTCAACAGGTTCGGGAAAGGGATTTAGATCGTCGTCAAGTGTCATAGTACTAAGCTCTGGTATCGCGGCTGTTAGTTTGCGCGCAAGTCTAAGGATGAGGTCAGTACCGGGAGCGGTAGCGACCGGGTAACCATCCTCGCAATCTCGATTCTCGCTGTAAGCTGCGACCCGGTCGCTACCGCTCCCGGTACTGACTCCATGACTGTCGTTCCTCAAATTGATAAGACACTACTCGTCATCATCGCCGTTTTGCATTTTCGCTCGTTCACCCTATAATTTTCTTTGCTATTGCAAATTCTTATTAAAGTGTTGCCGCAAACTTCGCAGGTCTTGCTGAGTTCTTCCCGCAAAGGAGCGCAACGTTGGCGATTCGTCTGAGCAGGACTTTCGTTCTGCGCAAGTTGCATCAGTTGACGGGCATCATGCCCCTCGGGTTTTTCCTACTGGAGCACTTCTATACTAACTCGAAAGCGCTGACCGGCCCCGCTGATTTCAATAACGCCGTTCGCGACCTGCAATCAATCCCTTACATTCTATTTGTCGAAATCGCCGGCATTTTCATTCCGTTAATCTATCACGCCGTGTATGGCATCTTGATTACGGCGGAAGCTCGGCCGAACAATTTGAACTATCCCTATCCGCGGAATTGGTTTTATACGGTCCAGCGATTGACGGGAATCATTCTGTTCTTCTTTATCACCTTTCACGTTCTCAACTTCCGGTTCGGGCTGATACCGCA
>Ga0207684_10002541_pt1 | contig 18323 bp, 13 predicted proteins | sample KBSK5501metaG_FD_184342 | JGI IMG/M metagenome (GOLD analysis project Ga0207684, IMG submission 184342) | Corn, switchgrass and miscanthus rhizosphere microbial communities from Kellogg Biological Station, Michigan, USA - KBS K5-50-1 metaG... | ecosystem: Host-associated > Plants > Roots >...
AATGACCTGAGCCTGCATGTCATCGACCCGGTCCGGCTTGACCATGACCCGGATCTCGCGCCCCGCCTGCATCGCGAACACCTTGTCCACGCCCTCGTGCGCCGTCGCGATCTCCTCCAGGCGCTCCAGCCGCTTGACGTAGGCCTCCAGCGATTCGCGCCGGGCGCCGGGCCGGCTGCCGCTGATCGCGTCCGCGGCCTGGGTGAGGACGGCCTCGACCGTCCTGACCTCGACCTCGTTGTGGTGCGCCTCGATGGCATGGACCACGTCGGCCGGCTCGCCATACCTGTGCGCGATCTCGGCGCCGATCAGGGCGTGGCTGCCCTCCACCTCGTGGGTCAGCGCCTTGCCGATGTCGTGGAGCACCGTACACCGCTTGAGGAGCGCCGGGTCCAGGCCAAGCTCGCTGGCCATCATCGCGGCGATGTGCGCGGACTCGACGAGGTGGCCGAGCACGTTCTGGCCGTACGACGTGCGGTAGCGCAACTGGCCGAGCAGCGTGACCAGTTCCGGGTGCATGTCGGTGATGCCCAACTCGACCATCGCGTCCTCGCCCGCCTGCACGCACAACTGATCCACCTCGGCCTTGCTGCGTTCGTAGGCTTCCTCGATTCGCTGCGGATGGATCCGGCCGTCGAGCACGAGCCGCTCCAGGGCGAGCCTGCCCACCTCGCGCCGGACCGGGTCGAAGCAGGACAGCAAGACCGCCTCCGGAGTGTCGTCGATGATCAGGTTGACCCCGGTCACCGACTCGAACGCGCGAATGTTCCGGCCCTCGCGCCCGATAATCCGGCCCTTCATCTCCTCGCCGGGCAGATGCAGCACGGATACGACGGACTCGCTGGTCTGTTCGCTGGCGATCCGCTGAATCGCCAGGGTGACGATCCGCCTCGCCCGGGCGTCCCCGTCGCGGCGCGCCTGGCTCTCGGTATCCCGGACGATCAGGGCGGCTTCCCGCTTGGCCTGGTTTTCGATGGTGGCGACGAGTTCGGCCTTCGCCTGGTCGGCGGTGAGGCCGGCGGCCCGCTCCAGCACCTTGCGGCGCTCGTCTTCCAGAAGGGCAAGCTCGGCGCGCTGGGCCTCGAGTTCGCCCCGGGCCTCCTCGATGCCCGCGGCGCGCTGCTCCAGTTTGCGCAGTTCGTCGTCCAGCCGGTCCTCTCGCTCGGCGAGCCGCGCTTCCCGCCGCTCAAGGTCGGTGCGTAGCTGGGCGGCTTCTTCCCTGCCGGCCTGGATCTGCTCCTCCGCGGCGCGCCGCGCATGGGCCGCCTTCTCGGCTGACTCTTCGGCTCGCCGGATGATGGCCGCGGCGTCGGACTCGGCGCTGGCCCGGACTTGATCGGCCGCCCGGCCGGCCTCTGCCAGCTGTCGTTGCGCCTGCTCGGCGACAAGGTCGGCCTCGGCGATCCGCCGCCCGGCCTCCGCGCTCAATTCCGGGCTGAGGGTGCCCTCGGCCACGGCGGCCTCGCGCCGCGCCGCGATCGGGTGGTTCCCGGACTTGCGCAACGCAACAAACAGCGCACCGGCGGCGGCGAACAGTGCGAGGATGCCGATCACTGCGATCACAACAGCGATTGTGTTGCTCATGGCGCACCCCAATCCTGCTCGCCGCCCCTGGCTCCGTCGTGCAGCGCCAGGGCTGATCCCTGTGGCGAGGAGTCATGCGCGCCATGTGCGGTCCCGACCCGCGTCAGGCGGGTGCGGCCGCGGTGGCGGGCCGCTCGCGGCCAGCCGACGCGGTCGCCGGGCCTAGCCGCCGATGGCGCCAGCGGCCGGCCCCTGGACAGGCGGCCTTCCGTAACCCGGGCCCGCGGCCTCCGGCGATCCGGCCGGACCGGCGGGCCTCCGGGTAACCCGGAAACCGTGGTTCCCGGCGATCCCGGCTGGCCTGGTGGCCTCCCGGTGACCCGGGACCACGGAACTCCGCGATCCCGGCACTGCCGGCTCTCTCCGGCTGACCCGGAAACCGGCGTACGCAGAACCAGCAGGACCCGGCGGGACTCCGGATGACCCGGAAATGCAGCGGCCCGGCTGAGCCGCAACCTTCTCCGGCGCCTGTGCACCAGAACCTTCCGGCGGCCGCCGCGCTTCCGCCGCGGCCGCTGGCAGGCGGGCCGCATGCCAGCAGCAAGGGAACCTGGCCTTGGCCCGGCACCTGACCTGGCGCACGATCGCTCGCCGGGCCCGGCACCGCACCGGTTCCCTCTGCGCGGGCCAACCCAACCAGCCCACGCGTGAGTCCCGTGCCCGGGACCCACGTAGAGCCCTGTCCGTCTCCCCACCGGCCATAGTGCCCGCGCACGGGCCGTGGCCATTTGCCGAGCCAATCCGGACGAAGAGCCAACCTGGCTGGTCAGCGCCTCGGCAGAACCGGCAACGGGCCGGATCCTCTGTCCTTACCAGCAACTGGGCGCAACCAGTTGCCGACCATGTCGTATGAACAACCGCCTGTTATGGGCTAACACCTCGCTGCCGTGAGGTTAAGCGCTGATAACAATTTGGGCAAGTTCGGCATAGTGACGCTTCCGTAACTCCCCGCACCAGCCCCCGCTCACAACCAGTCGCCGGCGGCGGAATCCTCACAAAACCGCGCCAGATCGAGCCGGTCGTCCGGGTTGTCTGGCTCCTCTTGTTCCAGCGCCTCGCGGACCACCCGAGCGGCAAGGCCGGCCGAGTACCCCTTGCGGGCAAGCATGGCCAGCAGCTGCCGGACTCGAACCGGGATCGGCCGTCCCCGGGTAGCCGCGATCCGCTTTGCCACCAGCCGCTGGGCGGCCGCCACCTCATCCTGGGTTCCGAGCGAGTCGACGGCGGCCCGTACCTCCCCATCGGAGACCCCGCGCTGGCGCAACTCCGCCGCGAGCGCCCGCCGTGCCAGGCCCCTGCTGTGGTGCCTGCTTTCGACCCACGCCCTGGCGAACGCCGCGTCGTCGATCAGGCCCACCTCGGTGAACCGGGCAAGCACGGACTCCGCGATCTCGTCCGGAACCCGGCGGCGGCGCAGCGCCGCAGCGAGCTGCGCCCGGGTGCGTGGGGCGCTCGTGAGCAGCTTCAGGCAGGCCGCCCGCGCCGCCTCCTCGCCGCCGAACCACTCCCTCGCTGGAGGCCTCTCCCGTATCGCTTCCTCAGCGCCCGGCCACAACCCGGCGCCCTCCATGTCCAGGTCGTCCGGCGCCAGCGTCTCGTCTGGCACCGCCCAGCCTGGCGTGGCCCAGTCCGGCAACGGGCCCTCACCCGCAGGCCGTTCTCCGGCGACCACACGGTCCGCCACACCCGCCACTACCCAACCCGCCGCCGCGCCTTCGCTAACCGGGCGCTCTCCGGCGGCTGCCAGGTCCGTTACGCCCGGCACCGCCCAGCCGGGCCTCGCAGCTTCGCGGCCGCGCGACTCTGCTGCGCTCGGCCTGTCCGGCGCATCCTGCATCGTTGCGTCAGCCGACAGCCCGGAAACCGGTCTTGCTTCCTGGCCGCCGCGCCGCTTCCTGGCGGTCACCTTGTCCGGCTTGCCCGCCACCGTCGGATCCGCCGACGGCGCTGCGCCAGCCGACGGCGCCGCATCAGGTACCGCGCGCAAGCCGCCGGTCCGCTTCCTGACGGCCGCCTTCGCCTGGTCAGACCCGGGCTTAGGCGGCCTCGCCTTGCCCGGCACGCTCTTATCCCTGACCGCCAGGGGTTTCGCCCTGCTTGATGGTCCGGGCGCCAGCCGCGTCCGCCGCTACGCTGGGTACCGCGCGCAAGCCGGGCCCGGCCGGCGGTGCCCCCTCTGCCGCCTCTGCGTCCAGGCGCGCGCCCACGCCGAGCTTCTCCTTGATCTTCTTCTCGATCTCGTTGGCAAGATCGGGGTTGTCGCGCAGGAAGGTCCGCGCGTTCTCCTTGCCCTGCCCGAGCTGGTCGCCCTCGTAGGTGTACCAGGCGCCAGACTTGCGCACGATCGACTGCTCCACCCCGAGGTCGATCAGGCCGCCTTCCCGGCTAATTCCGTGACCGAAAAGAATATCGAATTCGGCCGAACGGAATGGCGGTGCGCAGTTTTGTACCACCACATCCTCAGCCACCAGGTTGTGGAGGCCCTCCACCTCTATATCGAAGGTGCGACGACGTTGGATTGGCTGGATGTGCGTGATCCGGGAGAACCAGAGCTGATCCGCCAGGAGGTCTTGCAAGAAGGAGTCGTCAAGCGCTTCGGCCAGCCGCTTCACGCGGTCACGGCGCAGCCGCGGGGTGCCGAGTACGACTTTCATCCCTCCCCGGGGATCCCCTGCTCCGTTGCCGACTAGCTGGGCGGCTACCACCGGGCTGACCCCGAGTTGCTCAAGGTGGGCCAGCACGGGCTTGGTGGATTCATCGGCGAGGTAGATTCGCTGGGATCCCCGATGACGGCCAGTGAGCTTTGCGAGTTCACTTGACAGCACCTGCCCGCGCGGCCCCCACATGGGGATTGCACGGGTGAACTCCGAGACGTTGTCGACACCGGCGACCCTTACTTCCCAGGAGATGTGCTTGCCCGAGATTCGCCGACCTTTGACCAGGCCACCTCGCTGAGCACGGGGATCCCGCTGCTGAACGCTGCTTCCGATACCCCACCGCAGGAGCAGCCAGTGAATCTGCTGGGCAAGCTGTTCAGAGGTCGTGGCGAAGCCGACTCGGATTCCGCCCGTCTGTTCCCGGGAGACATAGCCGTCTGTCTCGAAGATGCCGAAGATCAGGTTGCCGACAACCTCAGCCGAGACATCCGAGGCGAAGAAAGCGGAAGGGATCTTCTTGGCTGGTGCCAGGCAGCCGTAGACCCCTGCCCAGCGGCAGAGTTCCAGAACGCCATTCTTCTCGCCCGGCCGGTGCGAGTAAGCGACTGCTATTTCCTGGCTCGTTGGCTTCGCCTCGCATCCCAGAGTGCTGGCGATTTGAGCCGCGTCCCTGTGCAGGGGTTCGGCGACATTGATGAAGTGAACCGGCGTCCTGCCTCCCACGTAGCCGTCACCGATGAGATACCCCAGCAGCCTGGCGTGGTCGGGCGGAACAGGCTCAGATGTGCCGAACCCCGAGTAAGCCCGTGGCCTGGCCAGCCGGTCCCCGACGGCAAGCTCAGTGGCGGCGCGCCAGCCGTGTTCGGTCAAGACCTTGTGATCGGGCGTAACCCACAGTTCAGTGCCGCGGAGCTTGAGCCCGATGACGTCTTGATCGCCCTGGTCGAACCAGGACATGACCTCCCGGGCTTCCAGCATGCCGCTCTTGTCGGTCGAGACGGTGTGGACTGGCAGGCGCCCATCAACGATCTCCTCGATCCGGTGGGTGATGCCGGTGACCGGATCGAAGACACGGGTGCCCTCGGCTAGGCACTTGTTCTTGACGACCTTGACCTTGGTACGACTGCCGACCGCGTCGGTGCCATCCTTGAGCGTCTCGATCCGCCGCACGTCGAGCCGGACAGATGCATAGAACTTGAGCGCCCGGCCACCGCTGGTCGTCTCAGGACTGCCGAAGAGAACCCCTACCTTCTCGCGCAGCTGGTTGATGAAGATCGCGGTGGTCTTGGTCTGGTTCAGCGCACCCGCCAGCTTGCGCATGGCCTGGGACATGAGCCGGGCTTGCAGGCCAACGTGGCTGTCTCCCATCTCGCCCTCGATCTCCGCCCTGGGCACCAGCGCCGCGACGGAGTCGATGGCGATGACGTCGATGGCGCTCGAGCGGATCAGCATGTCCGCGATCTCCAGCGCCTGCTCGCCGGTGTCGGGCTGGGAGACCAGCAGCGCGTCGGTGTCGACCCCGAGGTTCTTGGCGTACTCAGGGTCGAGGGCGTGCTCGGCGTCGATGAACGCCGCGATCCCGCCCGCTTTCTGGGCGTTGGCGATCGCTTGGAGAGCCAGCGTGGTCTTCCCTGATCCTTCGGGTCCGTAGATCTCCACGACCCGGCCGCGCGGGAGGCCGCCGATGCCCAGCGCCACGTCCAGCGAGATCGCCCCGGTGGGGATCACCTCGATCGGCGCCCGGGCCTCGTCGCCGAGCCGCATGATCGAGCCCCGGCCGAACTGCCGCTCGATCTGGGCGAGGGCGGTTTCCAGGGCCTTGTCCCTGTCGCCGACCTTGCTGCCCGGCCTGTCGATGCCTGCCATGGGTACTCCCGCTGGGAAGAGGGCTTGCTGTCGGCGTTGACGCTACGCGCCACCACTGACAAAACTCGCCGCGCCGGTGAACACCATCGAGACTGCGCCGCAGCCCGCCAAACGGGCCGCGTGACCACCCTAGCCGAACGCCTGTTCTCTACACCGCTCAGACACGCGCATATGTTCGACCAATTCCCGGCGACCTGCGCTAACGTGCCCGGCCGTTGTCGTCACGGAGGCGTCCCAGGCCAGCGTCCATATTCGAATTGCGCCCGGACGGCCGGGTCGCGCAGGATCCGCCCATGGGCCGCCAGCGCATCTACTACGAACGCGGTCAGCCGGTCGAGGTCATCACCTGGTGGGGTCCAGGCGGTGGCCCGCGGAACGTGCTGATCGAACGCGGCGACGGCACCCGGGTGGTCCGCCCGTTCCGGGGGCTGCGGCGCGCGGCCCGGCGCCCCAACTGAACCAGCAGGTCTTCAGATTCGTCACTACTTGTAGAGGCTTCTCCCAGTGCCGTGTCCCGGGCCGTGCCAGGAGAAGCCCCATGGGACGCCTCGCCGGCCTTGCGCCACCTCGCGCCGGCGAGGCGCCCGCAGTGGCTGGCCACGAGGGGGACGGCCGGGCGCTCCACCAGCCCGCTTCAGCGCGACTTCTCCGGTATCTCGAACGCGTCGCACACCGCCTGCCACACGGCCTTGGGATCGATCCCCTCGGCCAGTGCCTGGTCCACGGTCCGGCCGCCCAGGCCCGCGATCGCGTAGTCCTTGGCCACGCTCGCCGCGTAGGCGTCGCCGAACTGTGCCCGCATCCTCTCCCAGAACGCCGTTAGCCGCACCGCGCCAGGGTACCGGCGGCCGCCCAGTACCGCGCCCGGCCGCAACCAAGACGCGCGGCGTCATGGCAAGGCCGTGACGTTCACGGCCTCGAGCTGCTGAGAGGCGAAGTTGGTCACTAGCAACGTGCGGCCGCCCGGTTCCAGGGCCATCTGACGCGGGAACCCCCCGGCCGGGAGGTACCCGGCGAGCGCGGGCTTGCCAGCCAGGGCCGCCGCTACGTTGACTACCGCGAGGTTAGCGGCCGCCCTCTTCAGGCCGAACCGGTTCGAGTCGGCGACGACGATCCGCTGCCCACCGCCGACCAGAGCGAGCCCGACCGGAGCCTCGCCCACCCTGACCTCGGCAGCTAGCGCATGAGAGGGATCGGTCAGGAGCCTGGCCGCAGAGAAGCCAAGCAGCATGTCACTCTCGCGGGCCGTTACCCACACCACGCTGCCGTCCGCAGAGGTGATCACCCGCACTGAGCCGCAGCCCGCCATGGCCACCGCCACGACCGAGTGGGCCGGGTCGGTCTCGGCCTTGCTCAGGCTGATGACCGACAGCGTTCCCTGACCGCGGACGGCCGGTCCCCGTGTCGCGCGTGACGATCCCAGTTCGCTCGTCGCATACAGCCAGCGCCCATCCGGGGACACCGCCATCCCGACGGGCGCGATTCCCATGGGTATTTCCCCTACAAAGCCGGAGGTGCGGAAGCCGCCCGCCACGGCGCGCTGGAGGTTGAAGACGGCTATCTCGTCGGAATATTCGATGCTGACGAACGCGAACCTGTCATCGGGCGAGACCGCCACCTCGATTGCCCCGCCGCCAAAGCGCCCGATTCGCGGGCTGCTCAGCGTGCCGAGGACCCGGTGCGTAGCGCCGGCTTCGGCCTGCGGCACGCTGACCACCGCGGCGCCGGAACCTGAGGCGGCGAGGAGGTAGCGGCCGTCGTGGGTGAGCACAACGCCCAGCGCGGACGGTGCCGGGATCGTCCGGACCAGCCTGGGCGCGCCGGTGCCCGCGTTGGCGAACACGCCGATCCCGCCGCCACCCGGGCCGCCCGGGGAAGAGACAAAGGACCAGCGCCCGTCGGCCGTCACCACCACGCCGAACGGGTCGCCGGGGGCCCGGGACATCGTCACGTCCGTCGCAGGCAGGCGCGGCGCGGGCGCTGTAGCGATGCTGCAGCGGGGGCTGGTCAGCGTCCTCGCCGGGAGCACCGGCGCGGGGCTGGTCCTCGGCGCGCGCGTGGCGCTCGGCCCCGTCTTCGGCGGGCCAGCCGAGCAGGCCGCCAGCGCCAGCACCGCGGTGACGGCGGCGATGCCCCCCGAAGGTCTCACAAAAGCACGGTAGCGCCCTTCACGCCGCCGTCATCGTGGTCACCGTTCCGATCGCCACGCACGGTCCGCAGCACGCTCAGGCCGCCGGTCCCCGCGCGGCACGATCTTCGGTTGCGGCCGGGACTCCACTTCAATTTGGCTCCAAACGGAGTCTCCGTGGCACCCGCCGTCCGCGCGCGGCCGCAGGAGGCCGGGATCTAAAGCGCCTTCAGGGTGGCCAGGCAGCGGCGAGCCGCCAGCGCGCCGACCGCCGGGCGGAGTTCCCCGGGGCCGGCCAGACGGCCCGGAATGTCGGTGGCGCAGGGCAGGATGGGGGTATGCCCGCGAGGTCCTCAGCGCTGCCGGTCGCGCCCCCGGCCGGCCGTGCTGGCGTGGGCGTGGATCCCCTGCGCGTATTTAGCGCCCTCACCCGGGAGTGGTTCACCGGCGCGTTCAGCGCGCCCACCCCAGCGCAAGAGGGCGCCTGGGCGTCCATCTCCAGCGGCGCCAACACGCTGGTCGTGGCGCCGACCGGCTCGGGCAAGACCCTGGCCGCGTTCCTGTGGGCGCTGGACCGGCTCGCGGGCAGCCCTCTCCCGGCCGACCCGAGACTGCGCTGCCGGGTGCTCTACATCTCCCCGCTCAAGGCCCTCGCGGTCGACATCGAGCGGAACCTGCGCGCCCCGCTGACCGGGATCCGCCAGGTCGCGAACCGGAGCGGGCTGCCCGAGCCGGACATCCGGGTGGCCGTGCGCACCGGAGACACCGCCGCCGACGAGCGGCGGAAGCTGTCGAGCAAGCCGCCGGACATCCTGATCACCACGCCGGAATCGTTGTTCCTAATCCTGACCTCGAAGGCGCGCGACACCCTGCGCGGCGTGGACACCGTCATCGTGGACGAGGTGCACGCGCTGGCGGGCAACAAGCGCGGCGCGCACTTGGCTGTGTCGCTGGAACGGCTGGACGCGCTCCGCGGCGGCGCCGAGGCCGCTGCGCCCCGGCCCGGCCCCGCGCAGCGGATCGGGCTCTCGGCGACCGTGCGCCCGGCCGAGGAGGTCGCTGCGTTCCTCGGCGGCTCCCGCCCGGTGACGATCGCCGCCCCGCCGCACGAGAAGCACATCGAGCTGCGGATCGTCGTGCCGGTCGAAGACATGAGCGACCCGGACCCGCCGCCCGTGTCCCGGCAGCGGCCGGCGGTCACCACCGGCGGCGTTGGCCCGCCCGGTGAGGCGACCGGGCCAGGCGATGACGGCCCCCCGGCACAGCGGTCCATCTGGCCGCATGTCGAGGAGCGCGTGCTCGACCTGATCGAGGCGCACCGGTCCACGATCGTGTTCGCGAACTCGCGCGGGCTGGCGGAGCGGCTCTGCGGCCGACTCAACGACCTCGCCGCGGACAGGGCGCTGGCCAGGGAGGAAGAGTCCGCGCTGGCGGCGCACGCGGCAGCCGCGGCCGGTCACGGACCCCCGGCCCAGGTCATGGCGCAGTCGCCCACGGCGTCTGGTGCCCCGGCCGAGGTGGCCCGCGCCCATCACGGCTCGGTCTCCCGGCAGGAACGGGCCCAGATCGAGGAGGCGCTCAAGGCGGGCAGGCTGCCGGCCGTGGTCGCCACCTCAAGCCTGGAACTTGGCATCGACATGGGCGCGGTGGACCTGGTCATCCAGGTCGAGTCGGCGCCGTCGGTGGCGAGCGGGCTGCAGCGCACCGGCCGGGCGGGACACCACGTCGGCGACGTGTCCCGCAGCGTGATCTTCCCGAAGTACCCGGGGGACCTGGTCCAGGCGACGGTGGTTGCGCAGCGGATGCGCGACGGGGAAATCGAGGAGCTGAGCATCCCCCGCAACCCGCTCGACGTGCTTGCCCAGCAGATCGTCGCCATGGTGGCGATGGACGACTGGCAGGTCGCGGACGTGGAGGCCCTGGTCCGGCGGGCCGCCCCGTTCAGCGGGCTGACCAGGAGCGTGCTCGACGCGGTCCTCGACATGCTCGCGGGCCGCTATCCCAGCGAGGAGTTCGCGGAGCTGCGCCCGCGTCTGGTCTGGGACCGCACGTCAGGCACCCTGCGTGGCCGGCCGGGCGCTCAGCGTCTCGCGGTCACCAGCGGCGGGACGATCCCCGACCGGGGACTGTTCGGCGTGTTCCTGGCCGCCGCGCAGCGTCAGGGCAGGCAGTCGCACCGCGTTGGCGAGCTCGACGAGGAGATGGTCTACGAGTCGCGGGTGGGCGACGTGTTCGTGCTTGGCGCCAGCTCCTGGCGGATCGAGGACATCACGGCCGACCAGGTGCTCGTCTCGCCCGCGCCCGGGCAGCCGGGCCGGCTCCCGTTCTGGCACGGCGACATGCAGGGACGGCCGGCGGAGCTGGGACGCGCGGTGGGGGCGTTCTGCCGCGAACTCGGCGGGATGAGCGCGGACGAGGCCACGGTACGGCTTCGTTCGGCTGGTCTTGATGATCTGGCGGCCGGGAACCTGATCCGGTACCTGGAGGGCCAGCGGGAAGCGACCGGATACCTGCCCGACGACCGGACGCTGGTGCTGGAGCGGTTCCGGGACGAGCTCGGAGACTGGCGGCTGGTCCTGCACAGCCCGTATGGCGCGCGGGTGCACGCGCCCTGGGCGCTCGCCGTCGCGGCCCGGCTCAGGGAGCGCTACGAGGGCATGGACGTGCAGGCCATGCACACCAATGACGGGATCGTGCTGCGCGTGCCCGACACCGACGAGCCGCCGTCGGCGGCCATCGCCGAGCTCGCGCCGGACGAGGTGGAGCCGCTGGTCACGTCCGAGCTCGGCGGGTCGGCGCTGTTCGCGTCCCGATTCCGGGAGTGCGCCGCCCGGGCGCTACTGCTGCCCCGGCGCCGGCCGGGGCGGCGGTCCCCACTGTGGCAGCAACGGCAGCGCTCGGCGCAGCTGCTCGCGGTGGCGGCGAAGTACAGCACGTTCCCGATCGTGCTTGAGACCGTCCGGGAGTGCCTGCAGGACACCTTCGACGTCCCTGCCCTGGCCGGCCTGATGCGGGACCTGGCGGGCCGGAAGATCAGGTTGGTCGAGGTGGAGACGCCCGTGCCCTCCCCGTTCGCCCGGTCGCTGCTGTTCAGCTACGTCGGGGCGTTCATGTACGAGGGCGACTCGCCGCTGGCCGAGCGCCGCGCCCAGGCGCTCGCCCTGGACTCTTCTCTGCTCGCGGACCTGCTCGGCCAGGCGGACCTGCGGGAGCTCCTCGACGCCTCGGTGGTGGAGGAGTCGGAGGCACAGCTCCAGCGGCTAGCGCCCGACCGGAGGTGCCGCGACATCGAAGCCGCGGCAGACATGCTCCGCCTCATCGGCCCGCTGTCCGCGGCGGAAGTCGCCGAGCGCTGCGCCGAGCCCGGCCTGGCCGCGGGCTGGCTCGCCGAGCTGGACGCCGCGCGGAGGGCGATCGAGGTCCGGATCGGCGGCGAGGCGCGGTGGGCGGCCATCGAGGACGCCGGGCGGCTGCGGGACGCGCTCGGCGTGCCGCCGCCCCCCGGGGTGCCCGCGGTGTTCGCCGAGCCGGTGCCAGACCCACTCGGTGACCTGGTGGCCCGGTACGCGCGGTGCCACGGGCCGTTCACCGCGCCGGCGGTGGCCGCGCGGTACGGGCTCGGGCAGTCGGTGGTGGGCGGCGCGCTGCACCGGCTGGCCGCGGAGCGCCGGGTTGTCGAGGGCGAGTTCCTGCCCGGCGGGCGCGGCACCGAGTGGTGCGACGTGGAGGTCCTGCGCCTGCTGCGGCGCCGCTGCCTGGCCAAGCTCCGCAAGGAGGTGGAACCCGCCCCACCGGAGGCGCTGGCGGCGTTCCTGCCCGCCTGGCAGAGCGCCGGCCAGCCGGCCGATGGCCCCAGGCCGGGCGGCCCGGCGGCGGCGCGGCCCGCCCGGAGGTGGCGGCCGGCTGGCCCGGACGCGGTCTACGACGTGGTGGATCAGCTCGCCGGGGCGAGCGTGCCCGCCTCGGCGCTGGAGACACTCGTCCTGCCGGGCCGCGTTCCCGGCTATCAGCCCGCGGTGCTCGACGAGCTGACGGCGGCCGGGGAGGTCGTCTGGGCCGGAGCGGGCGGGCTGCCCGGCAGCGACGGCTGGGTGGTGCTCGCGCCCGCGCATGCCGCTCCGCTGCTGCTTCCGCCGCCGGCGGAGATCACGATGACGCCGGTACACGAGGCCGTGCTGGCGGTCCTGGAAGGCGGCGGCGGCCTGTTCTTCCGGATGCTGGCCGACCGGGTGGCCGCGATGCTCTCCGGCCATGACTGGCGCGAGCTGTCCGACGCCGCCGTGGCCGCGGCGGTCTGGGACCTCGTGTGGGCAGGACGCCTCACCAACGACACGCTGGCGCCGCTGCGCACGGTCCTCGGTAGCGGCCGCCCCGTATTCGAGGGGGCGCCAAGCCTGGCCGCCGGAACCGAACCGGCCTCGCCTGCTCTCGCTGACGGCCTGGCTGACCTGGTCCCAAACGGCACCAGGACGCCGGTCCCCGGCCGGGGAGCTGCTCCGTACGCCGCCGGGCTGCGCGGCGGCAGGCCGGGCCGGATGGGCTCGCGCCGGACCAGGTACGGCCGGCCGATGATGCCCACCAGGACCGGGCCGCCCACGGTGACCGGCCGGTGGTCGCTGCTGCCGGACCGCGACCCCGACCCGACCCGGCGGCTGCACGCGGTCTCCCAGGCGCTGCTGGACCGGCACGGGATCGTGACCCGCGGCTCGGTGATGGCCGAGCGCGTTCCCGGCGGTTTCGGCGCCATCTACCCGGTGCTCCGCGCGATGGAGGAGGCGGGCCAGTGCCGGCGCGGGTACTTCGTGGAGGGGCTCGGCGCGGCGCAGTTCGCCCTCCCCGGCGCCGTGGACCGGATGCGCGCCATGGCCGCCGCCCAGGCGTCGATCCCGGCAAGCCCGCTCCCCGGGCCCGAGGTCCCGGGGAGCCTGCCAGGCTGGCCCGGAGCCCCGTCCGGTGACCTATCACCCGTGGCTGCCGCGCCCGGGCCGGCGTGGCACGCCGGCCCGGGCACTCCGGCCGACCCCGCCGCAGCGGAGGGCCCGGCGATCACCGTGCTGGCAGCGGCGGACCCGGCGAACGCGTTCGGTTCGGCGCTACCGTGGCCGACCCGGCCTGGCGAGGTTCCGGGCTCGCACCGCCCCGGCCGGAAGGCCGGCGCGCTCGTCGTGCTGTCCGGCGGGAACCTGGTCCTCTACGTGGAGCGTGGCGGCAAGACCCTGCTGTCGTGGACGAGTGACCCGGCGGTACTGGTGCCGGCGGCGGCCGGGCTGGCCGCCGCCGTCCGCGGCGGCGCGCTGGGCCGCCTCACGGTCGAGCGCGCCGACGGCACCGGCGTCTATGACACCCCGCTCGCGCAGGCCCTGGCGGACGCCGGCTTCCGCCCGACCCCGCGCGGCCTCCGCCTCCGCGGCTGAGCCCGGCCGCCCTGCCCACACGTAGTTGCTGTGCGAAGGTCCATAATGCAGGGCATGAGGTTGTCTGCCCGAGCCGATTACGCCTTGCGCGCGGCGGTCGAACTGGCCGCCAGCAGCGACGAGCACACCACCGCCGAACAGCTGGCGCGGGCACAGCACATCCCGGCCAAGTTTCTGGAGGCGATCCTCACCCAGCTGAGGCGGGCGGGCCTGGTCCGCAGCCAGCGCGGCCCGGAGGGGGGCTTCTGGCTCGCGAAGGGCCCCGGCGAGATCTCGCTCGCGGACATCATCCGCGCGGTCGACGGCCAGCTTGTCGGCGTCCGCGGTGAGCGCCCGGAGAACCTCGGCTACATCGGCGCGGCAGAGCCGCTGCAAAACGTCTGGATCGCCCTGCGCGCGAACGAGCGGGCGATCCTGGACGAAGTGACGCTGGAGCACATCGTGACCGGCCAGTTGCCCGAGCGGGTACGTGAACTGAGCAACGACCCGCGCGCCTGGGCCTAGCCACCTACAGGACGCCGGTAGCCAGGGCCACGCCAACGCCAACGAGAACCAGGCCGCCGGCGAGCTCGCCGCGGTTCACGATCCTGGCGCCCAGCCGGTCACCAAGCTCCAGCCCCACCAGGGACAGGGCGACGCTGACCGCCCCGATGACGCAGACCGCCACGATCAGGTTGACGCGGTAGGCGCCGAGGGCGAAGCCGACCGCGAGGTTGTCGATGCTCAGCGCCAGCCCGGTGACCGCGAGCCGCCCGGTTTTCAGCCCTGAAGCTCCAGCTGGGGCAGCGGGGCCGTCCGCGCGGGGGCGGGCGGCCCGGATCGCCGTATAACCGCCGACGATGACCAGGAGGACGGCACCGATCCAGCGGGTGGTGTGGCCGAGGCTATGGGTGAGGCCGCGCCCGAGCAACAGGCCGAGGACCGGCATGCCGGCCTCGAACAAGCCGAAAACGATGCCGACGCGCAGCCGCACCCGGCCACCAACGCCCGCCATGCCGATGCCCACGGCACCGGCGAGGTTCGACACGCCGAGGGCGACTGCCACCAGCAGCAACGCAACCACGCAACAAAGCTAACGTGGCACCAGCTTGCATGACCTAGCCGACCGGAAAGCCGCGGCCCCACAGCGACCTAGACCTGAACAGCCGACCGGTACCGGGGACGTGGGGGTCCGGGGGCTCGGGCCCCCGGGCTAGCACCAAGGGCCGACATGCGGCGAGCTTCTCGAAGAGAAGCGAGCAGGCTCAGGTAGCCGGATCTTCCCTTATACCGGGACCATGTCGGTCATGTCGCGGATCCGGCGCGCCACGTCGTCGTAGCCGGCGGTGCGGCCGACGGGCAGCTCGATCGGGTCGAGCACGGGCTCGGTCCCGTCGCCGAGCTTGGCGCCGTCGCCAAGCCCGGGCGCGGCCGTCAGGGTCAGAGCGGCCGGCACGGCACCGTGGAACGCCCGCGCCACCGGGGTGTCGAGTGCCGTGTCCCCCGTGCGCTCCAGGGACGGCTCCCTGGCACCGGCGAGGACCGGCTCGCTCTGCAGTTCGGCCAGCGCGAAGTTGTCGGACACCTCGCGGAACACGTGCGACAGCGGCGTTCCGAGCGCGGAGCATATCGCCGCGAGCAGTTCCGAAGACGCTTCCTTTTGACCGCGCTCGACCTCGGACAGGTAGCCCAGGGAGACGCGGGCCGCAGCGGACACCTCGCGGAGGGTACGACCCTGGCGCTGACGCAGCCGTCGCAGCGCGTCACCGAGCAAGTGACGAAGCAGGACCATGGTCGCGCTCCCTTCGCAAAGTGAGTCTGCCACCTCCACGGTACCTGGCCCTGCCGACACTCGGGGAGAGCGGGCCGGGCCATGTTCGCTGATGACGTAACACTGTAATCAGGGACCTTCTTCCCGAAGCACGCTCCAAAACAGCCCCAGGGCCTCCTCGACAGTATCCCGCCGGACCTCGTCCCGGCCGCCGGCGAGCGCCAGTGCCCGCGTCACGGGCACCGGTCCGGCGCTCACGGCGATGTGGACGGTGCCCGGGGGCTTGCCGTCCGCCGGATCGGGCCCGGCGACGCCGGTGGTCGCCACCCCGAAGGTGGCGCCCAGCCGGTCGCGGGCGCCCGCCGCCATCGCGGCGGCGACCTCCGGATGGACCGGCCCACGGGCCGCCAGCAGCCCGGCAGGAACGCCGAGGAGCGCGGCCTTCAGTTCGGTGGCGTAGGCGATGATGCCGCCGCGGAACACGACCGAGGCGCCGGCGATGTCGGTGATCGCCGCGCCGAGCAGGCCGCCGGTGAGCGACTCGGCCACCGCGAGGGTCTGCTGCCGTTCGGTGAGCAGGCCGACGATCTTGGCGGCCAGGTCCCGGCTCACGGCGCCCGGCCTGGCAGCGGCCGGCGGCGCAGGCGGGCCGCGCGCAGTACGTAGTCGCCGCCGGTGACCAAGGTGACGACGACCGCGGCCGCCATGACAGCGGCCCGTAGCCACCCAGGCGGTCCCGGCAGCATGTACAGCGCGATCGCTAGCACCTGGAGGAGCGTCTTGAGCTTGCCGCCAGGGCTCGCCGGGATCACGCCGTGCCGGATGACCCAGAATCGCAGTGCGGTCACGGCGATCTCCCGGACGAGTATTACGCCGGTCACCCACCACGCCAGCCAGCCGAGGAAGGACATGGTCGCCAGCGCGCCACCGATGAGCGCCTTGTCCGCGATCGGGTCGGCGATCTTGCCGAAGTCAGTGATCAGGCCGCGGCTGCGGGCGATCCGGCCGTCCAGCAGATCCGTGACCGAAGCCAGGCCGAACGCGGCAAAACCCGCCACGCGCCAGACCGGCCCGCCGGCCAGCAGGCAGACCACGACCACCGGGACCAGCGCCAGGCGAATCACGGTCAGCGCGTTGGCCAGATTAACCAGCCCGGGCGCTGGCACGACCGGCCTCGCCACGCCCTGCGACGCTGGCTCAGGTCCGGCCGGCACCGGCGCCCTGCCGGATCAACGCATCCCCACCTGAACTGGTGTTCCGGCCGCGGCGCTGACGAGGGACTCCGCCACCAGGTCCACCCCCTCCGACGCCACTACCTTGGCGCCGACGATGTCACCGACGGCCAGGACCGCGCCGGACCGCACCGTCGTCACGCCGTCCACCTCCGGTGCCTGGTGGGCCGCACGGCCCTGGTACAGGTTCTCCCCCAGGCGCTCCTCGATGAGAACGTCCACGGTCTCGCCGCACCGGTCGGCGGCCCGCTGCGCCATGACCTCCTCGGCCAGATCGGACAGGTCGTCAGCGCGCCGGGCGATCTCGCCCGGGTCCAGCTTGCCGCCCAGCGAGGCGGCTTCCGTCCCGTCCTCGTCGGAGTAGCCGAAGATGCCGATCGCATCCAGCCGGGCGCGGCCCAGGAAGTCCTCAAGCTCGGCCAGATCCCCGGCCGTCTCGCCAGGGAATCCCACGATGAAGTTGGACCGGGCACCTGCCTCCGGGCAGGCCTGCCTGATCTGGCCAAGGAGCGTGCTGAACCGCTCGCTATCCCCGAACCGGCGCATCGCCCGCAGCACCCTCCCGCTGGCGTGCTGGAAGGACAGATCAAAATAGGGCAAAACGCCAGAGGTGGAGGTCATCACCTCGACCAGCCCTGGGCGCAGTTCCGCCGGCTGCAGGTAGCTGACCCGGACCCAGGCGATCCCGGGCACCGCCGCCAGCGCCGGCAGCAGCTCGTCGAGCAGCCGCAGGTTCCCAAGGTCCTTGCCGTAGGACGTGGAATTCTCGCTCACCAGCAGCAGTTCGCGCACCCCCCGGCTGGCCAGCCACTCGGCCTCGGCGAGCACATCCTCGGGCGGGCGGGAGAGGAAGGCGCCGCGGTAGGCCGGGATCGCGCAGAACGAGCAGCGCCGGTCGCACCCGGACGCGATCTTGAGCGGCGCCACCGGCCCGCCGTCCAGCCTGCGCCGCAGTACTCGCGGCCCGGACGCCGGAGCGACGCCGGGGGGCAAATCCGAAATCGCCTTGCCCGCGGGCAAATCCGAAATCGCGGTGCCCCCGGGCATCCCGTGACCCGGGACGTGCACCGCGCCCGTCCCTGGCCGCCGGACGGGGCTGATCGGGAGCAGCCGCCGCCGGTCTCGCGGCTGGTGGGCCGGCCGCCGCTGCCCGGCCAGCGCCGCGTCAAGCCGGGCGCCGATGTCGCCGTAGTCGTCGAAGCTCAGGACCTCGGCCTCGGGCAGGGCCTCGGCCAGCTGCGCACCGTAGCGCTCGGCCAGGCAGCCCGCCGCCACAACGCGGGCCCCGGGCCGCCCGCCGTCCAGGATCTCGGCGATCGACTCCTGCTTCGCCGCTTCTATGAAGCCACAGGTGTTGACGAGCACCACGGCGGCCTCGTCACGGTCGGTCAGCGTCCAGCCCGAGGCCTCGAGTCGCCCGGCTAGTTCCTCGGAGTCGACCTCGTTACGGGCGCAGCCGAGGGTGACCAGGCTGACCGTACGCTGCCCGCCCTCGGGAGCACGCTGACTCGAAGACACACCGGAAGACTACGGTAAGACCACGCAGGCGGCGCCGGTGCTCTCAGATGAGCGGGTGCTTGCGTTGTGCTGCTGCCTGAGGCGTCCCCGGCCGCCGGCGCCGGTGCCATCACATGAGACGGACCGCATGCTGTGCTGCTGCCTGAGGCGTCCCCGGCCGCCGGCGCCGGTGCC
>Ga0207684_10002542_pt1 | contig 18322 bp, 17 predicted proteins | sample KBSK5501metaG_FD_184342 | JGI IMG/M metagenome (GOLD analysis project Ga0207684, IMG submission 184342) | Corn, switchgrass and miscanthus rhizosphere microbial communities from Kellogg Biological Station, Michigan, USA - KBS K5-50-1 metaG... | ecosystem: Host-associated > Plants > Roots >...
CCCGGAGCTTTGACCTGAAGCGGCTCGACGCGGCCTTCGTGGAGGATCCGTTTTCGGTCTACCGCGCGCTGCGCGAGCACGCCCCCGTCCACCGGATGCCCGACGGCTCGTACTTTCTGAGCCGCTACGACGACTGTGCCGCGGTGTACCGCGATCCCGAGACGTGGAGCTCGGACAAGACGGTGGACTTCCGGCCGAGCCTCGGCGACGGCGCGCTCTACGAGCACCACACCACGAGCCTGGTCTTCAACGACCCGCCGTATCACAGCCGGGTCCGGAAGCTGCTGGCCCCCGCGTTCACGCCCCGATCGCTGATGGCGCTCCAGCCGCGCATCGAGGATCTGGTGGATCGCCTGCTCGACCGCGCCGCCGCCCGCGGGAGCATGGATCTCATCGCGGACTTCGCGGCCGCGGTCCCGATCCAGCTCGTGGGGGACATGCTCGGAGTGCCCGAGGCCGAGCGCGGCCCGCTGCGCGGCTGGTCGCTGGCGATCCTGGGCGGGCTCGAGCCGGCGCCGACCGTAGAGCAGCTCGAGCGCGGCAACCGGGCGGTGGACGAGTTCAAGACCTACCTCCGCGACCTGATCGACCGGCGGGGCCGGGAGCCGGGCCGTGACGAGGAGATTCTCTCCAAGCTGACCGCGGGGAGCGCGCTCGGACCGGGCGAGGCGTCCGAGGATCGGCTGGGCGAGCTCGACCTGCTCCACAACTGCATCTTCATCCTCAACGCGGGGCACGAGACCACCACCAACCTGATCGGCAACGGGATCGATCTCCTGCTTCGCCACCCCGCCGCGCTGCGCGAGCTGCGCGCGGATCCCGAGCTGATCGGCACCGCGGTCGAGGAGATCCTCCGGCTCGAAAGCTCGAACCAGCTCGGCAATCGCCGGGCCGCGCGGGACACCGTGCTGGGCGGGGTCCCGATGCCGGCCGGCACCTACGTCCACATCGGCATCGGGGCGGCCAACCGCGATCCGGCCCAGTTCCCCGAGCCGGACCGCCTCGACATCCGGCGGCATCCCAACCGGCACCTGGCGTTCGCCACCGGCATCCACGCCTGCGCCGGTATGTGGCTGGCCCGCATGGAGGGGCAGGTGGCGATCGGCCGGCTCGTGCGGCGGTTTGCGTCCATCGAGCGGGACGGAGACGTCGTGCGCGGCGGCCGGGTGCGGTTCCGCGGGTTCCTCCGCTACCCGATCCGCGTGCGCGCATGATCGGTCACTGGCGAAGCGCACCGCGCATGCCGTAGGCTGTGGGCCGGGAGAGAACGACATGCTGCCGACGCACGGGCGCTACGACTACTCGAACATCACCACCCGACCCGACTACTCCTGGCCCGGGGGTCGGCGGCTCGCAGTGTACCTGGCGCTGAACATCGAGGCCTTCGGCTTCGGGGTGGGCAAGGGGGCGGCCATCGCGCCGCCCGACCAGGCGCAGAGCCACAGCGTGTATAGCTGGCGGGACTACGGCAACCGGGTCGGCATCTGGCGGCTCTTCGAGTTGCTCGACGAGCTGGGGCTTCCCGCGGAGGCCCAGATGAACGCGGCGGTCTACGAGATGGCGCCGGACATCCCCGCGAAGCTGCGCGCGCGGGGCGACGAGATCCTGGGCCACGGCCTCACCAACTCCGACGAGCAGGGCCACCTGGCCGAGGACGGCGAGCGCGCGCTGATCGCGGACGCGACCGCCGCGATCGAGCGGCACGAGGGCGCCCGCCCGATGGGCTGGATGAGCCCGTGGCTCTCCAACAGCGCGGTCACCATGGATCTCCTGCAGGAGGCGGGCTACCGCTACGTGATGGACTGGACCATGGACGACCAGCCGGTGTGGTTGCGCACCCGCAAGGGCCGCATCCTCTCGATCCCGTATCCGATCGAGGTGAACGACACGCGGGGCGTCATCTGGTATCACCACACCTCGCAGGAGTTCGCGGACATGATCACCGACCAGTTCGACGAGATGCTGGCCCAGTCGGCCCGCCAGCCGCTGGTCTGCCCCATCTCGCTTCACCCCTTCGTGTTCGGCCGCCCGTACCGCATCCGCCGGCTGCGCCGGGCGCTCCAGCACATCCTGGGCCACGGAGACCGCGTCTGGATCACGCGCCCCCGCGACATCTGCGCCCACATCGAATCGCTCCCCGCCGGCACCGTGCCGGGCACCAGGAGGACCTCATGAAGATCGGTGTCGTGCTGCCGCAGACCGAGATCGGGAACGACCCGGGGGCCATCAAGGCCTACGCGGAAGCGGTCGAGGAGATGGGCTTCACCCACATCCTGGTCTTCGACCACGTGCTGGGCGCCAACCCCGAGCGCCCGGGCGGGTGGAAGGGGCCCTACACCTATCGCCACGCCTTCCACGAGCCGTTCGTGCTCTTCGGCTTTCTGGCCGCGGCCACGCGCCGGGTCGGGCTCGTGACCGGCATCATCATCCTCCCGCAGCGGCAGACCGCGCTGGTGGCCAAGCAGGCCGCGGCGGTGGACGTGCTCTCGGGCGGACGCCTGCGGCTCGGCGTCGGAGTGGGCTGGAACCCGGTGGAGTTCGAGGCGCTCGGCGAGGATTTCCACACTCGCGGGCGGCGCGTCGAGGAGCAGGTCGAGGTGATGCGGGCGCTCTGGACCAAGGAGCTGGTCACGTTCGCAGGCCAGCATCACCGCATCTCGGACGCGGGGCTGAACCCGCTGCCGGTGCAGCGCCCGATCCCGGTCTGGATGGGCGGCGAGAGCGAGGTCGTCCAGCGGCGCATGGCCCGCCTCGCCGACGGGTGGATGCCGCACTTCCGGCCGGGCCCGGCCTCGCAGGAGATCGTCGACCGGATGCACGGCATGATCCGGGAGGCCGGCCGCGATCCCAAGGCGTTCGGCATCGAGGGCCGCATGACGCTGCCCCAGATCCCGCCCGCCGACTGGGGCAAGGAGCTGCAGGGGTGGCAGGCGATGCGCGGGGTCAGCCATCTCTGCGTGAACACCGGCGGCATGGGTCTCAAGACGGCGGCCGATCACGTGCAGACGCTGCGGCGGTTCCGGGAGGCGGTCGGCCTCAAGTAGCGCTGCGTCTTCCGCGAACCGCGGTTCCTTAAACGGGCCGCACCGCGTAGAGTTGAAGGATCACATGGCGACGCGAGTTGCCCGAGCCGTCTCCCGCCGGACCCGTGCCGGACGCGCCCGCCGCGCGATCCGCTGGCTCCGCTCGCCGCGGGCCCGGCGGCTCTGGCGCCGGATGTGGGCCGCGCCGCTGGCGGTGCGCCTGGTGGTCGGGCTGATCGGGCTGGTCGCGGTCTGGTCCGCGGCGAACTGGAGCTATCACGTGATCCGCAAGCCGACCGAGCTGTTCTTCCCGGTGAGCGGCACCCTCGCCAAGGCGCCCCCCGAGACCTGGCGGCAGTACGCGCCGCTCTTCCGGCGCCACTCGACCGCGACGATCTCGCCGGAGCTGCTCGCCGCGCTGGCCCAGGTGGAGGGCTCGGGCGATCCGGTGGCCCGCACCTACTGGCGCTGGCAGGTGGCCTGGAACCCGTTCGACGTGTACCGGCCCGCCTCGAGCGCGGTCGGCATGTACCAGATCACCGACCCGACCTTCCGGGAGGCCCGTCGCTACTGCGTGCGGGACCATGTGGTCATCGAGGACGGCTGCTGGTTCCGCGCGCTCTACGTGCGGGTGCTGCCGAGCCACGCGGTGGAGATGACCTCGGCGCTGCTCGACCGCGACGTCGCGCGCACGCTGGAGCGCCGGCGGATCGTCACCGCCACCGTCCGCCAGAAGCAGGACCTGGCCGCGATCATCCACCTGTGCGGGACGGGTCCCGGCGACGACTTCGCCCGGCGCGGCTTCCGGCTCGCCGCGGGCCAGCGGTGCGGCGACCACGACGTGGCGGGCTACCTGGCGCGGGTCAACGGGATGAAGCGCCAGTTCGCGCGGCTCGCGGCCGCCGAGGCCGGGACCGAGTCCGCGGCCGACCCGGTCTGGTCGCGGCCCCGGTAGCTCGTCCTCGCGCCGCGCCCCGGTTGAATTCCCGTCCGCCCCCGGCATAGGCTAGCGGCCATGACGGAGCGCCCACCCTTCGACGGAGAGAGGACCATGCGGACACCCCGGCTCGTCCCGCGTCTCCGGTTCGGCCTCGCCCTCGTCCTCGCCGGCGCCGCGGGCCTCGCGCCCGCCGCCGCCCAGTCGAGCAAGCCGATCAAGATCGGCTTCCTGGCCCCGCTCACCGGGGCGGCGGCCCAGATCTACGGCGTCACCGAGGCGAACTGGCGCGACGCCGCCGCCAAGTCGCCGCACTTCGTGATCTCCGAATCGCCGCGCTTCGTCGGCCGCGCGATCGTCGCGCTCGCGGCCGACCCGGACCGCGCCCGCTGGACGGGACAATCGCTCTTCGCCGGGGGCTCGCGAAGGTCTACGGGTTCACCGACGTCGACGGCTCGCGGCCGGACTGCTGGCGCTACATGACCGAGGTTCAGGAGGTCGGGAGGGCCGCCGATGCGACCGGATACCGCTGAGTCGTCCCGGAGCACCCGATGCTGACCCGCGTCGATCACGTGATGATCTGCGTGCCCGATCTGGCCCGCGGGATCGACGCCTACCAGCGGCTCGGGTTCAACATCTACCCCGGCGGCGCCCACACCGGCCGGGCCACCCACAACGCGATCGCCTTCACCGGGGAGGAGTACATCGAGGTGCTGAGCATCCGCGACCGGAGCGCGGTGGCGCCCGGTACCGCGGACGAGGGCCTCGCGCGGTACCTGGACGAGGGCGGCGGGTTCCGGGTGATCGCGGTGCAGAGTGACGACCTCGAGGCGGACGTGGCGGCCATGCGCCGGCGCGGGGTGGACGTGGGGGAGATCCGCGACGGGGGTCGGCGCACCCCGGCGGGCCAGGAGCTACGCTGGCGCGCCGCGTTCCCCGGGCCCAGCGTCCCGCTGCCCATCTTCTTCATCCAGCACCTGACGCCACTCGAGGAACGCCGGCGGCAGGTCGCCAAGGCGGGCGACCATCCGAACGGGACGCTGCGGGTCGATCGCGTCTACATCACGGTGCCCGACGTGGTTGCCACCTCCCGGCTCTACTCCCGCGTGCTCGGGCTGCCCGAGGCGACGATCCAGCGCGGCGCGGTCATCAAGGCGGACATGGCGGTGTTCAACCTGGGGCCGACCGGGCTCACGGTGGCCCAGCCCGCCGAGCCCGGCCCGGCCGCGGAGGCGCTCGCCCGGCGCGGGCCCGGCCCGTTCCAGGTGCTCTACCGCACGACCAGCATGGACGCGGCGGTGCGGTGGATGATCGACCACGGGCTGCCGGAGCCGATCCAGGGCGTGCGCAATACCGGTGAGCGCGCCATCCTGGTGGAACCGGAGTACACCGGTGGCGCGTACGTGGGCTTCGTCGGCCCCGCCTAGTCCTTCCGCTCGCGCTCCCGGTAGTCGCCGAAGGCGGCGTCGCGCTGGCTCAGGAGGTCGCGCACGCTGCTGCCGTCGCGCTTGAACTGGGCGCGGTAGGCCTGGCTCGCCGCGGTCGAGAACGCCAGCGCCTGCAGCTCGGTGCCGGCCCGGATGGCCGCGCGCAGCCCCATCACCTCCATCGCCCGGTGGACCGCCCGTTTGTTGATCTGGGCGAGCTCGGTGGGCACCAGCGCGATGCGCTCGGCCACCGCCAGCACCGTCCGGTCGAGCTCCGCCGCGGGCACCGCCCGGTTGGCGAAGCCCTTGGCCGCCGCCTCGGTGCCGCTGATCGCGTCGCCGGTGAGGTACATCTCCATCGCGGTGCGCATGCCCATGAGGAACGGGTGGAACTGGTTGTCGGGCGGGCTCATGAGCCGGGTCGGCGGGTAGCCGATCCGCGCGTCCTCCGCCACGTAGACGAGGTCGCAGCACGCGGCCAGCTCGCTGCCGCCGGCCAGGCAGTAGCCGTGCACCTGCGCGATGACCGGCTTGGCCAGGTCCCAGATCGTGAACCACCCCTCCACGACGTGCCGCGCCCACTGCCCGGGCCCGCCCGGGGAGTAGAACGGCTGGTCCTTGGTGTTGTCGGCGGAGAGGTCGTAGCCGGACGAGAAGCACGGTCCCGCCCCGCGCAGGATGGAGACCTTGACCGTCGCGTCCACGTCCGCGGTCCTCAGCGCGGCCAGAATGGCGCCCCGCAGCTCGTTGCTGAGCGCGTTGCGCTTCTCCGGGCGGTTCAGGGTGAGGCGGCGGACTCCGGGGAGCGGATCGTCGAGCACGAGCACCGGGATGGCCATGGGGCCGAGCATGCCCCGGGTGGTGCGGCGGGCGCAACGCCCCCCGGGGTTGACAGCCGGGCCCACCGGTGGGAAATTAACCAAACGTTTGGTTGACTATGACCACCGAGACCGGGACGCCGCGCAGGACGACGAGGGGCCGGGCCGGCCGGCCCCGGAGTGCGGCCGGCACGCGGGCTGCCCTGCTCGCGGCCGGCACCGAGCTGTTCGCCGAGCACGGTTTCGACGGGGTCTCGGTGTCCGCCATCGCGCTCAAGGCGGGCGCGAACAAGGCAATGATCAGCTATCACTTCGGGGGCAAGCGCGACCTCTACGTGGCGATTCTGGCCGCCACCTTCCAGGAGATCGTCGCGGACGTGGAGCGGATCGCGGAGTCGACCGGGCCCGCCCCGCGGGTCCTGCGCGAGATGATCGCCGCGATCGGCGATACCGCCACGCGTCGCCACCCGCACTTCTGCACGATGATGCTGCGCGAGGTGCTCACCGGCGGAGCGCGCCTGGAGAAGGCGGTGCTGGCCCAGCCGATGCGCGTGCTGGGCGCGGTGCAGCGGATCGTGGAGCGGGGCGTCCGGGAGGGCGCGTTCCGGCCCGTGGATCCGCTTCTCACCCACCTGAGCCTCGTGGGCAGCCTCGTCTTCTTCTTCGCTACCACACGGTTCCGCCAGCGCATGATCCGGGATCGCCTCCATCGGGAAGCGCCCGACGGCGCCACCTACGTCAAGCACCTCCAGGACCTGATCATCGAGGGGCTGGCCACGCGCGGCGCCAGGTCGAGTCAGGCGGATCGCCCGTCATGAGCCCGACGCCTCCGGCCACTCCACCCCCGGCGTCGTCCGTCCCGACGCCACCTCCCCCCGCCTCGCGCCGTCGCCGTCCGCTCGCGCTGATCGGGGCGCTCGTGGTCCTGGTCCTGGCTGGGGGAGTGATCTGGCGCCTCTTCCTCGCGGGCTCCGGACTGCCGCCGGGCGTCCTCGGGGTGAGCGGTCGCATCGAGGGCGACGACTCCGCGGTCGCGGCCAAGCTCGCGGGACGTATCCGCGAGATCACGGTGCGCGAGGGCGACCAGGTCGAGGCCGGTCAGGTCATCGCCCTCCTCGACGACGCGCAGATCCGCGCCCGCGAGCAGCAGTCCGAGGCCGCGCTTCGCCAGTCCCAGGCGCGGCTGCGGCTATCCCGTCACCAGATCACGGTGCTGGGTGAGCAGCTGCGGCAGAACGAGATGGGAGTCGAGCAGTCGCGCACCGACGCCGAGGGCCGCGTCCACGAGGCCGATGGGCGCCTCGCCGCCGCCGAGGCGCAGCTCGCCCAGGCGTTGGCGGCCCACGCCCAGGCGAAGTGGGAGCGGGACGCATACACGAAGCTCGTCAAGATGGGCTATGTGGCGGAGCAGGACGCCATGCAGAAGCAGTACACCGAGGAAGCGCAGGCCGCCGCGGTCGCGGCGAGTCGCCGGCAGGTCGAGGCGGCTCGCGGGGCGCTCACCACCGCCCAGGCCAACCTCACCAATCCGGCTATCCGCTCCTCGCAGGTGGCCGCGGTGCAGGGCCAAATTCTGCAGGCGGAAGCCGACATCGCGGCCGCCGAGGCCGACGCGGAGCGGGCGCAGGCCATGCTGGACGAGGCGCGCGCCAATCGCGCGGACCTCCAGGTGCGGGCGCCGTTCACCGGCACTGTGGCCACCCGGACCGCCGAGCCCGGAGAGGTGGTTATGGCGGGCACGCCGATCGTGACCCTGGTGAACCTGGGCCAGGTCTACCTGCGGGCGTTCGTGCCCGGAGGCGATATCGGACGGGTCCGCGTCGGCCAGGCCGCACGCGTGTTCCTCGACTCGGCCCCGAACGCCCCGATCGACGCCCAGGTGATCCGGATCGACCCGGAGGCCTCGTTCACACCCGAGAACACCTACTTCCGGGACGACCGGGTGAAGCAGGTCGTCGGTGTGAAGCTCGGGATCCGCGGCGCTCTCGGCTTCGCCAAGCCGGGCATGCCCGCCGACGGCGAGATCCTCGTCGACGGCCAGTGGCCCGACCGTCCGGCGCGGCGATGAGCGCGGCGCCGCCCGGGCCCGCCATCCGGATCGCCGGACTCGCCAAGCGCTACGGCGCCATCGACGCGGTCCGCGGGATCGACCTCGAGGTGCAGGCCGGCGAGATCTTCGGCCTCATCGGGCCGGACGGTGCCGGCAAGACGTCGACGTTCCAGGTGCTGGGCGGCGTGATGGAAGCGACCGCCGGCTCGGCCGAGCTGCTCAGCCGGCCCGCCCGCGAGGCCCGATCGTTTGTCGGCTATCTGACCCAGGCCTTCAGCCTGTACCCGGATCTGAGCGTCGAGGAGAACCTTCGCTACGTGGGTGAGCTGCGGCGGGTGCCGCGGGCGGAGATCGAGCGGCGCGGCCGCCGCTACCTCGAGATGTTCGGGATGGCCCGGTTCGGGGATCGCCTCGCGGGACGCCTGAGCGGCGGCATGAAACAGAAGATGGCGCTGGCGTGCGCCCTCGTGGCCGAGCCGCGCGTCTTGCTCCTGGACGAGCCGACCACCGGCGTCGATCCGGTCTCGCGGCGCGAGTTCTGGGACGCGCTCGTGGCCCTGTCGAGCCGGGGCATGACCATCCTGGTGGCCACCCCGTATCTCGACGAGGCGGAGCGCTGTCACCGGGTCGCCCTGATGCACCAGGGGCGGCTCGTGCGAACCGGGACGCCCGCCGAGATCCGTGAAGCCCTGGGGCTCACCCGGCTCGAGGTCCGCGCCCCCGATCTGCGGGTCACCGAGGCCGCCCTGTCCGACCGCCACGGCATCGCGGACGTCCAGCGCTTCGGCGACCGCCTCGACGTCATGGTGCGCGACGTCGCAGAAGGAGAGCGCGCGGTCCGGGCCGCGCTCGCCTCGGCCGGCCAGTCCGTCGACTCGCTGCGCACGGGCGCGCCGACCCTCGAGAACGCCTTCGTGTCGATCCTGCAATCGCTCGAAGGGGAGGTGGGCACCCCCGCCTTCCCGGGCCATCGGTCGCCGCCGCGAAACCCGCAGACGATCGCGATCGGCGCGCGCGGCCTCGGGAAATCGTTCGGGGCCTTCGAGGCGGTCAAGGGCGTCGACCTCGAGATCCGCCCCGGCGAGGTGTACGGCCTGCTCGGCGCCAACGGGGCGGGCAAGACCACCACCATCAAGATGCTGTGCGGCCTGCTCGAGCCCAGCGTGGGTCTGGCGCAGCTGGTCGGCGAGAGCGATGCGCTCCGCTCCGAGCGCGTGCGGCAGCAGGTCGGCTACATGTCGCAGAAGTTCTCCCTCTACGACGACCTCACGATCGACGAGAACCTGGACTTCTTTGCCGGCGTCTACCAGGTGCCGCCTGAGCGAAGGGCGGAGCGGAAGCACTGGGTCCTCACGTTCGCGGGCCTCGACGGGCGGGGCGGGCAGCTCACCGGGTCGCTCCCCGGGGGCTGGAAGCAGCGGGTCGCCTTCGGGGCCGCGATCATGCATGAGCCCCGCGTGCTCTTCCTCGACGAGCCGACGTCGGGGGTCGATCCGATCGCGCGCCGGGCTTTCTGGACCATGATCAACCGGGTGGCCGACGGGGGCGCCGCGGTCCTGGTGACCACCCACTACCTGGAGGAAGCCGAGCAGTGCAACCGCCTCGGCTTCATGGTCGGCGGCGAGCTGGTCGCCGAGGGCACGCCGAGCGGGATCAAGGCCGCCCAGGGGGGGCGGGTCCTCGAGATCCGCGTCGACGATCCGGCGCGCGCGCTGGGGCTCCTCCGGGCCGAGGTCGACCACTGGCGGGTGTCGCTCTTCGGCGACCGGATCCACGTGATCGTCGACGGCGACGCGGGCGAGACAGGCCGCGCGCTCCGGGCCCGGCTCGAGGGCGCCTCGATCCGGGTCCTCGGGCTGAGAGAGCAGGACTACTCGCTGGAGGACGTGTTCATCCTGATCGTGGAGCGGAGCCAGCGAGGGGAGGGGACCCGGGCGGTCGCGTGACCGCCGGCGACCGGAGGTGGCGGTGCGGCGGATCCTGGCCCAGGCGCGGAAGGACATCACCCAGCTGCTGCGGGATCGGCTCGCGCGTGCCCTCGCAGTGGTGTTGCCGGTGGTCCTCACCGCGCTCCTGGGCACGTCGATCTCCCTGACCGTCACCGACATCCCCCTCGTGGTCCAGGACCTGGACCAGACGCCGCTCTCCCGCCGCTACATCGACGCCTATCGCAGCTCGCTCACGTTCCGGATCGTGGGGCTGCCCGCCCGGACGTCGCCGGAGACCGCGGTGACCGGGGGGACAGCCCGCGGGGCGCTGATCCTGCCTCCCCACTTCGAGCGCGAGATCCGGCGTGGACGCGTCGCGGTAGCCCAGCTCCTCGTCGACGGCACCGACACCAACACCGCGCTCCTCGTCCAGGGAGCCGCCGGGCAGATCACCCGCGCCTTCACCCGGCAAGTGTCGGGCGAGGGCACGGCGCCCGCGATTCGCACCGCCACGCGGCTCTGGTTCAATCCCGGCCGCGAGCCGCGCAAGTTCTACGGACCGGGCATGCTGGTCCTATCCCTGTCGATCTTTCCCACCGTGCTCGCGGCCCTCTCGATGTCGCGCGAGGGCGAGCAGCAGACGATCCTGCAGGTCTACGTCTCGAGTATCTCGGCCCACGAGTTCCTGCTCGGCAAGATCCTGGCCGGGGTACTGATCGGGATCGTGCAGTGGGCGCTGGTGACCGGCCTCATGCTCACCCTGTTCGGTCTGAGGGTCGCGGGAGATCCGACGCCCCTCCTCGTGGGAGGCTTCCTGTTCCTCTTCTGCGTGGTGAGCTTCGGGACGCTCGTGGGCGGCGCGATTCCCAACCAGGCCGCCGCGGTGCAGGGCGTGTCGCTCGGCGGCTTCCTGCTCGCGTTCCTGCTCTCGGGCCTCATCTTCCCGATCGAGAACATCCCGCGGTCGCTCGCCTGGATCTCGAGCCTGGTGCAGGCCCGCTACTTCATCGTCATCGTCCGCGACGCCTTCCTCCAGGGCGGGGGCTGGCGGGCGGTGTGGTGGGCGGTGGGCATGATCGGGGTCATCGGCGCGGTCTACTACGCGCTCGCCTGGCTCGCGATGCGGCGCATGCAGGTGAAGGCGTGAGGGCGCGGGCGCGCCGGCTCTGGGGCGGCCGTTTCTGGGCCCTCGCGCTCAAGGAGCTGCGCCAGATCCGGCGCGACCGGCGGCTCGCCATGTCGCTGGTGGTGCCGCCCATGCTCCAGGTCCTGCTCTTCGGGTTCGCGCTCGATTCCCACGTGCGCGACCTGCGCCTGGGCGTGGTCGACGAGAGCCGAACGCAGGAGAGCCGGGAGCTGGTCTCCGCGATCACCGAGAACCAGACGTTCCGGCTCGCCGGCTCGTACCAGACCACCGCGGAGCTGGGGCAGGCGCTCGGGGGCGGCCGGCTGGACGTGGGCGTCGTGGTGCCCTGGGACTACGCGCGCCTGCGGGCCCGCGGCCGCCCCGCGACGGTGCAGGTGCTCCTCAACGCCGCGAACGCGAACACCGCCCAGATCGCCCAGGGCTACGTGGAAGGCGCGGTCGCGTGGTTGAACCAGCAGGCCGACCGAGGTCGGCCGATGGGCGCGGCGGGCGTGTCCACCGGGCTCGGCGCGCCGGGCCCGGACGGCGAGGAGGCCGCGCCGCCGATCGTCTCGCGGGGCCGGGTGGAGATCCGGCCCGCCTTTCTCTACAACCCGGGCCTCGTGAACACGTGGTTCATCGTGACCGGGGTCTTCGGCACCCTGATCATCCTGAACGGCTCGCTCGTGGCGGGCGCGACGATGATCCGGGAGAAGGAGCGCGGCACCGTCGAGCAGCTCCTGATGACGCCGGCCAGCGCGCTCGAGGTGATCGCGGCCAAGATCATCCCCCTCTTCGTGCTGCTGATGGGCATGGTCGTCTTCGTGCTCGTGCTGGCGCGGCTCGTCTTCCAGATTCCCTTCCGGGGAAGCCTGCTCCTGCTCCTGGTGGCGTGCGGATGCTGCGTGCTGACCGGCATCGGGATCGGCACGTTCCTCTCGACGTTCGCCCGGTCCGCCAACCAGACCCAGCTCATCGGGTTCTTCATCAATCCGCCGCTCGCGATGCTGTCGGGCGCCCTGACCCCCATCGAGGCGATGCCCCGCTGGATCCAGCCGGTCACCCTGCTGAATCCGATCGCGCACTTCGCCAGCGTGGCCCGGGCGGTGCTGGTCAAGGGAGTGGGCCTCGAGGTGGTCTATCCGCAGCTCCTGACGCTGGCCGCGCTCGCGGTGGGCCTCGTCGCGGTGAGCGCCTGGCGCTTTCGCAGCCAGCACAGCTGACCGACCGCTCGCGGCCGAGCCCGACGACGCGGCTCAGGCGAGCTGGGCCCGGACCGCGCGGGCGCCGTCGCTGAGCGCGCGGAGCTTGCCGAACGCGGTGTCGCGCGGCAGGTACTTCATCCCGCAGTCCGGCGCCAGGACCAGCCGGTCCGGAGTCACGCGGGCGAGGCCGGCCCGGATGCGCGCGGTGACCTGGTCCATCGTCTCGACGGCGGGGTCGGCGAGATCGATCACCCCCAGGATGATGGTCTTGCCCGCGAGATCGGCGAGCACGCCCAGGTCGAGCCGGGGCTGCGCGGCCTCGATGGAGATCTGCTGCGCGGTGGTCGCGGCGAGCTGGGGCAAGAACGAGTAGCCGGTCGGCTTCTGGTGGCGCACCACCGCCGCGTAGCCGAAGCAGAGGTGGAGCGCGGTCGGGACGGTGAGGCCCTCGAGCGCCCGGTTGATCGCGGGCACCGCGTACCGCTTGGCCCCCTCCGGATCGTTGCGCAGCCACGGCTCGTCGAGCTGGATGAGATCGGCGCCCGCCGCCTCGAGGTCGCGCGCCTCCTCGTTCACCGCCGCGGCCAGGTCCATCGCGAGCGCCTCCATGTCCTCGTAGAACTCGTTCTTGGCCTGCTGGGCCATGGTGAACGGGCCGGGCAAAGTGATCTTGGCCGGCCGGTCGGTGTGGCGGCGGAGAAACTGCATGTCGCGCAGCTCCACCGGCCGCATCCGCCGCACCCGCCCGACCACCCGCGGCACGTGGGTCTGGTTGCCGTAACGGTCGGTGATCACCCCGGGCGACTCGACGTCCACCCCGTCGAGCGCGGTGGCGAAGCGATTCGAGTAGCTCTCGCGCCGGATCTCCCCGTCGCTGACGATGTCGATGCCGGCCCGCTCCATCTCGCGGATGGCCACGATGGTGGCGTCGTCCTGGGCCTGCTCGAGCCAGGGCTCGGCCACCCGCCAGATCTCGCGCTGCCGCACGCGGGGCACGCCCTTCGACAGCAGCGCGCGATCGACGAGCCAGTCGGGCTGCGGGTAGCTTCCTATCACGGTTGTCGTGAGAAGGGGGGTCGTCGCGAGGACGGGCTGGGCCATGACGTCACGCTCCTTGACGATACGCGGCGACCTTGCGCTCCAGGCCGCGAAGAAGGATCTCGTGCAGGCCGGTGATCAGGAGCACGAGGACGATGCCGGCGTAGACCCCGGGACTGTTCAGCAGGGTGCGATGGCGGGTGATCAGGAAGCCGAGGCCCTCGGCGGCGCCGAGCATCTGGGCCACGATCACGCCCACGATGACGAGCGCGCCGCCCAGGCGGAGCGCGGCCACGATGGAGGGCAGGCTCGCGGGCAGGGCCACGTAGAGGATCTGCTGGGCGCGGGTGGCGCCGAAGGCCCGCGCGGTCTCGGCGAGCGCGGGGCTGAGCGCGCCCACCCCCGCGACCGCGGTGAGCATGGTGGGGATGAAGGCGTAGATCGAGGCGAACGCGATCTTCGACTGCGAGCCCAGGCCGAACCACACCATCATGACCGGGTAGAGCACCACCAGCGGGACCGCGTAGGCGGAGCGCAGCACCGGCAGGAGCATGCGCTGCGCGGTCGCGGAGGACCCGACGAGCTGGCCGGCCAGGATGCCGCCGCCGCAGACGATGACGTAGGACACGAAGATCTCGCCGAAGGTGGTGGGCAGGCTGCCGAGGTACTCGCGATGGTCGGCCACGAGGGCCCCGAGCGCCTCGCTGAGCGGCGGCACGAAGAGCCGCGGGACCAGGCCCGCGCGCGGCAGGATCTCCCAGGCGGCCAGGATCCCCAGGTAGAGGATGGCCTGGGCGAGGCGCAGGTGGCGCTCCGGCCAGGTCACGCCCGCTCCGCGCTCTTGATGTGCTGCCAGATGCGGTCCTTGAGGGCGCCGAAACGCTCGCTCGCGGCCATCGCGAAGCTGCGCGGGCGGGGCAGGTCGACGAGGACGTCGTCGACCACCCGCCCCGGCCGCGCGCTCAGCACCACCACGCGGTCGGCCAGGTAGACCGCCTCGTTCAGGCTGTGGGTCACGAACAGCACCGTCTTGCGCGTCTCCGACCAGATGCGCAGCAGCTCGTCGCCCAGCACCATGCGGGTCTGCTCGTCGAGGGAGGCGAACGGCTCGTCCATCAGGAGGACCGCCGGGTTCTGCACGAGCCCGCGGGCGATGGCCACGCGCTGCTTCATGCCGCCCGAGAGCTGGTGCGGCAGGCGGTCCTCGAAGCCGGCGAGGCCGGTCAGCTCGAGCATGCGCCGGGCCGCGGCCAGCCGCTCCGCCTTCGTCACCCGCCGCAGCTTGAGCGGGAAGGCCACGTTGTCGACCGCGGAGAGCCAGGGCAGGAGATTCGCCTCCTGGAAGATCATGCCCACCTTGCGCGGCATCGGGGCGGTGATCGGCTCGCCGTCGCAGAGCACGGTGCCGCTCGAGGGCAGTCGGAGCCCCGCCACCAGCGAGAGCAGGGTGGACTTGCCGCAGCCGCTCGGGCCCACCACCGCCACGAACTGGGCGTCGGGGATCTCGAGGCTGATCGAGTCGAGCGCGGTTACTCCTGATTCGCCGGCGCCGAAGCGCTGCGAGACCCCGCAGATGGCGACGAGGGCGCGCGTCACGTCCGCTGGCGCCACGCGCCGAGCCGCGTCTCGACCGCGCGCAGCGCCTCGTTGACCGCCACCGCGACGGCGGCCACGATGGCGAGGGCGGCGTAGAGCTGCGGCATCTGGAGGTTCTCGCCCCACGCCGCGATGCGGTAGCCGATGCCGTCGCGCGCGCCGTAGATCTCACACAGGAGCACCGCGGTGATGTTGAACACCATGCCGAGCCGCGCGGACTCGAGCAGGATCGGCGCCATCGCGGGCAGGTAGATCTCGCGGATGATCTGGCCGCGGGTCGCCCCGTAGACGCGGCTCACCGTGATCAGCTCGCGCGGCACCGACTGCACCGCCGCGATGCCGCCCATGATCAGTACGAAGACGGTGGTGAAGACGCCAAAGGCGATCTTCTGCGGGATGCTCACCCCGAACACCAGGATGAAGACGGGGAGGAAGATGGACTTGGGCACCCCGAAGAGGAAGTTGACGAGGGGCCGGAAGAGCGCGCCCAGGACCGGCACCTCCGCGAGCAGGAACCCGAGGAGCAGGCCGACCGGCAGCGCCACCAGGAAGGCGGCGAGCACCTCCCACGCGGTCACCCCCAGGCTGGCGAGCACCTCCGGGCGCCCGGCCAGCCGGACGAGCGATTCGACCACCGTGCTCGGCGCGGGGGCGAGGCTCGCGTCGAGCCGGCCCATCCGCACCAGCGCCTCCCAGAGCGCGAAGAGGCCCAGGACGGCGGCGGCGACGATCAGGCGCTCGTGCCGCCGCATGGGCGCGGTCCTAGGGCTTGGTCGGCGTGATCGGCATGTTCATGAAGACCTCGGCGGCCGGCGCCATGTCCTTCACCCCGCTCGCGGCGGCCAGCTCCATGGCCTTCTCCACCGAGGCCAGCGTGATCTTGCCGTCGCGGGAGAGGCGCAGGAAGGTCTTCTCGTACTCCATCTTGGCGATCTCCATCGGCAGCTCGTTGTTGGCCGCGATGGTCTTGATCGCGTACTCGGGATTGTTGCGCAGGTACTCGAGCGCGCCGTAGAGCGCGTTGAGCCCCTTCTGGATGAAGGGGCGCCGCTCGTTGAGGTTCTTCTCGGTGGCGGCCCAGCCCCCGATCAGGTTCGGGGGCATCGCGGTGGCGAAGTCCATCAGCACGCGCACCTTGCCCTCCGAGACGACCTGGTAGCTGAGCGGGGAGTAGATCACCGCGGCGGCGAGGTTGTCGTTGAGCAGGTTGGGCACGAGGCCGCCCCCGCCCACCGGGACGCGCTGGAACGTCACCTTGTGCTCGCTCTGTCCCCACAGGGCGAGGGTGTCGGTGCCGGAGCCGGCCGAGGTGATGCCGACCTTCTTGCCGTCCAGCTCCTTGGCCGACTTGATCGGCGAGGCGGTCCGCACCCCGAGGATCCAGCCCGACCACTCGTCGCCGTTGCCGCCCACGATCTTGGTGAGCACCCCGCGCTTGCGCGACGTGGCGACCAGCGGCACCGCGACCGGCCCCAGGTCGGCCGAGTTCGCCGCGATCGCCTCGAACGTCTCCCCGCCGCCGCGATAGATGGTGATCTCCGGCCGGAGCCCTTCCTTCTCGAAGAGGCCCTTCTCCTTCGCCACCGTGGCGAGGATGGTCGGGAAGTAGGTCTTGGTGGGGCAGCCGATCCGGATGGTCTCCTGGGCCGGCGCGGCGGCGGGCCGGGAGAGCAGCGCGCCGAGGGCCACCAGCACCGCGAGCCGAGCCATGGACTTCGTCGTCATGGATTCCTCCTGGGGAGATGCGCGTCGCGGGGAATCCTAGCACGGTTGACCCACCTCCCCGACGGGGGTAGATTCGGCCGCGGTCGTCTGAGCGAGAGCGGGCCAGGAGGACACATGGATTTCGGCGCGGCGATCTTCTTCACCGACTACTCGATGGGACCGGCCGCGCTCGGCCGGGCGCTGGAGGAGCGCGGCTTCGAGTCGCTCTGGGCGCCCGAGCACTCGCACATCCCGCTCTCGCGCGCCTCCGCCTTCCCGGCGGGCGGCGAGCTGCCCAAGAAGTACTACGACGTGATGGATCCCTTCGTTACCCTCGCGGCCGCCGCGGCGGCCACCACGCGGCTCCGGGTGGCGACCGGGATCTGCCTGGTGGTCCAGCGCGACCCGATCCAGACCGCCAAAGTGGTCGCGAGCCTCGACCAGGTCTCGGGCGGGCGCTTCCTGTTCGGGATCGGGGCGGGCTGGAATGCGGAGGAGATGGCCGACCACGGCACCGAGTTCAAGTCGCGCTTCGAGGTGATGCGCGAGCGGGTGGAGGCGATGCGGCTCATCTGGACGAAGTCCAAGCCCGAGTACGCGGGCGAGTTCGTGAAGTTCCCGCCAATGATGACGTGGCCCAAGCCGGTGCAGAAGCCGCACCCGCCGGTGCTGGTGGGCGGCGCGTTCCCCCACGGGGCGCGCCGGGCCCTCGCCTACGGCGACGGCTGGGTGCCGCACGCGCGCCGGCCCGCGTACGGGGACGTGCTCGGCAAGCTGCCCGAGTTCGCCGCGCTCGCCCGGGAGGCCGGCCGGGATCCCGCCACCGTGCCGATCACCGTGTTCGGGGTGGCCGAGGACGGCGACCTCATCAAGCGCTATCGCGACGCGGGCGTGGCGCGCCTGCTGTTCAACCTTCCCGCCGCCAAGTCCGACGAGGTGCTCCCCGTGCTCGATCGCTGCGCAGCCCTCATGCGGCCGGTGCAGTCCTGATGGCCACCCACACGCCCGCCTTCAAGCAGATCGCGTCCGGGCTGCGCTTTCCCGAGGGGCCGGTGGCGATGGCGGACGGCTCGGTCGTCCTGGTGGAGATCGAGCGCCGCACGCTCTCACGCGTGACGCCGGACGGCAAGGTCCACGTGATCGCGAAGCTCGGGGGCGGCCCGAACGGGGCCGCGATGGGCCCGGGCGGCAAGATCTACGTGACCAACAACGGCGGGCTCAAGTTCCTGGAGCGGCCGGGCAAGCTCTTCCCGGTAGCCCAGGCCGACGACTACGCCACCGGCTCCATCCAGATCGTCGATCCCGAGACCGGCAAGTTCGACACCCTCTACGACCGGTGCGAGGGCGAGCGCCTGCGCGGCCCGAACGATCTGGTGTTCGACGGGGCGGGCGGCTTCTGGTTCACCGACCTCGGCAAGACGCGCGAGCGCGACAGCGACCGCGGCGTCGTCTACTACGCGAAGGCCGACG
>Ga0207684_10002543_pt1 | contig 18315 bp, 19 predicted proteins | sample KBSK5501metaG_FD_184342 | JGI IMG/M metagenome (GOLD analysis project Ga0207684, IMG submission 184342) | Corn, switchgrass and miscanthus rhizosphere microbial communities from Kellogg Biological Station, Michigan, USA - KBS K5-50-1 metaG... | ecosystem: Host-associated > Plants > Roots >...
TTAACCCCCGCCTGGCGCATGAGTCAGCACCCACCCACGCCTCACGAAGAGTTCGATCAGCTCGGCAGATTCGGTCCGCGGCTTGATTTCAGGGATCTCGCCATGGTCAACGAGATCAGGATAAGGAGGGGCTAACGACCCCCGAACCGTCGAACAGTTCGCAAGGAAGTCCGGTTCCATCACTTGACGACTTGCTTTAGAGAAGCGTAAGACCAATCTGTTCCGATTCGGAGCGTATAGAGCAGTGCGTATTGCCGGCCGTTGGGTATTGGAGGGACGGATCGATGAGAAAGTTACTTGTGGGGGTGGTCTTCATCGCCTGCTTCGTGGCCTGGCCGAGCACGGTGCTGGCGACCGACGCCAACGGGAACCACGACACATTCAAGTGGATCGTCGCCGGAGACACCGCCATGGCGCCCGATGGCAGCACTATCACGCTGATGGGCCATGGCTTCTTGAGTGCCGGGCCGGACAAGACGGCGAGCGGAGGTGGTACTTTTACCACCAATAGAGGCAACAGCGGCACCTGGCTAGCGACGGAGGTGCAGGGGTTCGTCGACTATGGGCAGACGCCTGGCTTCCCGATCCCCGGGGCGACCGGTGGCATGACCAAGCTCAAAGTCAGTCTGAGCAACGGTATGAGCGGTGTACTGACCATCTTCTGCGTCTTGGGCTCGCCACCGCCGAGCACGATGGAAGGCATCAACCTAATCCTGGGTGCTGGAGTGAGCGCTGAATATACGATGCAGGACGGCGGCTTTACGCTCTTCATAGCCTCATAGCGCGTCCGCGATCCGATACGACGTGTGCGAGAGTAGGGCGCCCTTGCAGAGCGCCCCATTCTCCTTGTTATTGAGCGGCTCGGCCTGGATTTGCTTCGGTGCTTCCGGGCACAGGAGTGGAGTTAGCGGATCGGCCTACGAGAGCAGGTCTCGGTGCACCGACATCGTCTCTGGCGACGGGTCCACGCCCAGCTCTTCTGACAAAAGCGTCCGGCACCGCTCGAAGACCCGCAGCGCGTTGGCGCGGTCACCCAGTTGTGAGTGCAGTCGCATCAGCCGCTGGTAACCGCGCTCGCGATAAGGCTCGAGCTCGATCACCTCGTTGGCATGAGTCAGCGCGAGCGTGAGCTCGCCATTCCAGGCAAGTGCGTCGATCAGGCAGTCAAGCGCGCGCACCCGCTCAGCGTGCAGGATTCGCCGCCGGGCGTGGATCCACGGCTCGTCGTTGCCTTCGAGAAACGGCCTGCGGAGGATGGTCGCGGCCACGACGGCATCACCGTAAGCGGTGTTGAATGATCCTGCGGCCGCGGCGCTCTCTGCGTTGTGCAGGCCGTGCCTGGCCCTCTCGAGATCCACCCACGTGCCCGGCTGCAGACGCATCCAGTAGCCGCTCTCGGTCGTCGCGAGGACAGCTCGGCCGTCCATGCCACGGCGGGCTAATGCAGCGCGCAGTTTGCTGATCAGCGCCGTGAGCCCCGAGTCCCAGGCGGCGGCGAGACGCTCGCCCCAGATCGCCTGCGCCAACTCCTCACGCATCACAGCTCGCTCGCGCTCACACGCCAGATAAGCGAACGCGAGGCGTCCCTGGCGGAGCGGCATGTCGCCACCGGCCAGGAAACGACCGTCGAGCTCGATGCCGAGCTGCCCAGCCAAATAAACCCTCAGCACCCCCAAGGATTCCTCAAGGTGGCATCGCGATGATTGTCGAAATCCATTTGGAGGTGCTCGACCATGGCAGTAAAGATAATGATCCGCGCGACTCTAAAGGGGACCGATGTGGGAGCGATTCGGAAGATCCACGACGAGGTGACGGCCGCCACGCGCCAGATGGCGCAGGAGGCCGGTGACATCTCGCATCACGTCTATCTCAACCCCCAGAACCCTCGCGATTTCCTGGGCGTCGACGAGTGGAAGTCGCCGGAGGCAGGGGCCGCGTTCGCCTCGAGCCCGCAAATCAAGGAGTTCTTCGGCCGTCTTTTCGAAGGGGCGCCGGAGGTCACCGTCTGGGCCGACTCCGGCTGGAACCAGTGGTGAGCCTGCGCGTGTATCCTGCTCGTCACCGATGGTGAGGCGAGTGCGTTGCGACTGCGGCTGGGCAGTCGAGTCGGCGGACGAGGACGAGCTCGTGGCGGAGGTGCAGCAGCACGCGAAGGAGATCCACCATCTCGGCGTGACCCGCGAGCAGGCGCTGTCCCTAGCCGTGCCGGTTGAGCAGCATTCCTAGGAACAGCAGCCGCGTAGCTGGGTCAACAGCAGGAGTTGAGGCTGCGAGCCTGCGTTGTCCAGAAGAATTGACGGCCGGTCGTGTGGAGCCGGCCGTCAACTGCTACGAGGTTCGATTCAGCTAGACCTTCAGCAAGGCATCGAAGAACTGGCGGTAGTGCCGGAGAGTATTTCGCAGATCCTCAGTGGAGGCGCCTTCCTCCTGCGACCACTGGGCAACTAGTTTGGATCGCTGGTCGGCGAGGGTCCTGGTCAGATGCTGCGTGACCTGCTCCACCAGTTGATCAGCCTGCTCGACTGAGGATCGCGGCTCATCAACAAAGCCCGCCTGGATATTGATCCAGGCAGCGTGCCACTCCTCGACCTGCTCATGCGGCAGCAGCTGGGAGCCGCCATTCCGGTCGGCACTCACCTTGGTGACGCCCGGCCCGGGGGTGACGGTCGGTTCCGCCAGGCCCACATCGTGCTCGACCTGTGTTACGGCGCCCTCTTGTTCGCCCTTCTCGGGCTCAGGATGTGATGGTCGCCCCGCGCCCAGTGAGGGCTCCTCGTCCGCTGCAGGGGAAGGGCTCTCTACATTCTCCCCGTCCGGCTGCGGACCTTTTTGGAAACTCGGCGGTTGGTCACCGCGCTCATCCCGATCGGTCGGCTCTCGCACCGCCGCCGGTGAGGCCGCACCCGCCCCCAACTGCTCCTCGGTGCGGTCAGGCTCCATCGGATTGCGCTGCCTCTCGTCGGCCTGCATCGCCCCGTCTCCATTCGCCCCGTGAATGGGCTCATCACTCCGCTCGTCCATGTCAGCTTTCCGCTCGTCCATGTCAGGATGCCTCCGGACGGGAAGTCCGCACGTCGACGCTCTCTTCCACCTCGCGGGATGGCTGCGCGTCCACCTTCTCTACCTCGTCAACTTTGCGGTCGGCGCTCTCGGTTCCAAGGAGCTCGTTGAAGAGGGCCCTGTAATGCACCATTGCCTTGCGGAGATCCTCCGTGTTGCTGCCGTTCGGTCCGTTACGCCCAGCGATCGTATGGGCCGAGCGGTAGTTTTCCACGACTTCCGGGTAATCGACTGACAGGTCCGAAGCGCGTTGCTCGAAGTCGTCGACAGGATAGCCGCGATCGCGCATCACGGCGTTGATCAGGCGGTCGGCCTCGTCGACGGCCTCACGCGGCTGGTCGACGAAGCGGGCCTGGACTATCCGCCACTGCTCCGAGTAGCGCTGCTGCGCCTCCGGTGCGAGGGGACGGACATCGAGTCCCATGCGCCGCTTGCGGCGCGCCTCGAGCTCGGACGCGGCCCGCCACCGGCTCCCCGCCTCCTTCACCGTCCGGTTGTACTCTGGACCGAACTGACGGCGCAGGCGCCATTGTCGGTAGCCGAGCCACCCCACGACGATCACAGCCGCCGCGATCAGCACGACGACAATCGCAATGAGTACCGATGAATCCACTGTGACCTCCTATGTGTTAGAGGCGGTGGCGATCGCCATCGCCTCGCGTCCTTTTCTACGGGATGGCGGCTACCAGTAGTACCAGCGTCCGCCGCTACCTCGCGCGAGGAAGCCAACCAGCCAGAGGACAACGGCCGCAATGAGGATCCACCACAGAATGGTGTAGAGGAATCCGCCGCCTCCCAGGATGACCAGAAGCGCGATCAGCACGAGCAGAGGGATCAGCATCCCTTAACCTCCTTGTTTCGGAGTACCTGCAAGAAATTATATCATGGCTATCAGCTTTAGCACCAGTGGACGGGACAGCTTTTGCGGACCTGCGGCAGTTTAGGCTGATCCGTCGGGCAACCGCGATCGACCAATCCTTCACGCTAAGGCTTGGGAATCTCACTGAGAGCGACGCCCGACGTTGGTCTACGCCGGCGACACCCGATTAAGCCTTCGCTTGCGTTTTCGTCAACCAGGCGCTGAAGCGCGATATGTTGTCCGCGTTCTTTCCTCAGTCAGCCAGGGTTGTCGGCATTCTGCTTGCGCTCTTCACGAGAACGAGGACGTCCCCGTCGACGCCTAGCAGCTCAACTTGGACCCTCTCGCCAAAAGACTTAAAACTGAACGGGACGGTGGCCTCAAGCCGTCTTGCCGCTTCATCGCGGACCGATATATGCCCTCCGATCACGATTAGGGCTTCCTCGGATAGCCGGAAGGCATCCTCCAACTTGATCTGTAGATGAACGCGGCCCGTCCTAGAGACCACAACCCTGATTATGGAACCCGCGCGAGGCTCGGGCACGCGCAGAAGACCAGCTACGGGTCCCCCGTGGATTGAATGCAAAGGCTGGGTCAATTGGTCAGGTTTGGCAACGATCCTCGAAGATTTCGATGCGCAGATTAGACGGGCGCGGTCAAGATGAGACGCTTGGCGGCCTACCTTAGACTTGGGCGGTGAAGCTGTTTGGTCGAAAAACCACCGGTGCCCCGCCAGTCAATGAGATCGATCCGGCATGGGGCGATGAGCAGGCCCGGACGCTGCGCGCGGAGTTGGCCCGCGGCAAATGGCGAGAGGCCCACGCCGCTTTGGAGGGGACCAGAGGCAACTGGGACGACCGGCAGTTCCTGGTCCACGTCCTGACCTACGATTTGCCCGGCCGGCCTAAATGGTTAGATGAGTGGATCGAGGCTTATCCACAGTCGGCGGCGGCCTGGACGATGCGCGGGGCGCACAGTATCAAGTGGGGTTGGGATGCTCGCGGCGGGGGCAAGGCTGAGGCCGTCCAGGACGACAGCTGGCAGACCTTCTGGTCACGTCTTGAAGAAGCTGAGGCCGACCTCTACAAGGCGGCCGAGCTGGAGCCGGACGACCCGGTGCCCTGGACGTACTTGGTCCTCTCCGGCCGGGGCCTTGAGAAGGGGATCCCCGAAGTCGGCGAACGTTTGAAGCAGGCGCATGCCCGCCATCCCTGGCATCATTTCGCGTTCTCCCAGGCGCTGCAGGGCTACGCCAAGAAGTGGGGCGGATCCCATGAATTGATGCTCGACCTGGCACGCCAGGCGGCCACTGCCCCGGAAGGCGCCAGCGTTCACACACTGGTCGCCGAGGCGCACGTCGAACGCTGGCTGTACATCGCCGGCTGGGATAAGGACGAAGCCAGCGCGCGTGACTATTGGTTTGCGCCCAGCGTCGGCGAGGAGCTCCGGGCGGCCGCCACGCGGTCCGTCTGGTCCCCGAAGTATGAGCGGCCGCGGCTTGCTCCATGGGACCACAATTTCTTCACTTACTGCTTTTTCCGCGTGCACGACTGGGAGTCGGCTCGACGGGAGCTCGAAGCCATGAGAGGGATCCTCAATCCCTCCCCCTGGAGCTACGTAGGCAAGCCGGTTGACCTGTATCGGGTGGTGCGTGAGCGCATCCTCAAAGGCAAGTGACCCGTCGCTAGCAGCGGTGGACCTTTTCGAGCGGGCGTAAACAATCCGGGCACTCGCGTCGGGGGCGTGCCGATTTACACCGCCGAGGCACCCGGTGTCCGCCAAGCCGTCCTCGCATTCCGGGTTGGCCGTGCCGACGAGGCACTCGCGTGGGCGGGCCTCACGCACCTGGTCGAACACCTCGCGCTCTCGTCGTTCAAAGAGCAGCCCTACGCCTATGGAGGTCAGGTGGAGGGCGCGCGCACGCTCTTCTATGTTCAGGGCACCGACGCGCACATCCGCGAGTTCTTCCAACGTCTATGCGAGAACCTTCGCGCGCTGCCGCTCGACCGGCTTGCTGCCGAAGCGCGCCTTCTTGAGACCGAGGCGCAGTCGCGAGCAGGCAGTGCCCTCGGTTCGTTGCTCGCCACGCGCTATGGATGCCAAGGCTGGGGCCTGATCGGCTATCCGGAGTTTGCTCTGCGGCATCCTCAAGCAGACCGAGTCCGGGCATGGGCTGATGACTGGTTCACCGCGGACAACGCGGCCCTGGGGTTGAGCGAACCGATGGATCTGCCGCCGGTGCTCGACCTGAGGCCCGGGAGGCGGATGGCATCGCCGGCGCTCACGCCGGTGTCCTTGCTCCGCACCCCCGCCTGGACGAACGAGCGCGAGCCTGGATTGGGGATGGGTTTCGTCGCACCGCATTCGGTCCGGTTCTCCGCGTTGCTACGGGTGCTGGAACGGCATGGCCGCTCACGACTGCGATTCGGCGAGGGCCTTTCCTATGACGTCTCCAGCGCGACGCTGCGGTTGGGCCACGAGTTCGCGCACGGGACGGTCTGGGCGGACGGCCTACCCGAAAACCTCAGCAAAGTGCTGAACGGCATGCTCGCGGTGCTGGACGAAGTCATGGAGAAAGGGCCGAGCGAAGAGGAGCTTCACGACGACGTTGAAGCCGTGCGTAAGAGTGTCGACAACCCGGGTTGGCCAATGGCCCTGCTCGACTCTCAGTTGACTCACGAACTCTTTGGCACGACCATGCCGACCGTGGATGAGGCCATCGCGGAGCTCGAGAAGCCGACGCCTGCGGATTACGCCGCCCTGCTGCGGGAGATCTTCCCCTCTCTGCTCACCATCGTCCCACCGGAGGTGGCGGTGCTCGACCCGCGCCTCACCGCGGTCCCTGCATGGTCAACGGAGGAAGCCCGGGGAACTGTATACAGGCTGCGCGCCGCGACGAGCGTGGTGGCGCAGCAGATGACCACACTAACCGTGGGAGACACCGCCATCTCGTTGAGGCAGGGGCCCGGAAAGCTGGTCACGATCCCCTACGCCGAGTGCGTCGCCGCCCTGGCCTGGGACGACGGCAGCCGAACATTGCTATCGCGCGACAGTTTCCGGCTGCATGTCCGTCCGAGGGACTGGAAGGGCGGTGCGGAGATGGCGAAAGCCCTCGAGCAGCGTCTGCCCAACGATGTACTCGTGCCAGCGGGGCCGCGGCCCAACCCGGACCCCGAGGTCTTGAGCCCGGATTCGGTACCGGCGCCGGCGAGCGCCAAACGGCCGCGGCGGGTTGACTGGACGCGGGCGTTGGTCACGTTGTTCACAGGCCTGGTCATGCTCGGCATCTACCTCACCATCAAGGCGGTAACGGCGGGGCGCTAGCGCCACCAGGGCTGCTGCCACTGCTTACGAGCAGCAGACTGAGTGCTTATTGGCACTTAAGCGGCACAGACTTCCGTGCGGCTTGAAGGCGATGGCTAGCAAGTTTCGCTGGCCGCCGTTGGATACGCTGATCAACGATGTCGACCATGGCTCACTCTTTCAAGATTGCCGGCCGCGTCGCCGCTGGCACGCGAGGAATAGCCGCCGCCCCGAAGCGATCTGGTTGCTACTTGCTCCCTACCCCTGGTAGCATCACGGTATGAAATTGAGCGTCAGCCTGCCTGAGGAGGATGTCGACTTTCTCGATCGGTACGCCAAGAAGGAGGGCTATGAATCGCGGTCGGCCGTGGTCCACAAAGCGGTGAGATTACTGCGGGCTTCGGGCTTGGGCGCGGCCTATGAAGAGGCCTGGCGTGAGTGGGCGGCCGGCGGCGACGAGAGGTTGTGGGAGTCCACCTCTGCGGATGGCTTTCCTTCCTAATGCGGCGCGGGGAGATCCGGGTCGTCGATTTCGATCCCGGCCGCGGGTCGGAGGCGCGTAAGCGCCGCCCGGCTGTCATTGTCAGCAACGATGGCGCCAATGCCGTCGCGGCCCGACTCGGGCGCGGTGTAATCACCGTACTTCCAATCACATCGAATATTCGGCGGATCTACCCATTTCAGGTTCGCTTACCAGCCGCGGCAACTGGCATGCGGCAGGACTCCAAGGCCCAGGCAGAGCAAGTCAGGTCGATCGCTGTGGAACGCCTGGGGGAGCGCATCGGGTTGGTTCCCGCAGCGATCATGCTCAACATCGACGAAGCGCTGCGATTGCATCTCGCCTTGTAAGCTGTTCGATCGTTGGGCCCTCACCGGGATCGCGAGCTGGGACGGCCGAGTAGAACGCGTGTCTGACTCCGGCCTCGTTCCTTATGGTGATTCCCTGGGGAACCAGCCTGGCCACCCGGGTGGACATGTTCGCTGCCCGGCCCGCCGCCATCGCGGACCAGAACATTCCCAGTGACGGACTGAGCCGCTCTACCCGGCACTCCCTCCCGCGCTGAAGAATACGCCAAATGGCCAATTGACGGTTCTGCCAGCGGAGGCCGAGACTCGGTACGCCAGGTAGTCGCTGGCCTAACAATCCGCAACTGCTCGGAGTTCAGGAGGTAGTCGAGATGGTGAGCACATCGCGGCGTCGTCACGCGCCTGCGCTGGCCAAGTGGACGCTGGCCCTCGCCGCTGCCCTCGCAGGGAGCACGATGATCGGCTCCTCGGCGATGCGTATCGTATCCGCACAGGGCCCTATTAAGGAATATGCGCTTCCCGCCGGAAACCCAATTGGGATCACGACTGGTTCAGACGGTAACGTCTGGTTTACGACTTCGGACGCCGAACTGGGTCGGATCACTCGGTCGGGCGAGATTGTCGAATTCACTATCCCTCAGACTCCCCCCTGCACGACGAACTGCCCTGCCCATGCTGTACCCTGCGCTCCCGATTGTTTGCCACAGGGTCGGGAGATCACGACCGGTCCCGATGGCAACCTCTGGTTCACACAGCCATTCAGTGACTATGTGGCGAGGGCTCAGATATCCACGAACGGCGTGAGCTTCACAGAGTACCCGGCGCCGACCGGCTGCGGTGGACCATTGCGCTTCTGTCTGGACGGCATCACCACAGGGCCTGACGGCAACTTGTGGTTTAGTGAGCCGTCACGCCACCAGATCGGCCGTTTGACGCCGGCGAGCGGTGCGATTGCCGAGTTTCCGGGCGCGGGATTTCCCGAGCGGATTACCCCTGGCCCGGACGGCAACCTCTGGTTCGGTGATCCGGGCGCCGGTGGAATCGGCCGGATTACGATCGCTGGTCTTATCACCGAGTTTCCGTTCCCGAACCCCGAGCTCTCACACGGCGGCCCCGCGCCAAACCCCGACGGCGACGCCGATGCCGAGGACTTCTATAGCCTGGACCCGAATGGCGGGATCGCTGCAGGCAGCGATGGCAATCTCTGGGCCGAGACTGCCGTTTTTTGGGGCGACGTTCCTCCCTCCTCGTGCCCAGTCGTGACGAACGACGATCTGTGCAGCGGTTTTGGTTACTACCTGACCTCGCAGTGGATGCTGGCCATTAGCCCCATTGATGGGACGGTAGAAAAGGAGTTCCGCCTCCCGAATACTCAGGGGAATCCGCAGGATCTGGCTCGCGGGAGTGATGGCAATATCTGGATCCCGATGCCCGCCGCAGTCGGCCCCTCACCGTGGGAGCCCTCCCCCGGAATGCAGGTGAGCAGTCTCTCGCCGACGGGCAGCCTCACTACTTACGCCACGGATTTCCCGCACCCCTACGACATCACCGCCGGTCCGCATCAGACGATGTGGTTCACGGAGCAAGGCCATATCGGGCGCATCCAGACCTGTGGTGACGATTGCGGGCCTCAAGAGACGAATTAATAGAATGGGAGACGGCGTAAAGCGAAGTCACGAACACTTGGTTTGCTGAAAGGCGATGGCTGGGTCAATGGGTCAGGTTTGCAACATTGCTCTCCAACCTGGGCGAAGCAGCCGCAAACGCCGTGAGCGATCTCGAGGCCGTGTAGTCAAGTATGGGTGACCGCCGCCAGCCCTGACGCGTTCTGACCGCCGGACGCCTCGGTCGACGAGGACCTTCATCGTGGGGCGGCTGACGCGAAACGTCTACTGAACACGCGACAGATCTGCCACCGGATGCCGTCATAAGGGCGACGACGATGATCGAGGGCAGTTCCTCTGATGGCCAGGACGCTGTCGGGCTTCTCGAGCACCTCAAGGCCGAACGGCGGACTGGCAGCCTGACCCTACAGTCGGCGGCCGCGGGTACGTATCGACTGTACCTGTTGTTTGGTAGCGTCTATCACGCCGTCGGCCCATCCGGCGAGGGCTTGTCAGCCCTGGATGAGGCGATGTCCTTGCGGGACGCGACCGTTTCGTTCGACGAACAGGCCCGCCTCCCGGAAAGGCACACGATCTCGGTCGGGCCGGCGGGACTCGACGGGTCTTCCCTTCGCCCGCTCCAGCGGAGTCCGAATTGGAGCCGCTGGGCGGCCCTCGGAGCCATCCGCTCTTGCCTGGTTGTGATTTTGCTCCTCGTTGTTGGCTTGCCCCTTGCTCTCGTCATTGCCGGAGTGGCACTTGCCCCCTTGGGCGTGCGGACAGAAGTCGGCTACCGCTCGGCACCGATTTGCTCAGGCAGTCCTCCCAATACCCCGTGCTACCAGATCGAGCCAGTCAGCGTCGAATCCGCCAAGTACCAATCGGGTCGATGGGGAAGCTGGACCGAGCGCGTAACGGTCGATACAGCCAGCGGCTCGCGCGCGCTGATCATCTACGCCGCCTATCCGCTGCAGCCCGACCCGACGTTTCCCTCCTCGAGCGTCCAGGTAAAGGTCTATCGGGGCAGCCTCACCACGCTGTATACCGGCGGCCAGACGTATGAAACCGCCGATAGTCCGATTAACCGAAGCCCGCTCGGCCCAGCAGTGGTAATGCTGACCTGCGGCGGGCTCTACTTCGTAATCATGGTGGCGATCAGGCGAAAGCGCCTCCTGAGCGATGCGCGAGGAATGTGGACGCTGTGGGCGGGGTCGCGCATGGGGGCCTAGAAACGAGCCTCCGCCTCCGCTATGTGCCCGATGCCGGCCGGGACTTGAAGGCGATGGCTGAGTCGATTGGTCAGGTTTGGCAACTCTTGCGTCAAGCCTCGGGCACGCGCTGAATGGGCAATCGGCCGGCTCCTAAAGGCGGCGCCTTCCGATTTGCGAGACTTGGGCCGCGAGCAGAGGTGGCGCAGGAACGATGTCCCAATCGGTGACTAATCATGGCCGCACCTAAGAAAAAGCCGAGAATTGGGGACGTTGTTCAGATATCTCTTCCGACCGGCCAGTACGCCTACGGCCGGGTCTACCGCGATGCGACGATTGGTGTCTACGCGACGAAAAGCTCCAGCCCAGGGACGCCGCCCGCTGGTTCGAGGGATTTCAGTTTCTTCGTAGGTATCTATGACGACGCGCTTAGAAGTTGCCCGATTGTGGGCCGAGATTCCTTTTCCGAAGACGAATCCGGATGGCCTCCGCCACGGTATGTTAAGGATGCGCTCACAGGAGCCTACCGCCTTTACCACAAGGGCGTGATGAGACCTTCCACCGCCGCAGAGTGCACAGGCCTCGAGCCAGCGGCCGTTTGGGAGTTGCAACACATAGTCGATCGACTCATGGGTCGCTTTGACTGGAAATCGTTGAGGTAATGGCCGCTCGGTCTGCGATCCCAGGGGTCCGTACCACCACCGGCACAGTCGGCTTGAAGGTGATGGCTGGGTCAGTAGGATTCGAACTCAGTACAATGACGAGGCGCGCAGGCCAAATATGACGAGCGCGGAAGTCCGCCAGCGTTTTCTCAACTTCTTCAAAGAGCGGGACCACAAGGTGTTACCGAGCTCCCCCTTGATCCCGTTCGGCGATCCTACGCTGCTGTTCACCAGCGCCGGGATGGTCCCGTTCAAGCCCTACTTCCTCGGCCAGGCCAAGCCGCCATCCCCTCGAGTGACCACCTGCCAGAAGGTCTTTCGCACGGTCGACATCGACGTAGTCGGCAGCGATGGGCACCATCTGACGTTCTTCGAGATGCTCGGCAACTTCTCCTTCGGCGATTACTTCAAGGAGAAAGCCATTCCGTACGCGTACGAGTTCCTGACGAAGGAGCTGCGCATCGACAAGGGGCGTCTCTGGGCCGGGATTCACAACGACGACGACGAGAGCTTCGAAATCTGGAAGAAGACTGGTGTTCCCGAAGAGCGCATCCGTCGCTTTGGCGACGAGTACAACTTCTGGGCCGCCGGCCCGACCGGGCCGTGCGGTCCGGACTCCGAGATTCACTACGACTGGGGTGAGGAATACAGCTGCGGGCGTCCTGACTGTGGGCCGAACTGCGAGCACTGCGACCGCTTCCTGGAGATCTGGAACCTGGTCTTCATTCAGTGGAATCGTGACGAGTCCGGGAAGCGGACCCCACTGGAGCGCAAAGGTATCGATACGGGGATGGGCCTCGAGCGGATCACCGCGGTAGTCAACCACTATCGAAAGGGCGTTTTCGAAACCGACCTGTTCCAGCCGCTGATCCAGCACTGGGCGGAAGAAGCCGGCAAATCCTATGGCAGCGACCCGGAGGTGGACGCGTCGCTTCGCGTCCTCGCCGATCACGCGAGGGGCAGCACGATGCTGCTGGCGGATGGGGTCGCGCCCGCGAACGACGGACGCGGCTACGTCCTTCGTCGCTTAATCCGCCGTGGCATGGTGCACGCCCGGCGGCTTGGCCCGGCGGTTCACCTTTCATCGGGCGTGTCGATCGTCGCGCGGCTGCTGGGCGACGTCTACCCCGACGTCCGCAAACAGGTGGACCGGATCGCCGAGGTGGTGCGGTCGGAGGAAGAGCGATTTGGCGTCGCTCTGCGGCAGGGCATAGAGAGGTTGCAACCCTTACTCGAGCGCGGAACTCTTGGCCCCGAAGAAGTGTTCTATCTCCATGACACGCTTGGCTTCCCAATCGAACTCACGGCGGAGCTCGCCAGAGAGAAAGGCGTGAGCGTGGACCTGGAGGCTGTGGCCGCCCTGATGCAGAGCCAGCGCGAACGGAGCCGTGTCGCAACCGGCGGCTTCACTGCCCCGATGGCCCGGAGCGCAAGCCGCTTCATCGGCTACGACCGCTTGGAGGGCGACGCCGCGGTCACGGACGTTTTCCCGGTGGCGGGTCAACCCGGGCAAGCCGACGTCTTCCTCGACGAGACGCCCTTTTACGCCGAGCGCGGCGGGCAGACCGCCGACACCGGGGTGCTGAGCTGGAACCGAGGATCGGCGCGCGTGATCGACGTCCAGCCGCAGGGCGAGGCTATACGGCATCGCGTCGAGGTCGCGCCTGACCGGCTGAAGCCCGGCGATCGGGTCCACGCTGCGGTGGATGCCGCGCGACGCCTAGCGATAGCGCGGCATCACTCGGCCACGCACCTTCTGCATCGGGCGCTCCGCGATGTCCTCGGGGACGAGGCCGTCCAGGCGGGTTCCGCCGTGCAACCCGACTACGCCACCTTTGACTTCCGATTCCCGCGTGCTTTGACCGCGGACGAGGTCGATCGTGTCTCTCGCCTGCTGAACGAGAAGATCCGCGCCGACCTGGTGCGCCGCGTCGAGGAGCTCCCACTGGACCAGGCGATCAAAACCGGCGCGGTCGCGCTCTTCGACGAAAAGTACGGCGATCTGGTCCGGGTGGTCTCCTTTGGTGACTGGGCGCGTGAACTTTGCGGCGGGACGCACGTCGAGCGGAGCGGTGAGATCGGCCTGGCCCTGATCTCCAACGACCGCAGTATCGGCGCGGGCGTCCGTCGCATCGAGATGCGAGCCGGCGCCGCGGCCGAGCAGCAGGTGCGCGACAACGAGCGAGTGCTCCGCGAACTCGGCGATGCCTTACGGACGTCGCCATCGGAATTCCCCGCCCGGGTCGCGGCCCTGCAAGCGGAGGTCAAGCGTCTCGAGAAAGAGGCGGCGACCCTTCGCCAGAAGCTGGCCGCCGGTGGCGGTGCCCAGATCGAAGAAGCGGACGTCAAGGGCGTCCGGTTGATGCTGCAGCATGTCGACGAAGGCGAGAAAGACCTGCTTCTCTTCGCGGACCAGGCGCTCAACCGAGCCAACGGCAACGGCGTCGCCATCGTCGTCGCCGGTCGCAACTTCGCCGTCAAGGTGGCGAGCCCCCTGGCTGAGCGCCTGCCGGCGAACGATCTGATCCAGGCTTTCCGCCAGGTGGTAGGGGGGAAGGGAGGGGGACGCGGCCAGGTGGGGCAGGGTGGCGGCATCGATCCGGCACGGGTCGGCGACGGCTTCAAGTCGCTGCAGGACTATGTGCGGGCCCATCTGAAAGAAAGCACGTGATCAAGATCAAGGACCGCATCAAGCGATTGCGCCGCGGCGCCGATTATGAGAACTACTACACGGCGCTCGACATCGGCACCGAGTACATCAAGGCGCTCGTCGTCAAGCGCGAGGGACGCAATGGCGTGGTCCTCGGCGCCTCGCGCCAGCGGCAGGAAATCACGGACATGCAGGGTGGCGTGCCCGCCAACATCCAGGGAATCATCGACAGCTGCGACCGCGCGATGTCGGCAGCGGAGGACATGTGCGACACCATCCCGGGTCAGGCCGTGATCGGCATCGCCGGCGAGCAGGTCAAGGGCTTGAGCACGACGGTGACCGTTCCGCGGGCCGACCCCAACCTCAAGATCAACGAGGTCGAGCTGCTTCAGACCCTTCAGCTGGTCCAGAAGCGGGCCATGCGCGAAGCGCAGCACGCGATGAGCCTCGAGCTGGGGGTCCCGGACGTGAACGTCAAGGTGATCAACTCGGCGATCACCGGCGTCCGCATCGACGGATATGGAGTGAATGACCCCTCGGGTTTCCAGGGTCGCACGATGGTGATCACCGTCTTCAACACCTTTGCCCCGCTGACGCACGTCGGCGCCTTGCAGACGATTGCGTCGGAGCTGGACCTCGAGCTGATCGCCACCGTCGCCGAGCCGTACGCCATGGCGCGCTGCGCCGCGACCGACGAGATCTACGACTTTGGCGGCATCTTTATCGACATCGGCGGCGGCACCACCGACATTGCCCTGATTCGCAACGGCGGAGTCGAAGGCACTCGGATGTTCCCAATCGGCGGCCGGGTCTTCACCAAGAAGCTGGCATCCCGCTTCGGCATTTCCTTCGCGGATGCGGAGGCGGTCAAGCTCCGCCACTCGAAAGGCGAGCTGCCGGTCGAGCACGCCGAGAAAGTCACGGCCGTGCTGGCCCGGGACGCCGAGGTCCTGGTGGAGGGGATCGCGATCACCCTGCAGGAGATGTCGAAAGGGGACCGGCTGCCGACCGCCATCTACCTGGCGGGCGGCGGCAGCGCGCTGCCGGAGGTCCGAAACCAGCTGCAGGTCTTTCGCTGGGAGGACAAACTTCCGTTCGCTCGGACACCGACCGTGAATATCCTCCGGCCAGTGGACATCCGGGGGATCTACGATTCCACCGGGCTCTTGCTTGACCAGCAGGACATCACGCCGATGGGTCTGGCGTTCCACGCCATTCAGCAGCAGTCGGAGGAGCAGGTCCCCTTGTTTGGGCTGATGCGGAAGGTCCTGAAGGCGATGAAGGTCTGACCCGCGTGAAATCCCGCGGCCCTGACTGGCCGAGAAAACCTGACACCGTAACAACTCGACAATCCGTAGCGTTTCCGGTATGAAAGACGGCGACGTGTTAAAAGTGTGAGGACTCTGGCCAAACTGCTATACGTCGAAGCCGACGAGGAGATCACCGACCTCGTCGATCGCCTGCGTGATCTAAGCCGCGAGGACGAGGTTACCTTCGTCGTCCCGGAGCATGCCCGCGCCCTGCAGAGTGCCATGAGCTTCCGGCTCTTGAAGCGGTACGCAGACAGCTACGGCAAGCACGTGAACCTGGTCAGCGGCGATCCCAGGCTTCAGGCGATGGCCCTCGAGGCCGGCTTTACAGCCTTCCCAAGCCTGGCGGCCTATGACGGGGGGAGCGAAGTCCACCAACCGGGCGCGGTCGCCGAGTCCCAGCCCGTGGCAGCGGCGACGCTCGCACCGGCCGCCCCGGCAGCCCCAGCGAGCACCGTTGAGGCAGCGTCCCCAGTTGGCAGTGGACAACGCGGGGTGGCGACCTTGAACCGGCCGCGCGAGGCGTCGGTCATGTCTGGAACCCCCCGTAAAACCCCGCCGCCTCCGTCGCACACGACGGCGTCCGGCCCGCCGCTCCGGGTCTACCGGCCCTACCTCATCGCCGCCGGTATCCTGGTCGTCCTCGGGCTGATCGCGGGCATCATCTATCTGCCGACCGCCACCGCCACCTTGACGGTGTCAGGAACAGCGATCAAGCAGGATGTCACGCTGCTCGGCGTACCCGGCGCCGCCTCGGCCTCCGGTAACCAGTTCGCCACCCAGGCGATTCATGCCGAGGAATCGCAGAACCTCCCTGGCACGCCGACGGGTCAGAAGCCGATTGCGGCTGTGGCTGCGTCCGGTTCGGTCACCTTCACCACCGACTGCCCTAGCAACTGTTCATTTACGGTTCCGGCTAACACGGATGTTTATACAGGCGGCGGCAAGCATTACGTCACCCAGAAGGACGTCACCGTGAGGTCGTCGCAGGCCGCAGCGGTCGCAGTAGTCGCTTTACAGGGCGGTGCCAGCGGAAATACCGACCCTGGAACGATTCGGTACATTACCGGCGACTTGGGGGTCGTAGCTAATGTGGATAATCCCCAGGCCATCGGTGGAGGGGCCGACGCGCGTACAGCGACGGTCATTCAGCAGTCGGATCTGGACAGCATCCGCGACGCGTACTCGAGGGACGCCGTGCCGCGGATCACCGACCAGCTAAACAGCAAGGCGCAGGGCCTGAAGCTGATCCTGGTGGGTAAGGGCGTCCAGGCGACCGTGACATCGGATCACAAGGTGGGCGAGGAAGTTCCCGGGTTTACGGTCACTGTCAAAGTCGCCGGGGATGGAGTCGCTTTCGACGAAAAAGTCGTCAAGCAAATGCTCAAGGCCGCGCTCGAGCGGAAGATCTCGCAGGGCTCGCAGCTAACGGCCAACGTGACTACCAGTTACGAAGCCATCGATGCCACCCCCGACGGTCACATCGCGCTAAACGGGCATGCGTCTGGCTTCTACACCCCGGTGTTCTTGCAGAACGCTATCCGGGGATACTTGAAAGGGATGAGCCCAGCCAAGGCCCACGCCTTCCTGCAGTCGCTGCCGAACGTGGTCGACGCGCGCGTGACGCAGTCGCCGTATGGTCTTCCGTGGCTGCCGCTCTTCAGCTCGCGCATCACGCTCAAGATCCAGGAGGTCTCCAGCAACTCGACCACACCGTGAGGATCCTGGCGATCGACCCGGGCACGGTCCGGCTCGGCCTCGCGCTCAGCGATCCATCGGGGACGATTGCCCAGCCACTCAGCGTGCTCACGCGCCGCTCCGAGCCGGAGGACCTCAAGGCGCTGGCGGAGCTGGTCGAGCGCCACGAGGTGGGCATGATCGTGATCGGCCTGCCGCGGCTGATGGACGGCCGCCTCGACGCCGCGGCACAGCAGGCACAGGCGTTTGGTTCGCAGGTCGCGCGCGCAACCGGGCGGCCGGTAGCATACTGGGACGAACGGCTGACGAGCGTGGCCGCCGAACGCTACCTGATCGAACAGGGCAAACGGCGGAGCAAACGGCGGCAAGAGATCGATCGCATGGCCGCGACGCTATTGTTGCAGGGGTACCTGGACTACCGGGCTGGTCGGGCACCAGGAGGCTGAATGCCAGAGATTCCGGATGCAAACGGTGAGGTGCAAACTATCGAGCTGGTCAACGAAAAGACCGGCGAAGAGGAAACCTATCTTGTTCATGACGTCGTCGAGATCGAAGGTGAAACCTACTACGTGCTCCAGGCCGAGATCGACGAGGACCGCGTGCTCATCCTTCGGCGTGAGGGCGAGTCGCTGGTCACGCTCGATGATGAAGAACACGACCGGGTGGTCGAACAGCTCGAGGAATTCGAAGAAGAAGACGAGGTCGATGAAGACGGCGGCCCTGAGCGCTGACTGACCCGAAGCGTTCGCCGATGACCAGTAAGGCTAAGGCGCCCCACAAGCGCCGCCGCGCCCTCGGCTGCGTCCAATGGTTCGTCGTGGTGCTTTTCCTGCTGCCGGCCGCGCTCGGCGTCCCGGCCGTGATCGGGTACAACTGGGTGGACCATCAGTTGCACCAACCGGCGAACCCCGGGAATTCCAAAGTGCGCTTCGTGGTCCCGCCCGGGGCTACCTTCCACGAAGTCGCCGACACCCTGCACCGCACCGGCCTGATCGATTCGGTTACGGTCTTTGACCTTTACGCCCGTTACAAGCACCTCGACACCAACGTCCAGGCGGGCGCCTATGAGCTCAGCCGCAACCTCAACATGATCCAGATCCTGACCGCCCTGCAGACCGCCATCCCCGAGGAAATCTTTGTCAGAATTCCCGAGG
>Ga0207684_10002545_pt1 | contig 18305 bp, 11 predicted proteins | sample KBSK5501metaG_FD_184342 | JGI IMG/M metagenome (GOLD analysis project Ga0207684, IMG submission 184342) | Corn, switchgrass and miscanthus rhizosphere microbial communities from Kellogg Biological Station, Michigan, USA - KBS K5-50-1 metaG... | ecosystem: Host-associated > Plants > Roots >...
TATCGCGGTTTCAGGCGAAACGTGGTCAACGAGCTGGAGCCAGGCGACACTTTCACTGACAACGGATTCTCCTCCTCCAGTCTCTCTGAAACAGTCGCGCGGGAGAGATTCGCCTCTGGCGGCGGGGCGATTTTCCAGTTCGTCGCTCGGAAGGGGACGCACGCGATTTATCTCGACGATTTGATAAACTTTCCGAAACCGGAGTTAGAGATCCTCTTTCCGCGTGGCACTTCCTTTCGAATATTGAGCAAAGAAATCCGGCACGGAATCACTTACTTTATGGTCGAGTTGATATCATGATCTCGGAACTTTCATGAAAACGATCTCTTCAGACAAACTTCTGGACGGAACATTAATTCGCTCCAGGTAAAATCAACTCCGTGTCCGCTAAACCGTGCCGTCCATGGATCAAACCGAACGTTGATTGTCGGCCCGCCCTGCTTCGTCACGGAAAAGCGTGATCGTGACGAAACATCGTCCGCCGTTTATCGCCAAAATCTGGCGCGACGGCAAAGTTGGATTGCTAGAGGTCTGATCAGCTTTATCACGAGCGAGTCAAGACTCCTGCTCGCGAAGAATTTCGGAGTTCGGAGTTTAGACGCGACCCCATTTTTCGCTCCGCCATAATCTCGGTGCTGCGAGAATTGTTGTACCATCAACGCCGGTGAAACGCTGACGACAACGAGTTCACGCGCACGAATTCGGCCGGATCAGTAAAGGCCGTAAAGAACAGTGGCTTTCCTGAAAACGCTAAACGGAGAGACAGGACCGACCGCCATGAACGGAAATTCCTGAAGATCACGGCGGGGAAAACTCTGTGGATCACGAAAAGATTGATAAAGCTCGAGAGCTCGCTTGTCGCCACCACAAAAATCGCGCAGGCGGTCAAACTCACTTCCCATCGCCAAGCCAAAACCAAAAGCTAGAATTCGCAATTGTTGTAGAATTTCGTTGTCCAAACCGCCAAGCGTTTGGCTGATAAAAAACCATCCGATGCCATATTTGCGGGTCTCGCGTAACGACGGTTTTGACAAAAGGATGCGTTTTGCCACCGCGCGTTTGTGTCGTTTACGAATGCTACGCATCGCCTGATCTCTTGCTTTAGCTTTTTCCCCTCGGCGCTTACGTTTCGCACGAGACCACGGTTTACCAAATCAGTGACAAATCAACAACCCGCTAAGTATCACGCGAGAGAATTCGCGACGTATCGCCGCGTGTCAGCATCTGGAATCCAGACATAAAGACCTTTTAGGGCGCGAGTAAAAAGAATCCGGTACGCCTGCATCGTTCGCTGCAAAAGTTCACGTGTTGCAGAGCCAGTCTGTGTTCGCTCACGACGCGCTTGTCGTGCGAGATTCGCTATGCCGCGTTCATGAACCGTGGCTGCATTGATCTCCCAATGGTTATTTCGCCACAGCAAATCATTCAGCCAAAGGATACCAACGTAATCATAATCAAAACCGCGAACCGCATAGGGACAGCCTACTTCAGATAGAGGGTCTTCCGCCATCCTGCTTCCCACCTTAGCTCGGATGAACGCGGTGTAGTCCGTTCCTCCTTGCGGAATGTAGTTCCAGACACGCGCCCAAACCTTGCGCTGTCCATTTTCAGCATACGGCTCACAGAAATCTTGCATGGTCGCCGGCAAGTCGTGTGGGGCCGCGGCGTTAACAGTCTTCCACTCACGCGAATACGACGACAAGAGCCGAACCGAATTGCCTTCTTGCGCGCGGGTCCGAAGCTTTCGTTCAAGCTCGATCGGTGTATCTACGAGTTCGAACTCGAAGCCGGAAGCGCTTGGCCGCCGAAGCAACCTGAACGGCGGCGCCTCTTCCGCTGCGCGACGAAGTTCCTGTTTTCCCGGCGCTGACTGAACGTTCATGATGTGTTTCCAGTGCTCTCCGTTGGGCGCTTCTCGCCATACAGACGCAAGCACTTTGTTTCTATTAGCCGGGGCGCCATGAAGCACTGATTCCAGCCACGTCACATATTCGGCCGAGCCCGCGCAGCGAAACTGCGCTCCTTCCAAACTGATCATCTCTGGCTCACCGGCACCGAGTTCTCGACTCCATTTCACGATGTCTTCAAGTGTCGTGTTCTCTCGTTCGCGAAAACCTTGTTCGGCATCCAGTAAGAAAATTGTTAACTGAGATGTTCGGATGATGTGATATGCCTGAGGGCCCAACGTTGGCACGAACCCGAATTGGCCGCGACCAGCCGCGTGTTCAGGATTGATAAGGCTGTGGGCTTCATCAACGACCGTAACCAAATTCTGTTCATCATGCGATCCGTCATGAAAGCCGCCGCCGATATTGCGGAGAAGTTGGAGGTTTTCGCGCCACTGTAAGGGGTCGGACATGAAGGTCTCACCGTGCCTCCTCCGAAGACTGCCTAGCGCGTGCGTATTTAGCGGTGTAAAAATGCTGGCTTTTCGGACGAGCCCGTATCCGCCTTCCGCTGCAAGCTGATCAAAAATGTAACTCCAATTGCTGTTCTGGCTTAGCGATGTCGTCGTGAACACAACGTCGCCTTCCGGCAGACGTTCATCCGTAACGAGCGAGGCCCATAATCGTGCAGCGATTGCCGATTTGCCAGACCCCGGAGGTCCCTTGACGATCACGACTCGTTTTGGAGGTGTTCTTTGTAAACCTGAGAGGAAACATTCATCGACAACGGCTTTGCAGAGAGCAAATGCTCGGCGCTGGTTGTCCAACAACTCGAAAGGCGTGCTTTCCGGATTCAGAATTTGCGCGCCAATTTGCGCCACAAAACCTCGTTCCTGTCGATAACGACCAGTTGCGAATTTGAGCGCAAAGTCGGGATCTGGTTCGCTCAGCCTCGTTCGAAAGAATTCAGGAAAGCGACTTTCAACATCATCTGAGCCGGTCGTAAAGATTGGATAGTCTCGTGTAAGCTTCTGGTTTGGTACGGCAGTGTAGGCGCGCGTGTAGCTCTGGCCTGTGAATAGCACGCATCCATGTACGCGCGTCTGCTCGTTAATCGCCGAATGAAAGCGTCGACAGTATTCGGTATAACCTCGGACTTGATCGGACGGATGCAGTTCTTGGCGTCCCATCCGTTCGATCAGGCCTTCAGCTTTTCCCGGTTTGTCCGCGGCGGTTGCCCAATCTTTTAGCTCAAGAATAACTGCAGATCCGGCCATGTCGTGCTTGCCGAGTAAAACAACGTCAGCCCACGAGGAAGCGGCTGGTAGCTGATATTCCAAAGCCAAATCACCGCGACGCTCAAAATATAAATGAAGTGGCTGAAACGAGGGCGCGCGGAAAACTTTCGTTAGCGTTTGCAACGATTTTTGCCAAACTTCCGCTTCGTCGGCGCCGTAACGTCCGGTCTCTTCTTGCAACCGAGTGACAAGGGTCGCGGAGTCCTCGTCAAACCAGCGGCGCAATTCCTCGATCGTGATCAGCACAAGACAGCACGTTTACACGCCGAAGGCTAAAGATTCGAATGAATTAGCTGGCGAAATTCCGAGTTCCAAGTTTGAAAGGCCGAAAATGTCACGCAGCGCGCGAATAATCTCACCGATTCTCGTTACCGCCTTCGTGCAATTGAAGCGCCGTAACGAACGGTTCATTCAACTCCATGCCGACATCATGTTCCGGTGAGATGCGTTTAAAACCCGCATACATTAGACACATTAAATGGAGGCCGGAAAACTTGCGGTTCGGGATAGTATTCAGTTCGTATTTCTCTTCCGGTGAGGCGTAATCCAACCCGTCCCGTCCGATCAATGCAATTTCGAGAGCGACATTTCGAATTTCATCCGACGTCATAGTATCGAAACGTTTGAAAGCGTCGAGAAAGTAAAACACTGCCGCCGGATATTTCTCACGTAAAAGCGCGGGATTTGTTGTGCCTTCCTTCCGCGGAAGTTCTGTCACTTCGTGTTGACCAGGATCAATTTTCCAGTCGTACCAGCCGCGAAGTCCGGTCATCTCCGCGAACTCGTCCACCAATTTATATTCGTCTCCTGGCCCAAGATTCTCGGAATGCTCCAACCAATGCTTAAATAAGCGTTGCGAGAGTCCGAAGGTGTCGAACCCCCGATAGAGAACCGCGAACGCAGAAGCTCCTCCAAAAAGATCGTCTACGAAGAGACTCCATGCTCCGTTTAATGCGAGGCTGGCTTGCATTATTTTTCGCGGCGTCACCTTGCGAACATCTGGGTTACTATTTGTTTGCCACGCCTCCAGTGCCATTCGCCGCACTGACAAAAACTGCGCTGCGCGGATTGGTTCAAAGGTGTTTCGGATGTAACGCTCGATCAACATATCCAGCGGGCAATTAAACAAGAAACCTGTCAGGCCAGCCACCAGCGACAGGGTAACCTTTGTGATCGACTCCTCAGAAAAACCTTCTTTTTCCATCTTTCGAATGTCTCCGCCGACCGAGCGAATCGCGAATTCGCGGCTCTTCGCAGTAGTTGCGAAGAACAGGTTTTTTCCGCTCTTCCGGGCCTCAGATTCAAGCTTTAGGTGGGTCAACTCGTGAGCTTCGAGATGGGCTAGGAGTTCGGGATCATATCCCCTCCTTGTTTTGATGAGATGGTAATCGCGGCCGTGTTTCCAAGCCATTTGGACCGTTGCTCCTAGCTGATCCTCGAAATCGGTTTCTTCGAACCTGATCGGAAAACCGGACAGCTTTTCCATCTCCGACTTGTAATCTTGTATACATTTGAACGCTTCGGAGTGATTGCGCCGCGCTAAGTCTATTTCCAATTTAGCGAAGAGTTCTCGCGCGCCGTCGAATACTGGCTGCGAGCGAGCATCCTGCATCTTCGCGCGCGCGAACAATTGCGTGAGCGAATCCACGGCCTTTTCTGGCTGGTTTGCTTCTGCGAGCGTAACCGCTTTGCCATAGTACGGGTTCGCGAGATCAGGATTCGATTCAATAGCCTGGTCGAAGCACTTAATCGCTTCGTCCGTTTGACCCTTCCTTTGATACACCGCAGCCAAGCTATTCAGTGCCCACGCATCGTTGGGTTGAATCTCTAAAGCTTTCCGAAGGAATTTCTCGCCCGTATCCGGGTCAGCTTTCTCGCGAATGTAGAGGTTCGCCAACACAACCCAGCTCCACGCGTCTTTCGGATCAAGACGTAGGACCTCGATCAGATGGTTTGTCGCACTTTCGACATCCGCAACTTCGACGTAGGCCATCGCGAGGTCACGACGCGCGGAATGAAATGAAGGCTGCAGCTCGAGTACTCGCTTATATATACCAATCGCTTTTTCGTAATTGCCCTCTTTGGCACGCTTCACTGCCCTATCTGCGAGCCGTCGCGCCTCCTCTTTCTTCGCATCAGATTCTTCGGGAAAGGAAATTACGACCTCGTTACCTTCGAGTGTGACGGCGAGCGGCTTCGGCAAAAATGCGTAATGCTCGAGCACATATGCTGTGATTGCGGTGAGATCATTCATCTCCTCTCCGCTGCGGGCATCGACTTCAAAAAGCTCGGAGATTTTCAGGCGGATCTCTCGCATGGAGTTCACAGCAGATTTTACAGCTTCACGATCGAACTGTAGGACGTTCGGCCACGGCATGGATGATAGGGTGGGTTCCACGATCGTCAACGCGCCGCGGCGCAGCTCGGAGTCCGCCGCTGATTCCGCTCGGCGAAGGAACCGTTCTCGATCCTTTTGCCGGCGCAGCTTCAAAACGCTCGCAGCGGCCGAAGCCGTCGGCTATCGCAGCATCGGCATCGTAAAGGAGGCGCGGGTTTTTTGATACTGCTCGCGAGGCGCCGAAGCTCAGGTTCGTGAAGGTGTAACTGTCGGGTCCTTAGATCCAGTTTCCGCGCACCTTCAAAATACCTTCGCGGTAGAGCGTCGCTGTTCGCGTCCCGAGTTCACCGCCCGGGTTTCGGCGAAAATCTTCGATCGTGACCCGTCCCAGATAGACTTCGACGAAGCTCAGCGGTTTACGGTTGCGCGCAGGCTCGGTAACATTGTCGACATTGTAAACGACGACGGTCATCCACTGGTTACGTGCACCGTGCGTATCGACGGCACCACCGCTCTTGCGCGTCGTTTTGATTTCAACGCCTTCAGTCCCCGCTTTCACTGAGTCGTTTGAGTACACGCCCTTAAGCAGCAAATCGGGATGACCGTTGAAATAGTTGTTCTGTGTCAGAGCGCGTGAGTGTTTGGCGATGCTTGCAGTTAGCAAATCCGAGAGAAGTCCGGACATAATCGCCGGGCGGACAAAATCGTCGAGGCGTTCTAACCCTTTTTCTAACAACCCCGTGTTTACGTCATAAAAAAGATCGTACACATCCTGCATCGCGATTTGGAAATCTTCGAGACGCAACTGGAACGGAGGTTCTGCATTCTCATTGAAGCATTCTCGCTTCGGGCGGTTCCGCTTTGCGGGCATAAAGTAAGAACACAGCGGCGAACTCAACCAGGCAAGATGAAAGATGCCGCCGTTGGAGCGCTCGCGTCCGCGCTGCTAAATTAGAGTAAGACCGAGTTGTGGTGCGACTGAATTACCGCAACTCTTGAATTAGCGCTTTCGCCTCTTCCGAAGGCATGCCGCCCGTGTGTAACACGGGCTCTTGTGCTTCCAGCGTCGGTAGATCGGTGCGGCAAACAACGCCGAAATCGTCTTTTGGTGGTTCGGATACACCGATAGCAAAAGAATTCAGCACTATTAATGTAGGTCCATATCTTACAGCCATAATTACTAATAGTTGTTAGATTCTCTTGTATTTATTGTGCACGGCAGCTAAGATCGCGCTCAATGCTAAAGGGCGAGGCCGTTACCAGGCACTGGGATGACTTTTCTCTTCGGTCGGAAAAGGATCATCACGAATATTCGCCTTCTTTCAATTGCAGCCGCAAAAATTTGTTCATTTGCGGTGGCAACACCGAATGGGTTTCGAAAAATTTCCGACAACTTCGCTCGGCATTTTCCCCACTTAATAGGTGAGACGCGGTTTTGCGCAGAAAAGCCGGCACTTAGCGGCAAGTGCGAAGCTGCGACACCGAATGTCGCAAAGACAAACTAATATGAGAACGAACATCAAAGCTTTCCCGACCCTTATCCTTGCCTGCTTTTTGTCTTTGAACTTGTGTTTTCCGATTTCCGCCCATGCAAAGAAGTCAAAGCTTCCACCAGTCCAAGTGTCCGTTTCTCCCACAACTATCCTCGAAGGGGAGAGCACAACGCTTGTATTCTCCAAAGCCGTAAATCTCGCGCAGTCTGTTACCATTAATTATGCCCTGAGTGGAACCGCGGTATTGGGAACAGACTACATTGTCAGTGAACCTCAAGGTCAAGTCACGATTCCGGCGGGGGCCCCCTCTGCTTCCGTTACTCTTACGGCCCTGACCGATAATGTGTTTCCCGAACCGAATGAGACAGTCGTAATTACGCTCAGAGGGGGCGCGGGTTACAGCTTGCCCAAAGCTAAAAAGAAAGCGCGGAAACCCACCGTAACAATAGTGGATGTGGTCCCGTCCGGGCCTATAGAAATTACTTCTGTATCCAATTCTAATCCTCTTCCGCTGGCTCCCCTCACGTTGACGACAACGGGGATCGCTCAAGCCGGCGTCGTGTCTGTTCGCTTTTTTAATGATGCCGGATTTCTCGTCACCGTCCCAGCTGCGCGCGTGAATTCAGAAGATGGAAAAGTTGTAATCGGCGCGCCGCTGTATATCGACCCCGCCTCCAAGAACATTACCGCTGGGGCGGTTTCAATGATTCTTATTCAAGGCAATAGTTTTTCTGCGCCCGTTTCTCTTAATATCCAGGACTTGCCGCCGCTCAGCGCGTATGGGTTGCAGCCTGGCGCTGTCAGCAGTGCAATCTTTACTCTTAATACAAGCTTGCTCGGCAGCCGACTCAATGTTCTTCAAGCGGCCACGGTTATCCAAAATGTGAATACCACCTCGGCGCAGGCGAACACAAAGGCCCTTTTGGCTTCCGCCATTAAAGCGAAACATGAGGTAGAGGGAATCGCGGCGCAAAATTCGATCAGTAGTTGGGGCCAGTTGCCCGACAGCACTCCGATTCAATTTGACCGGGGCCAACTCGATATTACGGACCGCGTCCTCGCCCTTTATTTATATCACCAATTTCACGACGCCATTGTGCCGCCAGTGGGTGGACAACTGCGCCCTCTCGTGGTCTCGAATGAGCCGCCCGATGCATCCCTTGTTGTGCAAGCGGTAGTGACTCGAATGACAGATGGAACCTTTCCAACCCTCATTTCATACGGTCGAGGAAGCGAAGATCACATGAACGCTGGATTAGCGGCGTTTTCTTCATTGGGAACAGCGGTATTGACTTCCGCCCAGAGAACGATCGGGGAGGGTCCGGGAAATATAGCCGGTCTGGTGACCGGGGCCGTCACCGTGCAGAATACTTTTAGCACCTTTCTTGGTCATGTGCAGGACGCGGCAGTCTTTAACGCGTATGGTGATCCAACAAGTGGCACGGCGGAATCTCTGGACATTCAAAATACTGCCGATACCCGACAATTGGCCGTTGATTTACTTGAATATTATTCGGGCGCCGCGAAAGCACTAAGCCTTGGAAACGGCGTTTCGGAGGCAGCGAGCGGAGTGCTGAGTGGTATCGTGAGAACGATAAGTATGGGAAATTCCGGCGCCGCCAAAAGCGACGAGGCAACGGTTGACGCCAGCACACAATCCTCGGTGTTGAGTGAACTTCGACCGGTGTCGGGGACGTTTAACCCCCCACTCCCAGCTGAACCTGGCCCGAGTTCGATGGGTCTTTGCTGCTTCGGAACAAAGTCCCTGGGAATCACCGGAGTCAGCGACTACAGCGGAAAATATACCGCCTTAACCCCTGTGAATGTGGGTGGAACCTCTTACGACAATATAAAAGTAACCGCTGACGATCCTGTCACTGGCAGTTCACTCGGTTCCACAACGGTTGATTTAACGGGACTGGCGGATCATCCAGTAACGGTCCCGCCGTTCACCGGAGGCATCATCACCAAAATCTACGATGGCACGTATTCCGGTAATTTTTCAGGAACGCAATCATGCACTGTGCCGGGCGTTGGAACTATTGTCGGTCCCCCGGTCAACAATGCCACACTTGGCCCCTTCACCATATTCAATGCTTCTGTCATTGGCGGAAGTGGTTATTCGGGGTCCGTGGATTTCACTGGACACTTGACCATGACTATTCCGACTCCCGTAGGGGCGGTAACATTTACCGGCACTATCTCCATTCTTGGAACTGCGAGCGGCAGTTGGTTCTTTGGTGGCATGCCTCCTGGCTGTAGAATGGACGGCACTTGGGACGCCCACCGTCTATGATTAACCGATTATGGAAACACCTTTCGGACTGGTCGGAAGTTTACCTCGTTCTGCCGTTTGTTCTTCTGGCGATTCCCGGGTCCGCCTTATTCGTGTAATACCTGAACAACGGCCGACCTCCACAAGAGAGCCCGGAATGGATCACCGGCCTAAGTTCGCGAATCGCGGCTGCCTCACGAGCGGTGATTTCCAAATAGGAGAATAAGGCTCAGGCATCATTCATTGACAGAGCGACACCCATCTTCGCAGAGAGGATGGCAGTTTCGCCCCCGGCGCAGCGGCATCCCGTTCGCCGTCAAGATTTGATGCCTGCCCCCCTATTCCCCGCTACGCGCGGGCGGAGCCACGTCCAGGCGAGCAGCGCTCTGGAGCGCGTGCGCCGAAGGGCGACTTGAGCGGAGAACGAGATAACGTGGGCACCGAAGAAGCTCTCGATCAAGGCGGCTAGAGCAGTGCATTCACGGAAATCGAATAGCTCGGCTTGTCGCGCCGCCCGCTCGCGAAACCTTTCGGAGTAGCTACATAGGCGGAAGCCCTTGGCGGAGGCGGATCACCATCAGTCTGCTCCGAAACGTCACTTGTGACGGCTTTCGGGAAAGGCCCGCTTCCGTTGCTTTCGTTTCCCCAGCTCCATTTCTCATGACCGGTCAATCATCGTGACCTCGACCTTGTGCGGCGCCGGCTGCTGATCGTTGGTTTTAAGAGCGGCGCAGTCTTGATGACCAGCCGACGCAGGGTCGTGTAAAGGGCGTGCTTGGGATTAGCGCGGTAGAACCGGTGATATCCGTTGGAGCGGCTTAATACGATTCGGGCGGCGTAAAGATTCGCGAGCTCCTTCTGGACGGGATGAAGGGACAGGAAGCTTAAACGTGCCAGTTGCCGCACGTACAGCTCCTGCCGGGGGTTGGTAAACAAGAGGCGGAGAATTTCTGCCCGCGCCGCGGGAAACAAGGCGTGCAGCAGAGTCGGGCGCATGAGTTCGTTCTTAAACTCGACGTCTTTAAGACGTCAAGTTTAAAACAGAAATCCGACGTGCCATCGGCATCCTGCCCGCCTCCGCCGTGGACGGGCTCCGCCGTGGCGAGTCGATGATCAGAGTTGAAGGTGGTAGGCCGCAGGAGTCGGATGCGTAAACGTTCGTCCTATGACTCGACGCCTTTAAGACGTCGAGTTTAAATTCAGGTTTTCCCCGAAAATTTTATGCTGCATGTTCGGCGACGCCCTACTCCCGTCGACTATTTCCTTTCTGCGGCCAACTCCTGAAAACGAGGATCGTTCCGGATCGGATCCCAGACCGGATCCATGCGCAGAAGTCCGGGAGTAATCCATCCGCCGGCCGGTATCTGCAGCAGCCGCTGTAGCACGGGAATCGCATGATCGGCATCGCCCAGAAAAGCGTAGATCTGCGCCATGGTCTGCTCCTCGCCCGGGCCATCCAGTGGATCTTGCGCTGTCGGATCCATGGCCATGCCTTTTTGCCCTTCGGCGACAGCAGGCTCCGCTTCACCTAAACCGGCATAGGCCCGACCCAAATCAGAATGCAGCTCGGCCTCTTGAAAAGAATCCCGCGCTACTTTCTCGAGTTCGCGCTGAGCATCCTGCTTCGCTTGTTGGTAAGTCGCACGAGCCGCCGCAATATTGCCGGCGCGTTGTTGACTTAAGCCAAGCCTGAAAAGTAGGTGTTTCTTTTCCTCGTACGGTTTGTCGGCCAGCGTTTTCGAGAGGATCTCCGTGGCCGCGGCGTAATCCCGTTCAAATAGAGCCTGCACGCCGCGTAGGAGCGGGTCGATACCTGGATTCGCGAGCAGCGGTTCTACCGCCTTAAGATCTCCCCTTGCCCAGAAGACCCCCGTTTTCATCCAGAGGGCGGTCGTATTCGTAGGTTCCAACGCGAGGACGCGGTCCGCGGTGGCAAGAACTTCCGGCAAACGGCGCACCACCATACACGTAGTCGCGAGAATGAGGGAGGCATCGATGTTGCGAGGATCGAGCTCGACGGCGTGGCGCAGGCCCGCGATCGTCTCGTCCCAATGTCCAACCCGTCGTTGAATCAGGGCGATCGCCCTGATGACATCAACGTTATTCGGAAGACCCTGCTCGGCTTGCTGGAATTCCGCCAATGCCCCGCTGAAATCGCGCTCCCCGTAATAGCGGTAATAACCAAGCGCAAGATGAGTCTCCGGTAGGTTTGGATCGAGCGCGAGAGCACGGTCGACCGCATCCTTGGCGGCCGCCAGCCGCGCCGGGGTCGGATCCAACCCTGACCAGTAATGCATACTCTGGGCAGAGGAGAGATATGCCCAGGCGAGCGTGAAACTAGGATCCAACTTCACGGCCTCTTGATACGATCGAATCGCACCCTCCACGATGGCGCGATCCGACTGGCCGCCAGTCGTGAACACACGGCCGCGGAGATAGGCGTCGTAGGCGGCGGTATTATTCGTCGGCTTGGCTTCTACTCGTTTTTTCTCCTGCGGACTCAGCGTAGCGCCCACACTCGCCGCGATCTCGGTGGCCAGGTCCCCCTGCAGGGCAAGCGAATCAGCCAGCGTGCGATCGTAGTTCTGCGCCCAAATATGGCGATCCGTTAGCGCGTCGATCAGCTGCACGGAAACGCGAATATGGTTCCCCGATCGGCGCACACTGCCTTCCACTACATTGCTGACACCCAATTGCTGCGCGATTTCTTTCAGATTGCGCGTTATACCGGTCTTGTACTGCATGACCGATGTGCGGCTGATCACTTTCAAGTCTTTGATTTTTGCCAGATTCGACAGCAACTCATCCTGAATGCCGTCGGCAAAGTAAGCGTTCTCTTTCTCTTCGCTCAGGTTTTCCAGCGGCAGTACCGCAATGCTCCTTTCCAGAACCAATTCTCGTAACGGAAAGCGAAAGGGTTGACGCGTGTAAATGAACAGCCCGATCAAAGCCGCTAACAAAACGGCCGCTCCCACAAACACGCCCCTGCGGCGCACGGCAGTCGCAGCCTGTTCTTGCCGGGCCAGTTTGATCTTCTCCGGCAATTGCGGATTTCCGGTCTTGTCGGTGTAGAGATTGACTACAAACATCCCGATCCCGTGCTTGACGGAACACTCCCCGAGATCGTGCAGTTGTGGCCGCCACCTTCCGTCTTGGGCCAGGTCGTCCGCCACCCGCTTGGACAAAAGAATGTGGCCGGCATCGCCGCAGTCCATGACTCGCTGCGCCATGTTGATCCCGGCTCCAGCGACATTCGAGCGATCGTTCACATCGGTCACGCCGCTGACTGGTCCGCTGTGAATTCCCATGCGCAGTTTCAAATGTGGATAGGCCCTGAGCGCTTCACTGACTTCCAGCGCACATTGCACGGGCGCTTCAGGAGTATTGAAGAAGACCAGCGCCATGCCGTCGCCCAGCGGAAGCCGGACGAGTTTGCCGGCGGCTTCCGCGGCGCGAAAGTGCTCGGTGCCGCGGACGATTTGAGTAAGTTGCCCTTGAATCTCGCGCTGCTCGTTCAGGAGCAGCTTCGAGTAACCGACCACGTCCATGAACAAGACATGGCCAATCTCCAGCTCCGAATGCGTTGGTGATTCTGCGGAGAGGTTCAAGAGGTCGCTTCCTCTCCAAAACCCTAACAGATGCGCCGATGCGCGACCACCAGTAACTGTTCACCGTCGGAAAACCGGGCTTCTCAGGCCGGGGTTCAGGCGGCGTAAAGATTCCCGAGTTCCTTCTGGACGGGATGAAGGGACAGGAAGCTTAAACGTGCCAGTTGCCGCACGTACAGCTCCTGCCGGGGGTTGGTAAACATGAGGCGGAGAATTTCTGCCCGCGCCGCGGGAAACAAGGCGTGCAGCAGAGTCGGGCGCATGAGTTCGTTCTTAAACTCGACGCCTTTAAGACGTCAAGTTTAAAACAGAGATCCGACGTGGCATCGGCATCTTGCCCGCCTCCGCCGTGGACGGGCTCCGCCGTGGCGAGTCGATGATCAGATGTGAGGGGCGGCCGCAAGAGTCGGATGCGTAAACCCGCAAACGTTCGTTGTATGACTCGACGTCTTTAAAACGTCGAGTTTAAAACAGTGATTTACTGCTTGGCCCGCAGTGAGATAGGGGCGGCGTGTTCCCGGTTACGAAGGCAGAGCCGCGTCCGCGCCGGGGCAGTCAGAGCTCCCAAGGGGAAAGGAAACCGCCTCATGACAAGACGGCTTTCCCTTAAACGCTTTAGCGCTTTAACGGTTCAACGCTTTAACGTTTCAACGCTTCAACGCGAAGCGAGCGCAAAGCGCCAATGCCCCGTCGCGCTTAAAACGTTAAATCATCGAAGCGTTCAATTGGTTACTTTTTAAGCTTCATGTCGACTCCGGAGGGGCCGATCGTCAGATCAACGCCCTGCGAGGTCGCGTGGATACGTACGCGCACACCGTTCTGGTTCTTCATGGTGACGCCCGAATGACCGCCGGCAATGGTCATATCCGCTTCGACTGAGGTGTAATTCCCTTCGAAATCCTGAAGGTTCTTCAGTTTGTAAACCTCGCCTGAAGCCGTGACCTTGGTGATCCCGACTTTGCCTAACGACAAACCGCTGACGGAGACGGGATACTGCTTGCCCTTGTAGGTGAGGGTACCCTTGCCCCAGCTGATACCGACGCCGGCGGCGACCGCTCCGCTGCTTAGCTCCAGAGTTGCATCCGGCCGCACCGACTTACCTGCCGCCTGGGCGAACCCCGCCATCAGGCAGAAGGCAACAGACAGAATCCCAATCTTTTGGATGATTTTCATGATGTTTATTTTCTTTCGTTTTGTGTCGCGCGGCTTTCGGCCAGCGCAAGTTGCGGAGGCGGCCCAAGGCTCGCCTGCCGCGTTGCATTGTTGGTTGTAAGCACGTTAAGGCGGATGAGAACCTCCGGGTCAAGACCTTTCGCTCGCGGACCGGCGTGTCCCGGTTGCAGAATGAAGAATAAACGAGTGGCCTGGAAAAGGATACACCCACGATGGCGAAACCTACTGCTGCCAGGGTTGTGCCGAAGGCACCGGTTGCACGTGCGTCAACGTCGGGAAACCGGGCTTCTCACGCTAAGGACAGAAGGTTACGCGAGCAGAGCCACGTCCAGGCGAGCAGCGCTCTGGCGCGCCGGCCCCGATGGGCGAACTGAGCGACGAGCGCGATAATATCGGTACCGCGGAAGCCTTGGATCAAGGCGGCTAGGCCCAAGTGCCGCGCCTTCGGAACGAAAAGCGGGGTTGCTCGCTTGCCACGCCACAGCGTTGCCTAGGCGGGTCACTCGTCACCTGTCACTTGTCACTTGTCACTTTTTCAATAGATAACCTCGGCACTGCAGACGCTCTCGATCAAGGCGCCTGAGCAAGGCATTTACGGAAATCGACTAGGAGGTCGACCTTGGGTCGAAATATTATTAGGCTTCGCCGTTCATGCCGACCGAAGCCGACACCTGCCGAAAACTTGTAGTTCCCAAGCTGCAGGCGGCGGGCTGGGACAACGATCCGTTTTCAATCGCCGAACAGCGAACGATTACTGACGGTCGAATTGTTCCGGTCGGTAAAAGTTTCATTCGTCGTCCGCCGAAACGTGTCGATTACCTGCTTCGCTATCGCCGCGACTTTCCACTCGCGGTTGTAGAAGCAAAAGCGGAATACAGAACGGCTGGGGATGCGTTGCAACAAGCCAAAATTTACGCAGACATGCTCGGATTGAAATTCGCCTACGCCACAAATGGGGCAGAGATCATTGAGTTTGATTGTTTCACCGGCAAAGAGAATCGAATCACCGAATATCCGATGCCAGAAGTGCTTTGGCAGCGATACCGGAAAGGCAAAGATCTAAAAAACGATGCAGAGGTCGATCAGCTTCTGACACCGATCAATTTCACGCTTAAGCAAGGCGAACGGTATTATCAAGAGATTGCGATCAATCGCGCCGTCGAAGCGATTGTTACAGGCAAGCGCCGTATTCTTCTTACGATGGCGACCGGTACCGGCAAAACACCGGTGGCATTTCAAATCTGTTGGAAACTATGGAATGGGCGCTGGAATCGTACTGGCGAGCATCGTCGCCCGAAAATTCTTTACCTCGCCGATCGCAACATCCTGATAGACGATCCAAAGGACAAAATTTTCGCTCAGTTCGGCGACGCGCGGGCCAAGATTGAGCACGGAAACGCAGTTAAGAGTCGGGAGATCTACTTCGCTATCTACCAATCGCTCGCGAAAGACGAGAAACGCCCCGGCCTCTACAAAGAATATGCGCCGGACTTCTTCGACCTCATCATCGTGGATGAATGTCACCGTGGCAGCGCACGCGAAGACAGCGCATGGCGCGAAATTCTGGAATATTTCGAACCGGCGACGCATCTCGGAATGACCGCTACTCCGCTCCGTGACGACAACCGAGATACGTACCTTTACTTCGGAAATCCGATTTACCAATACAGTCTTCGACAAGGCATTGAGGACGGATTCCTCGCGCCATATCGAGTCCATCGAGTCATTTCTGAATGGGACGCAGCCGGCTGGCGGCCAAGCAAAGACGAACTCGACCGCTATGGCCGCGCAATTCCCGACGAGGAATATCAAACGAAAGATTTTGAGCGGGCTGTAGCCCTACGCGCGCGAACGGAAGCGATCGCGCGACATCTTAGCGATTTCCTGAAGAAAACGGATCGTTTTGCTAAAACGATTATCTTCTGCGTCGATCAAGAGCACGCATCGGACATGCGGCAGGCGCTGAACAATCTGAATTCCGATCTTGTAAAGAAGTTTCCGGATTACGTCTGTCGCGTCACTGCTGATGAAGGCGACATCGGCCGTGGTCATCTCTCGCGGTTCCAGGATGTCGAATCGGATAGTCCTATCATTTTAACGACATCACAGTTGCTTACTACCGGGGTGGATGCACCTACCTGTAAAAACATCGTGCTCGCGCGCGTTGTGGGCTCGATGACGGAATTCAAGCAGATTATCGGTCGTGGAACGCGGGTTCGCGACGACTACGGCAAGCTTTGGTTCAACATCATCGATTACACGGGATCAGCGACGCGACTTTTCGCAGATCCAGATTTCGACGGCGACCCCGCATTAATCACGCAGGAAGAAATCAACGAGAAAGGCAAGATGACGAAGGTCGATATTATTGATGACGGAAAGCCGCATATCGATCTCGTCGACGGCCCACCGGTGATCGACGAACCGCCACCGGTCGAGCGGCGGAAATATTATTTCGACGAAGGGCACGTCGAGATTGCCTCACATCTTGTTTACGAATTGGATCCCGATGGGAAACAGTTGCGTGTCATGAAGTTTACCGACTACGCCGCCGAAAAAGTACGAACGCTTTATCCATCGGCTCCGGAATTGCGAAAGAAATGGGCGAACCCTGCACAACGCTCAGAGATCATTACTAAGCTGGCGGAGCGCGGTGTCAGTTTCGATGAACTGGCCGAAACCGCAAAACAGCCGGACGCCGACCCCTTCGATCTACTTTGTCACGTTGCCTTCAACGCGCCGTTACGTACACGCCGCGAGCGCGCCCAGCGCCTGCGAGAAGAGCGCAAAGACTTTTTCGAACAGTACGGAACCGAAGCTCGCGCAGTGTTAGACGAGCTCATCGAGAAGTACGCGATCTATGGAACAGCTGAGTTCGTCTTACCGGGTGCGCTTCAGGTGCCCCCGATTTCCGACCACGGAAATGTCGTCGAGATCGCGAAAATGTTTGGTGGAGCTGAGAAACTTCGCAGCGCCGTCAATGACCTTCAGACCTTACTCTATGCAGCCTGAAAAATGATCTATTCTACGCTTGAGGCAATCGTTGCAGATCTGGCGAAACTTTCCCGATGGAAAGTTGTCAAAGAACCGAGCAATGAACCAATCTCCTTTGACTTTGGATTGGAGATGCCTAACGGCACTCGAATCGCGGTCGAGGTAAAGGCGCGTGCTTCCGAGGCTCGTGTATCAACGATTATCGACCGACAGCTCCCGGCTGCTAGAAAAGCTGGATATAAGGAATTCTGGATAGTAACGCCAGAGGCGCCGAAACAACGCCTAGGGGATTACGCCATCCTTACCGCAGAAGCCATCGACCTCCGAGTGCGCTGGCTTTCCATTAATGAACTTGCGAAGGAATTGGACGTCCCGCTCGGCAACTTTGATAGCTGGGTCGACTTGTGGACGTTGCGCATTGGAGCGCGCGGGGGGAAAACATCTGAAGCCTGGCAAAAAGGCCTCTCAAGTAAAGGTGATACAGGAACAAGTGCCGGTGTTCCGCCGCAACTTGCTATCATAAAAAACCAATTGCCTCCACGGACTGACGTAACTTTGAGGTCGCCGACCGAATTGGACCAACTACTAGGCCTAGGCAGTCGTTATGAGACGGCGATCGCCGTGATGTCAGATATCAAGAGTTTTACGACGATCGTTCAAAACGCAGATCCAGAGAGCCTAAACGAAATGCTTAGCAAATATTACAGTATTGCGCGGCAGCTGGTAATTTCCGAAGGTGGAGTCTTCGACAAGTTTATTGGTGATGCGGTTCTGGCGGTGTTTAACTACCCTGCTGGGGCGGAAAAACCGTTTTCCTCAGCACTTAGATTTAGCGTCAAATTGATTAAAGAAGGCAGGGCTCTTCTGACAGAATTTTTCAGACGGAGCGTGGCGATTGTCGAAACAGGCACCCGCGTGGGCATCGCTTCCGGAGAAGTCTGGCCAATCAATGTTGGCGGAGATCCTCTTCAAATTTCTTTTATTGGTCACACTATAAATTTGGCGGCGCGATTGCAGCACGTCGCTGAAGTGGATGGTCTACTGATGTGCCAAAAAACCTCCAATCTATTCGAGGAGGAAAATCCCAACTTCGCGACAGCACTCCGGTCTCAACGCCGAATTATTCGCAAGGGCGAATTATCAGGAATTGGGACCGATATAAATACCCATGCAGTCTCTGCTAAGACTGTTTCGACGGTAGACCTTTCTCAGCATGCATAAGACTACGGCTGCTGGCTTG